>JAEEGG010004590.1_pt1 | contig 33380 bp, 20 predicted proteins | sample 9134161 | NCBI WGS metagenome assembly JAEEGG01 (sample SAMN16246543, study PRJNA631951) | gut metagenome | biome: gut microbiome; feature: rumen; material: CR-attached | host: Bos | place: Iran: Karaj | collected 2018-10 | reverse complement strand
CGAACGCATTCACCAGAAACTACGCACTCGAAAGTGGCAACTATACACGCCTAATATTTGGCACACCGGTCAATTACAAAACAAACGAAGGACAGTGGCGCAAGATCAATCTATCACTGCAAAAAGAGGAAGATTTTTATCAGACAAAAGACACCCCTTATTCTCTGAAGTTCTCGTCCCACGGCGCAAATGATACTGATCTTCTCGAACTGAATTTCAGTGGCATATCTTTCTCAATGAGTCCGTCCAACATTGTTTCCGACTCTATCGAAGCAGTGTATTCTCCCGCATTTCATACTGACGACGAATTATTGACTGAAAACCCGTGCGAGAGCGGTTCGATCGTTTACTCGAATATATTCAGCAAAACAGAAGGCTCTCCTTCGGCTTCACTTGAATATATACTCGAACCATATAAAGTCAAAGAAAATATAATTGTCAGCGAAGGCGGCTTTGAACAGTACTCCTATTCATTCATACTTGAAACAGATGCGAATTCTGTTGAGATAGAAAATGGCACTATTCAGTTATCTGACGAATCCGGAAATGTTATTTTTGAATTATCCGCACTGTCAATGTCGGATGCGAAAGGAGCATATTCGGACAATCTATTGCTCACAGCAGAGCCTTGCGAAAACGGATATGTTGTCACCATAACTGCTGACGCCGAATGGATCAACGCTACCGAAAGAGAGTTCCCGGTCGCTATAGATCCGACAATAGACATTATTGACCCGTACGCAGATGATGCGTATGACGCCGTATATGTTAGAGGCAACACCAGAGATTACGGAATTGCTGTAGGAACGAGTACTGTTACATATATTAAACTGAATGATGATTTGCTTACAGGACTTCCTCAGGGAACTGTAATTACAGATGCAGCGGTCACTTTTTCTGGTGTTGCTTATCTCGCATACTATTACGGCAAAATTGCATTTAGAACGGAAAATATTTCATCATCATGGAATGCTCAGGCTGTATATAACGGTACATGTACTCCGTCTATCCCCGCATTGTATGCAGGTCTTATGGATTCAAATACTATTACCGTGATGTACTGGACGCTGGCGACTATCGAGTTTACATCAAATATCACTGCGAATATAAGAAATATAGTGTCTGGAAGCGATAACGGCTTTGCACTGACCACGGATGTTTTAGATGGTCAATTTTCAGATAATGTTCCGCTTTCGCTCTGGTCTATACAAATTACATTCTCTGAAAATTCTGGCCTCAATTCTTATCAGAGCAATCATTCTATATCTATCGATGGTTCCGGCACGGCATATATCAAAGACGTAAACGGAGATCTGACTTTTGTTCATCCTGGGATTTCGACGAAAGGGGAGATATTGCCCGTATCGATAGATCTTGTTTACAGTTCCGCTTTTAAAGGGACCGCAACAGATACATATTACGGAAACGGCTGGCGTCCGTCGATTATCCAGACTATGGAAGCGGAGACGGTCACAGATATAAACAACGATACATATACTTATTATGTTCTTACCGATGGTACCGGAGGAAAACACTATTTCAAGTACAAGAGCAGCAATTTGTATGAGTCGGAGGAGAATCCGTTCAGGAAATACAATTCAAATACACGGTGTTTGGATTATGGGGACGGAAACAAGGCAACATTCAATGCATATGGTTATTTGATAGAATACGAAAACGCATATGGCGACAGTTATACCATAAGTTATTACGGTACAACTCCTAAAATCACAGGTGTAACAGACGGAAACGGCGTATATATCACGTTCATGTATGGAACAACTCTGCTGATGGCAATGGTGAATATTTCATGTACCGACAGGATGGTTTCTTTGTCACACAGCGGAAACAATTTGTCAACAATAAGTACGCCTGTAGGCGAGAGTACCCGTTTCGTTTACAATACAAACGGAACAATGTCCCGCTTCGGATATCGAAAAACTTCATCAGAAACATCAGATCGGGTCTATGTCTCATTTAGTTACTCATCAAATCAAATAAGCGGGATATACCCGGTCAACTATGTGGCCAGATATGAGAAGAACAGCAGCAACTCATACAATATGTGTGAAAATATCTCAATATCCTATAACGGTTATACTACATTTGGCTACAGATATGCAATTATATTCAACAATCCTCTGTATATCGAATACATTTACTTTGACCGCAGCGGCAGAACAGCAGCTGTATTTGACAGTTTGGGCAATGTCGCAGGAAGTGATTACGAAGGCGGAGATCTGGCCAAGATGAACCTGCTGTCCGGAAACACTTCCGCAGTGATGGTCGATGGAAATCTGGTTAAAGACTTTACTAAAAAAACGAACTCATGGACTACACATATCGTTTCAGGTGGAGGTGGCCTTGAACTAGAGGAAAACAATTCACCTTTTACAGAAGGTAGGTTTGGTAGTGATTGCTTTAATTTATATTCAAATAGTCAAACAACGGAGATATATGCTAAATATTTGGTAACAGCAGCAATTCCTGGTAAAACATACACTTTATCAGCAGAAATAAATTCTGATAATCTAACTGGGTCCGGAGGGATCATACTGGGAATAATGTACAATACTTCAGGTTCAACGGGACTTAAATCGCTTTCTCCTCCAAGACAATATTCAGCAGCCGGTTGTACTCAATATACTTTTACAATCCCCTCTTCTGCTATTTCGGGTAGTATATACATCCTTATAGGCATGAAAAATCTATACGGAAACCTGTTTTTTGATCTTGTTGCTATGACCGAAGGGGCGTCTATCCGTCCAACCAATCAAGTGAGAGACAGCAGTTTTTATTACGGTATGCAATCATGGACAGTGGACGGTTTGTTTACACCAACGATAGAAACAAGCGATCGAATTAGATGTGTTGCTATTCCTGGAAACATTTCTCAGACAAGAAATATAAACCAAATTTTATCTACTCCTGTATACCCTGGGGATTATATGATTGTTAGTGGTTTTGGCAAAGGGAAAGCGGTTAGCTCAGGTGATTTTGGAATCGTTGTTCAATTTGGGACAAATCCTAGCGATTCATTGAATTTAATGTTCTCAAATTTTACAAATGAATGGCAGTTTATTAGTTCAATTATTGAGATACCGACATATTATGGTGATATGACAGTAAAACTTGTAAATAATTATAATTATGAAACTGCTTATTTTGGTGGAATCACAATAGAATACGTCAACGGAATAGGTGATTATACAGATAGAAGTTTTTATGATTATGATAATTACGGACGCATGACGTCTGAAAAAAATTTTAATGGCATAAAAAAACAATATCTGTATGATCAAAATGCACAAAATAATGCGATTTCCCCGTTTGCCGATGTAATTATAATGAACGACAGAAAAGGAAATATTACACAAACATCATATTCATATCATGGTTTTGAACTGTCGACGATCAACGACATTTTTACTCCAGCCAGTAACAATAATAACTATAATAACAGTATAATAAACACAATTGTAGATTATTCGTATAATGATCATGGAAAAGTTGATGAAGAAATTGTTACTGTTAACAATACAATAGCAAGACAAAATGTAAAAGAATACACATCAAATGGTCGTTTCCTTCAAAAGGAAACAAATTCACTTGGTCGGTATATTACTTATTCATATGATTCTTCAAACGGCGATCTTATTTATGTTACGGACGGAGACGGGATTGTAACCTCTTATCTTTACGATTCTTACGGAAGAATTACTAACGAATCTTCAGGAAACATTTCAATTGGTTTTTCGTACGATCAAAACAGTATCAACATTTTGCACAATGGTTTTAATTATACTTCTATAACCGACAATGCTGGAAACCGAACATCTTTTTCTATTCTCGATTCTAACGGAAATTTAAATCGAACTATGGCTTCTTACACTTATGGGGGAGCACTGGGACAGATATCCAGAATCAACTATGGTAATGGACAATCAAAGTATTATGGTTATGATTCTCTTGGAAATTTGACTTTTATAGCATATAGTCAAAACGCAACAATAGATACTGCAGTATTTGCATGGTATTATGATCAAAACGGAAATATGATAAAGTATATCGATCGATCAGATCCATCCGATCCTGTCACAAAAGAGTACAGCTATAATCAAGATGGAGTACTTAAAAATATTGATTCAAGCGATGGCAATCAAATAATTCATGCTTTTGATACAAAATTTGGCATTGATAATGAAATGTTTATAAGTGCCTCTACAGGGGATGAATATTTTTCAATTTTCAGTAGTAATGATGTTAATAGAACTCGAAAAGTCGTAAACGGAATCTATAATGTTAACGGTAGCGGGATTCATAATATGATTTCTTCATATGATTCATTTGGAAGACTAAGTTCGACTAATAGTAGTTATTTTACATCACAAATTACTAGAACTTTTCAATATGACACCGTAGAGTTTGAGATTAATTATCAGGGTAGCTCATACACAATTGTCAACGAAACTGGGCTTGTGTTACAGGAATCTGTTTCTGGCGCTTCAGTGCCAACAATCCAATATACATATTACGAAAACGGTAAAATTGAGACGATTTCTGAGAACAATGTTCAGGTAGCAAAATATGAGTATGACGACCTTGGCCAGCTTATTCGTGAGGATAATAAGAAACTGAACGGCGGAACAGGATATACGATCAAATATACATATAATAATGGCGGAAATATTGTTTCTAAAGCAACGTACTCATATAGTCCGGATGTTCTCACTGCGAATCTGCCAGGAAATGCAAGTTTGGTAGGATTAGCGACATACGGATATGATACTACGTTCAAAGATCTCCTGACATCTTATTATGGTCAATCAAGTTTTTATTCTTACGATACGATTGGCAATCCTTTGATGTACATGGGAAGTATAATCTATAATATGACATGGACCCGGGGAAACAAGCTTGCTACAGTTAAACCAAACGGATCTACATACGCTCAGAGTTATTTATATGATGCAGATGGATTGAGAACCCGAAAAATATTAGTTTCGAATTCAAATGTTTCAAAACGAATAAATTATTTTTGGGAAGGAAGCACACTAAAATCCGAATGGGCTGAAGACGAATCTTATGAGATCGTGTTTACATATAACGCTGAAAATAGGGCGAGCGGATTTTATTATTCTCAAAATGGTTATGACGCAGTATACTACCGATATTTGATGAATATTCAGGGTGATGTCACTCATATCGTTGATTATAACGGATCAATTGTAGCGGAATACACATATGACACCTGGGGAAAACTGATATCTATCAAGAACGGCAGTGGCACAGATATAACCAATAACACCACAAGCATTGGTTATATTAATCCGATCAGATACCGCGGGTATTATTACGACAACGAAACAGGTTTCTACTACCTGCAGAGCCGGTATTACGATCCGGCAATGGGTAGATTCATTAATGCTGACTCACAACTAAATATTGGTAGTGGAGTGATTGGCTGTAACCTGTTCACTTATTGTGGAAATGATCCGGTGAATCATGTTGATCCTTCGGGCAGATGTGCTCTATTAATCACATTTCTCCTTCATTGTTTTGTGTCACCAACTGGTGGGGCCGAATTTCAATTATCCGTTTCAGTGGGTGCATATGTTGGAATGTGTATTGCTTCTTGTTTTGATCAGGACGTGAGAGAGGATTTAAAAAGAATTGGATATAATCCGTTTAACTCAGATACAAGCAATGTTTTAAGTATGAACAAGGTGTCTTTCATCGATGGAATACCAGTGATCAAGATAGGAAGAGGCCAACGATCAGGGACATTTGGCGCGATTTTTTTGGCAGATGGCGAAAGAAAGAGTACACTTAACCATGAAAAAGGGCATTCTTTTCAATTAACTATGATGAGTTTGTCGACGTTTCTAGTAACGGTTGCAATTCCTTCTTCTGCTGTTTTAGGCGGATATGACGGACGATCGGATTTAGGCCAGAATGCTTACTATTATGCTCCGTGGGAAACAATGGCCGATATTTTGGGCAATGTATCGCATGGACAAACGAAAGAGTATTATATGGATGCATTGGCATACTTTATTCTGGGGCACCTAATTATTCCTGCCATTTTTTGGTGGGGAGACAATCCAAAGTAAGCCTAAGAATTGTTATATTTTATAGAAAGTGGTGAACGAAAATGCAAAAAAAGATTTCAAGGCAGGGCAAAATTAGTATTCATGGCCATTATATAAACGTATTAATAAGGAGCACTATGTTATCTATTCTCGCCCTTGTTTTAACTGTGTCATTATCATCATGTATAGTTATTCCTGTAGGGGAAAAATACACATTACATATTGAAGATGATGCAATCAAATCAATCGAAATATTTAATCGCATAGATTCACAAGACTATCCGGATTATGAAGTTGGAGATGGCGAAAAACCAATTGCCGTGATTTCGGCGAATCGTTTTGATGAATTTTGCGAGTCATTTGGAATGCTGAATAACTTTAAAGAAAAAAGATATATTTCCATCATAGTCAGTGATCCTCATTCAAATTTGTTTGGATTATATGTAAAAATAACATATGAGTCAGGATCAGAAGAGTTTATATGTGCGGGAACACAGAAATATGTCAAGGCGGGAGAGCCCGAACGGATAACATATTGCGAAATAGATTATGAGGAATGGGAAGCATTCATTTTAGCGTTTATCGAGACAACATCCGCCTAAAGAATCTGGAACACTTAATAAGAAACGAAGTTTAACAAATTGGACTGGACTGCGTTGAAAAAATGACACACGGTTATATAATTGTCATATGGGTTTTGCTAAGGAGGCGCACTTAGAGACAGAGAAACCCAAATCCGATCTTTTAAGCACGTACTACCGATCTTTTTGGCATGTACGCAAAACGGCAAAATCGGCCAAAACCCTCGATTTTCCCGCAATCCGATCTTTTTAGCCTACACGCCACATGGTGTATAGTCTTAATAGATCGGCACCCGAAAAACGGCGAAATTCGCCGTTTTTCTGCGTTTTTCGCCGTTTTTCTCACTTTTTTCAGACCGACAAAATGAGTGAGATAAAAAGATCGGGTGGGCAGTTTTCAGGGGGTAGGAAGGATTCGAACGCTTTTTGGAGTGTAGCGGAAATGTATTAGCAGATTACGCGTTATCTGCGTTGAAAAAGGGCAGCCGACTTAAATATCTGCGGCTGCCCGTTCACTATTTTAGAAATCAATAATAACAAATCCGGTCAATCTTTTTTCCTTGGCTTGAGCGCAACGAAAGCAGTCACGGCGGCGAAAATCAGTGCTGCCGTTCCGCCGATTGTATTGCCGCAGCCCTTTTTGCCTGCGGGTTTGCCGGTGGGCTCTTCTGCGGTTCCTTCCGCGGGGGCGTCTGTAGGCGCTTCGGCGGGTTCTTGCGTAGGCGCTTCGGCGGGTTCTTGCGTGGGATTTTCGGCGGGTTCATCCGTGTCTGCGGGCTCTACTACCTCGGGTGTCGGCGTGGCGTCTGCAGGTTCTTCCGATGCGGGCTCGTCGGTCGCAGCAGGTTCTTCAGTAACGGCCGGCTCGTCAGTTGGCGCTTCGGTGGGTTCCTCTGTTGGCCCTTCGGTGGCCTCCTCGGTGGGCTCAGGCGTTTCAACGGGCGCCTCGGTAGGAACTTCGGTAGGTTCGGGCGTGGGTTCTTCGGTTGGCGCCTCGGTGGGATTTTCGCCGGGAACGATTGAAGCCGATCCGAGAATTACGTACGGGTGCGCATCGGCCTGCCAGCTGTCGGAGCCGCCTCCGGTTGCCGCGGAATACTCGGTTGCCCAGTTAAGGTTCGCTTCCTCGTCCTTTACGTCGTTAATCTGGAAGTGGATTCCGAGGTCGTAGTTGTCGCCCGCGAGAACGTTCGAGCCGATGCTTTTAAGCGGGATTCTGAACTCCACCTTGTAGCCGGTGGTCGAACGTGACGCTGCGTAGCCGAAATCGCTGCCGACCTTGGCAGAACCGTATTTCGCGATTCCCGTTTTTGTGTACAGGCTCGGCCAGCCCGTCCAGTCGACGCGGTACTGTACGATGTCCTGCTCGTTATTGCTGTTCTTTTCGTTGATGAAAACCTCACACGACTCGGTCAGCCACGGTTTATTCTGCTGGTTTGCGGGAATCGGGTCGAAAACCTGCCCCTCGTCGGTCACTTCGAAAAAGACGTAAAGGCTGCCGTTTGTGCAGAGCAGGTAGACGGTGCCTGTCGCGCCGACGCTCTGCTCCTCGGTTTTCGGATACTTGATCTCGACCTTGAGACCGTCATTGTAGACAGCTTCTTTCATTCCGTCGACGGCGATCGTTGTTCTCGTGGCGGGAACGGAGCCGAGGCAGCCGCCGTTGTTGTACGATGAAGCGCGAAAACCCGCGGATGCAATCAGGAGCGCAACGCAAAGCGCAAAAACCGCCGTGAGGCGTGTGATTTTATTGATTTTTTCCATAAAACATCTCCTCAAAAAATGTCTGTGGTTTAATTATAATATGCGCGGGCATACTTTTCAACATATTTCAAAAGCGGACAAGAGGAATAGACGGAGTGCGGCGGCGCGCGGGGCGTTTTCGGGAAACGGATCGGGAACAGGGAATGTTTTCGAAAAAGCACATTTCCGTGCCGTATTTTCGGGCGCGCGCCGTTGAAGAAAAGGCGGTTTAAGGGTATAATATACTTGACAGTTGTGCGCAGATGTGCTGCTGCGGAAGGAGAGTCCAATGACGGATTACAGGGAACTCAACGCGTGCGCGAAGGCTTTAACCGAAGGCGTGGGCGACAACATCGCGAATCTGGCGAATATCAGCGCGCTTTTGTTTCAGATGATGGAAAATGTCAGCTGGGCAGGCTTTTACATTGCGAAAAACGGCGGGAAGCTCGTACTCGGGCCCTTCCAGGGGCGGCCGGCGTGCACGGAGATCATGTGCGGCAGGGGCGTTTGCGGAACCGCGATGGAGAGGAAAACAGCCGTTGTCGTGGAGGACGTTCATCTTTTTCCGGGGCACATTGCGTGCGACCCGCGGAGCAGGTCTGAGATCGTCATCCCTATATTTAGGGAAGGAACGGTTTTCGGGGTGCTTGATATAGACAGCGAGGAGAAGGGCCGGTTTACGGATGCCGACCTCGAGGGGCTGACCGCGCTTGTTAAAACTTTGGAGGAGGTTCTGGAATGAGGACTTCGTATTTTGCGGGAGGCTGCTTCTGGTGCATTTGCGGCGCAATCGACGGAACGCCCGGGGTGGTCTCGGTGGTGAGCGGCTACAGCGGCGGCGACGAGGCAGACCCGGCTTATGAGGACGTGAAGGCGCAGAAAACCGGCCACCGGGAGTCGATCAAGGTGGTTTACGACGAGTCGGTAATTTCGTACGGACAGCTTCTGGACGTCTTTTTCGACAACATCGACCCGTTTGACGCGGAGGGACAGTTCATCGACCGGGGAAGATCGTACACCGCCGCCGTGTACTACCGGAGCGCGGAGGAGCGGGAAGCGGCAGAGAAGAAGATTGCCGAGATCGAGGCGGAAACAGGCAAAAAAGTGCGCGTCGCGGTCGAGCCGTTCAAGAGCTTTTACGAGGCCGAGGAGCGGCACATAGATTTTCACAAAAAGAACCCGGAACTCTACGAAAGAGAGCTGGAGGAGTCGGGAAGAAAGAAAAATAGCGGCGGTTTGCGCGGGAGCACGGAAACGCCGGAAATCGTTAAATTTACGGAAAAGAAGGGAAAAACAATGGACGCAGTAAAACGTTTTTTGGAATATGTTAAGATAGCGACGCAGAGCGACGGCTCGAATGACAGAACGCCTTCCAGCGAGATCCAGCGTGACCTCGGGACGAAGCTCGCGGACGAACTTATTAGGATAGGCGCGGAGAACGTGGTCTGCGACGAATTCTGCTACGTGTACGGCTTCTTCCCGGCGACACCCGGTTTCGAGAACGCGCCGGCGCTCGGTTTTATCGCCCACATGGACACCGCGCCCGATTTTAACGGCTTTAACGTGAACCCGCGCATCGTGGAGAATTACGACGGCGGCGATATCAAACTCGGTGAGAGCGGCAGAGTTCTTTCGCCGAAAAACTTCCCGCATCTCGAATCCAAAAAGGGAAAGACGCTTATCGTCACGGACGGAACTTCGCTTCTGGGCGGCGACGACAAGGCGGGAGCGGCGGAAATTCTGACCGCGGTCGACGAGTTCATAAAGAGCGGGGCGCCCCACGGGAAGATTTGCGTGGCGTTCACGCCGGACGAGGAGATCGGGAGAGGCGCGGACAAGTTCGACGTCGAAAGGTTCGGTGCCCGATATGCCTACACGGTGGACGGCGGCGACGTTACCGAGATGGAGTACGAGACGTTTAACGCGGCCGCGGCGGTTTTCGAAGTACACGGCTTCAACGTTCACCCCGGCGCCGCGAAGGATACGATGATCAACGCCTCGCTGGTGGCGATGGAGATCGATTCGATGCTTCCGTCCGGCGAGACACCGCGCGACACGACCGGCTACGAGGGCTTTTTCCACCTGTGCTCAATGGAGGGCAACGTCGAGAAGGCGAGGCTGGAGTATATCGTGAGGGACCACAGCGACGAGAAGTTCGAGCTCCGCAAGGCGCTTCTCAAGGTGATCGAGGCGAAAATCAACCAAAAATACGGCGAGGGCACGGCGGTTCTGACTGTGCGCGACCAGTACAGGAACATGGAGCAGGTCATCAGGGGCGAGTTCCACCTTGTCGAAAACGCGCTGGCGGCGATGCGTGAAACAGGCCTTGAGGCGAAAACTCAGCCTGTGCGGGGCGGAACGGACGGCTCGAGACTGTCGTTCATGGGACTTCCTTGCCCGAATCTGGGAACCGGCGTTTACGCGATGCACGGGCCTTACGAGCACGCCGTCGTTGAAGAGATGCTGGCGTCGGTAGAGGTCATCAAGAAGCTTATCGGAAAATATTCCGTTTTCGGGAAATAAAAAAGCGGCGGGAAATACGTTCCAACCGCGGGAAATATATACCAATTCAATTGAAAATGAGCAGCGGGAATATCATTCACGAACTGAATATCGGAGGCGTGGCGGTGCCGCGGAATGTCATTCTGGCGCCGCTTGCGGGCGTTGCCGACAGCGCTTTCAGAACCGTATGCATGGAGTACGGCGCGGGAATGTGCGTCTCGGAGATGATCAGCGCGAAGGGCGTTCACTACGGGAGCCGCGGAAGCGTTGTTCTGGCGGAACACAGCGGGGCCGAGAGTCCGTTTTCGGTGCAGATTTTCGGGAGCGAGCCGGAAATAATGGCGGAGGCGGCGCGGCTTTTCGCAAGTGAGTACGGGGCGGACTTCATAGACATAAATATGGGCTGCCCGGTCCCGAAGGTGTGCGGCAATTTCGAGGGCAGCTACCTTATGACGCAGCCTGAACTTGTCGCGAAGATCGTCAGGGCGGTAGTCGACGCGGCCGGCGTTCCCGTTACGGTGAAGATGAGAAGAGGCTTCCTGCAGGGCGAGGAGACCGCGCCGGAGATTGCGAAGATATGCGAGGCGAACGGCTGTTCGGCGGTCGCGGTTCACGGCAGGTTCAGGTCGGAATACTATTCCGGGACATGCGACAGGGGAGTCATCGCGCGCGTGAAGAAGGCGGTTTCGGTGCCGGTTATCGCGAGCGGGGACGTGCTGACGCGGGAGGACGCGGAGAGGATGTTCGCGGAAACGGAGTGCGACGGCATTATGGTCGGCCGCGGCGCGCTGGGAAATCCGTGGGTTTTCCGGGAAATAATCACCGGCGAAAAAACGGAAGTGACCGGCGAACTGATTCGCGAGACCGCGCTTCACCAGCTGGAGCTGTCGGTCAGGGAGAAGGGCGAGGAGACTGCCGTTCGCGAGATCAAAAAGCACGTGGCGTGGTACCTTAAAGGCAGAAAGAACGCTGCGGCGCTGAAAAACGCGGCGTTCGCGGCGACGGACCTGAGCGGGATCAAGGCCGTTCTTGAACAAATCTAAGTCAAAAAAGTCGGAAGAAAACAGGGTTTTACTTGTCAGGCCGGGCGGGCCGGAAAATAACCGGAAGCAGCCGGAAAATAACCGGAAGCAGCCGGAAAAGGCCGGAAATAGCCGGAAATTTACCCGCGGAGGGGAAAATATGAGCAAAAAAACGGAAATTATGGCGGAAAAGGGCGTGAAGGCGCATTTTACGGTCGGGAAACCGGTCGGTTCGGTGCCGGACGGCCTTTTCGGGATGAACATGGAAATCACGCGGAAAACGTTCTTCGGCGGTCTTTCCGCGCAGCTTATCAACAATAGAAAATTCTATGCGACAGACGCGGACGGCATGCCCTGCGGGTGGAAGGTCGTAAAGGGGCGCGTCGTTACGGACAACCCGGAGGCGAGCAACTGCAGGAGCAATTACGTCGTTCTCGAACCGGGCGGCGAGCTTATTTGCGAACAGGAACTGTTCCTGAAGGCGGGAAAAAGATACGTGCTGACGGTCTGCGCGGGCAGCGAAATCAATGAGCTTAATGAGGCGGGTTTTGACATTCACGACCCGAAAACGGAGCCCGGATGCATTTCCGTAACGGTCGGCGGCAGCCATTTCCGACGCATTGTGCCTTTCAGAACCGGACGGCCGCTCCGCGACAGGCTTTACCGCTTCGTGAACCCGTCGAAAACCTACGAAAACGCCCGCTTCCGCATCAGGAACGTTTCAGACAAGATGCCGGTTTCGGTTTTCATGGTGTCGCTCATGCCGCAGAAAAACTTCAACGGGTTGAGATGGGACGCGGTGAAGCTCCTCAAGCGGCTGCGGCCTTCGCACCTTCGGTATCCCGGCGGCTGCTGCGCGGACCACATCGAATGGGACGAATTCACGAACCTTCCCGACGACAGAAAGCCCTTTTCCGACAACGGCACGAAGTGGTTCCTGTTCCCGGACACGTACGGCCAGGACTGCTCGGATTTCGGCCCGGAGGAGTTCCTGAAGCTCGCGAAGTATGTGGGCGCGGAGCCGGAGTTCACGGTCGGGATCGTCGAAGGCAAGCCCGAAAAGGCGGCGGACCTTGTGCGGCGGGTGAAGAGTCTTCCCTGCGGCAGGCATGTCAGGCGCTGGTACATCGGGAACGAGCCGTACTACTTCGGGGGCGAGTACACCGACGGCAAAAAGGCGGCGGAAATGTGCGACAGGTACGTCGAGGCGATGCGGGCGGCCGACCCGGACATTAAGGTGGTCGGAGGCATCTGCGCTGACTTTCACCACGACGAATGGGACGAGGCGTTCATCAAAAACTCGAAAACCGTTTACGACGAGTTCTCGTTCCACAACTACTGCGGCGCCGCCACCGACACCGAGGAGCAGGACATCAGCCAAAAAGAGGCGGTCTCGCGCATCTTCATGAACGGCGTCAACCCGAGGCTCGACTGCGCCAAGTACGTTTTCCTCAAGGACGTTTGGAACACCGCAGAGATCAACGTGGACGAGTGGAACCTCACCTGGGGGCAGTACGGCAGCACGCTCATGATGTTCGCGGACGCACTGATGATGCACTTTTTGATCAAGTCTTCGGGCACCTACAACATCACGAACGCGCGTTTTTTCCACCCGGTCAACGAGGGAATGATCAGGGTGACGCCTAAAAAAGCGTATCTCGACACGGTGGGAATCCTTTTCGAGAACATGAACCTGCATCGCGGGGGGCTTGTCGCGAACGTCGACTGCGACTGTGAAAACGCCGACATCTGCGCCACCGTGCACCTGGACTATACCGCTTTGTCAGCCGTGAACCGCGGCGGGGAACCGGTACGCCTCGTCTCTGATTTTCTCGAAGGGGCGGAAATTACGCGCCTGACGTTTGAAAAGTGCAGCGCAGACGACGACAAGGTAACTGTTGTCTGCGAAAAGGCGGAAAACGGGGAATTAATACTCGGGCCTTGCGAGATTCTTTTCGCGGTGAAGCGGTAAAGGTTAGAGTACGGATTTTTCCATGAGAACCGCATATTTTCCATAAGAACCGCATATTTTCCATGAGAACCGCATATTTCCCGGCTAACACCGCATATTTTCCGGAAAAACCTCATTTCCACGGAAAATCATCCGTTGCCGGTTTGAGCGGGGCGTGCGCAACGCACGGGTATTTCCCGGAAATACCGGAAAAAGGCGTAAAACGGCGGAAAAACGCGGAAAACAACGGACCGCGCGCACACGGCGGCGGCACGAAAGACCAACATTCCCGACAAAACAGCGTAAGAATCGGAAAAACAGCAAAAATCGGTATTGTAAACGGCATTTTAATGTGCTATACTTCAAGCACATGAAACTTTTTGAAAGGAGTACCATCATGGGAAAATTTGTTATTGTAGTAAATGAGAAGGGCGATCCGCATTTCAACCTCATCGCGACCAACGGCCAGGTTATCGGCACCAGCGAGACCTACAAGTCCATGGCGTCCTGCAAGAACGGCATTGCCGCTGTTAAGAGATGCGCTGAAGGCGGAATCGACGACACCACCGTAGAGGGCGGCGAGAAAGTTAAGCATCCGAAGTTCGTCATCAAGACCGACAAGGCCGGCAAGTATCGCTTCACCCTCAAGGCAAGAAACGGCGAGGTCATTCTCTCTTCCCAGGGATACGCTTCCAAAGACACCTGCCTCAACGGCATCAACAGTGTCAAGAAGAACGCTCCCGACGCTCCGATTGTAGAGGGTGAATAATCCCCTTGCTGCTTTATTAAAGGCAGAATGAAGCAAAAGGCGCCGCCCGCGCAGGGCGGCGCCTTTTGCGCCTTCAGGATGTATTCTACGCCGCCGGAACCTTCACGAATTGCAATAATAGCGAAAAAACACTTGAATATAAAAGGGAAAAGTGGTAGTATAAAAACATCAATAAAATCGTGAACAATCTTCACGAATTATTTGGAGGTTTAAATATGAAAAAACTCATTACGTTAGTTCTCGTAGCGGCAATGATATTTACGCTTGGCGTATTATCGGCTGCTGCGGAAGGCGATGACGGCGTGAAACTGCTCATCAGCGCGGATATGCTCGCTGCGGACGGCAACACCTATCTCGGGCTCTCTCAGCACGAGCTCATGACTGAGGAAGAAACCGGTATGCCCTACGCGAGATTCACGTCCAACAACGCCGACCCGAACGTGGGCATCAACCCGTTCCCGTCCACGGACGCTGCGAACAAGTACGCTGCTGTGAAGTACCGCACCTCGAATTCCGGCGTCACGGCGTCCTTCTACACGCTTGTTGCGGAACCCCACGTCAAGGATCTCGTACTTGAAGGCGACGGTCAGTGGCACATCCAGATCGTGGATCTCACGCTCTCTCCCGGCGACGGAACCAACACCAGCTGGAACGGAGAATTCCACAGACTCGACCCCTCGAACCAGTCTGACGTTACGGTTGACTATGCATGGATAGCGATCTTCGCTGACAGAGAGTCTGCCGAGGCCTACCAGGGCCCCGAGATTATCCGCATTCGCGACTTCGACAAGAACAAGGGCGACAGCCTTTCGTACGACCAGATTTTTGTCAACGGTGAAATGAAAGCCAACGGCAACGACGCGGTCATCGCGCTTAAGCAGCTTGTCGACGGCAGCGACGGATCCATCACCTCCGTTGCGATGTACGGCTGGTTCGGCAGCACCTCATCGCCGACTCAGGCCTACGGATACATGATCGACGGCGGAGACCCGGTCTTCGGCGACTTCTTCGCGGAAACGGAACCTGAGGTTACGCAGGCCAACGCCAACGGCAAAAGATTCATGATCACGGTCGACGTTACTGCACTCAGCAAGGGAAATGACCATGAGATTCGTGCCGTTGCGAAGCTCGAAAACGGCGAGATAGTTAAGCTCAACAGATTTGAAACCGGCAAGGACCGCGACATCTACCTGATCTACAGGGCCGAGCTTAAGCAGGGCACCAGCATCGACGCGATCGGCGTCAACGCCGACACCTACGCAGCCGCCAATCCGGCAGGTCTCAAGGAACTCGACGAGATCACGATCCAGAAGGGCGACAGAATGTACATCATCGGCTGGGCTTACAGAACCTACACGAGCCTTTCCGAGATCGTTTACACGGTCGACGGCGCTGAAAAGAGCTGCTCCGGCATTTACAGAGAAAGACCGGACGTTGCGGGCGTGTTCAAGTTCAGCGCTGAGTATGCCGCAAACTCCGGCTACGGTAAAGATGAAAGCATGATGGAGATGACCGGAATCAACGAACTCGCGGCAGGAACCTACGCGGTTGAAATCGTCGCGAAATTCGAGGACGGTGCGACTCTGGTTGTTAAAGCGTTCACGCTCAAGGTCGAGGCTACTCCCACCACCGTGCTGACCGAGAACGAAGGCGGAATCATCTGGGATGTCCGTTACTGGTTCTCCAACACGACCGCTCCCAACCGCGCCGACATTATTACGGGCGTTATGGTCAACCCCGGCGAGCCCATGCTCGGAATCGGATTCGTGAACTACTGGTCCAGCAACTCCGACGCTACCGACAGCCCGAAGATTGACGCAACAGTCCGTATGAGACTTTACAAGTTCGACACGAACATTGAAACGACCCTCGCCGGAACGCCGGTTGCTTCCGCTGAATTCACGCCTCACGGCGACAACAACTGCGGACAGCCCGTCAACGTTGAAGGCACAGGATGCACTCTTACAAGCTTCGACAACAGCCAGGGCATGGTGCTCAGATTCGCGGAAGCTCTCGAGCCCGGCCAGTACTACCTTGAAGTTGCCGAAGTCGCTCAGGGCGACGGCCAGCACGACCACTACCTCGTTCTCCCGATGACGAAAGTCGAAGAAGAGACGAACGACAAGGCGGACTACTACCTCAACGGCGTCAAGCAGAACGACCTCACGACCAGAGTGCTTCTCATCCTCCTCGGCGACGGCGTTCTCAACGACATCATTCCGGATCAGCAGGCTCCCTTCCAGCTCAAGGATCACATCAACCGCGACGGATGCGCTGCCGGCTCGACAGAGCTCGGAAATGACGAGACGATCACCGCGACCATCCCGAATGACGTTGCTTCCATTACTCCGAACCTCTGGTACGCCGCGAACGTTTACATTCTCCAGTACGGCTACAAGATTGACGGCGGCGAAGTTATCTGGGACGAGAATCTTCTCAAGACCGGTGGCGCTGACGGCGACGCTATCATGGCGGCTGCGGTCCAGCTCTGCGGAGAAGGCGCTGTGGGCTACCGCTTCAACGGTGAGATTCCGGTTGAGGAAGGCTCCCATGTGATCGTTCTTGTTGCGCAGCTTGACGACGGCAACGAAACGGAACTCTGGACTCTCAACATCACCAGAGAGAGCGCGGCTCAGGAAGAGCCCAACCCGGGAACCGGCAACGCTGTCATCGCTTTCGCGGTCATCGTGGCCCTCGCGCTTGCGGCTGCGATCGTTCTCAAGAAGAAGGCTTTCTGATTCCGGTTGATAACCAATTCGGTAAACGAAAATGAATAAGGCCTGAATAGGCTTTGAACCGGTTTCAAACCTGGCCGGCCGCACCTCCGTTTTTTCGGGGGTGCGGCTGTATTATTCTAAAAATAGGTCAAAACAGCTGCCGTGCGGGTGGATAGATTTGCACTTTGAAGAGGCGGAAAATCCACCGGTTTTTTGGACAATAAAATTTGTTATTTCCCGGGTCCGCGGGAAATATTTTTCCGCTTGCAACGCCGCAAAAACGGTGTAGAATAACCTTCGGGGCGAGGCGGAAAGGCGGCTTGAAACCCCGCGATTTCGGAGATCTGTGGCTTGTTCGCGAAAATGCCGGCATGTGCCGGGAGGAGTGCTTCTAAACGGATAGTGTTTTTCAGGAGGCGTTTGCCGACGAAATAGGGAAACTCAGCGGAGAGCAGCTTTCGGCGGTAATGCACGGCGAAGGACGTGCGCTCTGCGTGGCGGGCCCGGGCAGCGGAAAGACCAGAGTGATTGCGCTCCGGGCGGCAAGGCTGGCGTGCGAAGGGCGGCGGAACCACGTAGCGGGATGCGAAGGCGGAAACGGAGATACTTGCGGAAGCGGGGTCGTGCTGACGCTTTCGTTCAACCGTCACGCGTGCGAAGAGATGAAAGAGCGGGGAGAGAACCTTTTAAGGAGGGTCGGCGTTCCCGAGAGCGCGGCGAGGTTTTCGACGGTTCACGCGTACTGCTACTATCTTATCAGGCGGCGGCTTGAAAAAAGAGGAGAGGCGCCGCCGGCGGTGCTTGAGCAGGCGGAAACGGAGGACATTCTGAAAAGGCTTTACCGCGGTATCACGGGAACGGACGCGTCGAAGGACGTGCTGCGGGAACTGAAGAGAAGCGTGTCAGAGACGGAGAAGAACTTTATCGAGAGACAGACGGACGCGAAAAGCAAAAGGTTCTACAGCATCGCGGACGACGTGGCGGTTCTGTACGCAGAGACCAAAAGGCGGCTCGGACTGATCGACTTTGACGACATGCTCGCGGAGGCGGTGCGGATTCTTAAAAGCGACGCGGAGTTTCTCCGGGAGACGAGGAGGGCGTTTTTGTTCACGCAGGTGGATGAGGCGCAGGACCTGTCGGCGGTTCAGGCGGAGATTATCGAACTCATTTCCGACGGCAACATTTTCTATGTGGCGGACGACGACCAGTCGATTTACGGATTCAGAGGCGCGGAGCCGGATATTCTGAGAGGGCTCGGGGCGCGGACGGTCTATATGCTCGAAAGAAATTACAGGTCGAACAGCGAGATCGTGGAGGTTGCGTCGAGGTTCATTCGCGGAAACGAAGGGCGGTTCGGAAAGCGCCTGAGCGCGCACAAAGGGGCCGGAGGAAGCGTGTCGCTGATGAGGTTCGCGGATACCGAAAAACAGGCGGATTTTGTGGTGGCGAAGATGCTCGACTGCGCGGCGAAAGGGAGGAGCGCGTGCGTTCTTTACAGAAACAACGCCAGCGCCGTCGTAGTGTTGACGAAGCTGTTTTTTGCCGAAAAAAAGCGGAAAATCGATATCCGGCCAAGGGTCGGCGGAGAGCGCGTTAAGTTCGGTGAGAGCGGATTCACGGACGCAGTTGCGGAGCTGATAAAATGCGAAGAGGAGGCGTTCCTGGAGCGTAAGGGACCGGGCGTTTTTCCGGACATTGGGACAATTTACAGAAGGCTGGTGAAGTCCGGGGCGATCGGGGCGGTTATGGCGGGCATCGGAGCAGGGAGGAGACACCTCTATGCGGCGGTGCTGGAAAGAGCCGCGGCGATCATTACCGGGAAGGCTTTGTCAGGAGACGGATTCATGGAACTGGCGGCGGAAATCGACGCTTTTGAGACGGACGAAGCAAGCCTCATTAATCTCAGTACCGTTCACTCTGCGAAGGGACTCGAATACGACACGGTCATCGTTATCGACTGTGTGAAAGGGGAGTTCCCGTCGGGAGAGGGAAAAGGCGAGAACGCGCTGAGAGAGGAGAGGCGGCTTATGTACGTCGCGATGACGCGCGCAAAGAGTGAACTCGTCATCGCGTACCCTTCAAGGTGCGGAAACCTGGTGTTCGAGCCCGGGTCTTTTGTCAGAGAACTCGAGGAAGAATGCGGCTATTAAGTTGAGAACAAAAGACGGTTTAAACCGCGGCTGAGCCCCCGCTCCCGCGCGTGTAAGGCGGAAATCAGGAACCGGAAAGGGTTTTTGCGAAGTTTTATGCGCGCGAGGGCGTTTTTTTGCGTAAAAAAAGGTGACAAGCGCGGTTTTTAATGATACAATTACACTGAGTTTTTGTGCCGCGAACCGCGGCGCGCGCTTTTTCGCGCTTTTTGAAGAAGCGATTACTGAAGAAAAGGTTTCGTGACGACATGTACGGAGACAGGGTACGCACCAAAAAAGAGATAAAGACCCGGAAAGCCGGCACCGGTAAGGTCGTGAAGACCGTTGTTGTGATTGTTGTCGTTTTGCTGGTCGTCGCAGGTATTGTTGCGGCGGTGTTTTCCATCGCGAAGCCGTTTGAAATCAGGAAAATCGTTTGCGAATCCGCCGACGACGGTTTTGAGGCGGATGTTATGCCTTATGCGGAAAAGTATATCGGCACGGACGGGCTTGCGGCGATCGTCAAGTCCAACGGCCTCCGGGGCGTTCTTGCGACGCTGAAGGGGCGGTACACGGCGGCCGAGAGAGACATTTCGTTTGAATTCCCGCAGTACAAGAACGTGAGGGTGAAACTGAGCGGCAGCACGCTTCATATTTCGGGCGAGCCGCGCGGAGCTTACGTGATAGTGACTGAGGCGGGAGAGGCGGTCGTTACCGACAGGGCCGGAGTTGTGGCGCTGATTTGCGAACTCGACAGGCTGAGCGAGGACAGCGTGGGGATGCAGGGCATCGAGGTGGACGGTCCCGCGGTGAGCGGACTTTCCGTCACGCAGTCGGATCTCGGGTCGAGGATCAAGTACGCGAACGAAATCGCGTGGAGCGACGTTGTGGAGTTCTACTACGCGGTGCTCGCGGACGACACGCTTTACAGCCGCGTGAGGCTGATTTATTTCTCGGGGAAGGACGAGGCGTACTTTTACTGCACCGACAACGTGGTCGTGAAGTTCGGGAAGTTGGGCGACGGCAGCACGAACTGCGCGAGGCTGGAGCGGCTTGCGGCGATATTCAGGTCCGGGAAGGTCGAACTGAAGGACGGCACGATAACGCTTTCCGATTCGGGAAACGACGTGTTCAGCAGGAACGCCACGCCGGAACCGCCGGAGACGGAAGCTCCAACAGAGGAGCCGACGGAAACGCCCACCGCCGCGCCGCCGGTTACGGAAAGGCCGACTGAAACGCCGACGGAAGTTCCCGCGGTGACGGAAGCGCCGGAAGAGACGGAAGTTCCCGAAGAAACGGAAGCGCCCGAAGAGACGGAGATACCGGAGAATACGGAAGAACCTGAGCCGACCGAAACGCCTGCGGAGGAGACGGAATCGCCTCCGGAAGAGACTGAGAATCCGGAAGAGCCCACGGAGGAACCCACCGAAGAACCGACGCCTGAAGAAACGGAAGAACCTTCGCCTACGGAGATTCCCGAAGAGACGGAAAAGCCTTCCGAAGAGCCTTCGGGAGAGACGGAGGAACCCGGTGAGAATACGCCGGAATCCACCGGAACGCCGGAAGAAGAGGCGACCGCAGAACCTTCCGGAGAGGGCGGCGGAGAAGAAGGGGAAGGCGAGCTCGACTGAGACATTTCAGCCACGAACGCGAATAATTCCCTAAAAATGCCGAAAAAACGCGGAATTGAGTTCAAAAAACCGATTTCGGCTATTGAAAAAGAAACGCCGATTTTATATTATTATTATTTGCCGGCAATCGCGGCGGCCGGGAGGTTCCCGGAACACGGCGCGAACGGACAGACCGGCGCACACGAAAATCAGAGATTATTTTAGAATTCGATTGGAGAGAAACAAATGAGCAACCTGAAACTTGCCGTAGCGGTAATGGACATCGGAACGACGGGAGTCAGAATTCTTGTCGGGCGCATTACAGACAAAGGAACGCCGAAAATAATCGCAAAAGCCGAGACCCCTTCTTCGGGCGTTATCGACCTGTCGGGAGACCTCAAGAGGACCGACCTCCACAGGTGCGTTTCGAGCGCGGTCGACACCGTTCTGAACAAGACCGGCATCGAGATCAAGTCGTGCTACGTGAGCATTTCCAACCGCTTCGTGCGTCCGGTGTTCGGGTCGGGCGAAGTCGTGATCGTGCCGCCGGCTCCGATTACGGGCCTCAACGTGGGCGAGGTGCTCAACGAGGCGTCGAACGTCGTTTACGGCGAGGACGAGATGCTTGTGGACATCATTCCGGTCGCTTTCAGAGCGGACGACAAGCTTCTTTTCGACAAGCCCGAGGGAACCGTGTGCAGCAGGCTGCAGCTTGAGGCGAACGCGGTGGTAGCGAAGGCGGACGTGATTGCGCGTGTGACCAGGCTTCTGGGCGACCTTGACATAAAAGTCGACGGCTTCGTGCCTTCGTTCTTCGCGAGCCAGAAGGTTTTCGACGCGTCAGCGTTCTTCCTCTCGAAGGACTGCTTTACGGTTATTGCGGACGTGGGCGGCGCATCCACCGAGATCTCGGTGTACTACAACGGAATTCCGTTCGCGTTCGACACGCTGCCGATGGGCGGCAACAACATTTCCCGCGACCTGGAAAAAGTCTTCTCGGTGCCTGAGAACAAGGCGACGAGAATGAAATTCGAGTACGGCTACGCCTCCAGGAACGTTCTCACGGCCAACGCGGAGATTCCGCTGGACAGGCTTGACGCGGGCGCAGAGGACATGGTCGAGGTTTCGTACGTGGTCGACGTCATGAACGCCAGGATCGAGGAGATCGCGAAGAGTGCGTTCAAGATGGCGAAGGACGTCATGGCGAAGAGCGGTATTTTCAAGCCGGTGATCGACAAAATCTACTTTATCGGCGACGGCATCGTGAACTTCAAGGGCATCGGGAACGTGCTCGAGTCGGTTATCGAGGCGGGCGACGTTGAGGCGGTCGACAAGGGCAAGGATCTCGGAATCAAGACGTCGTTCACGACCGCGCTCGGAATGCTGATCTACATCTCGTCCAAGATTAAGTACGGCCGCAGACCTTCGACGGTCATCAACCGCAACGAGACCGCTTCCGGCGAAAGAGGCGAAGGCCCCGAAAAAGAGGGAAAATCGTTCGGCGAGAAGATAAAGGCGTTTTTCGCCGGCATCATATCGTCGGTCAAGAGCTTTTTCGAGAAACTGAAGAGCTGACGCAGAACAAACCGCCGGCCGGGGAAAGCGCCGGGAAACACAAGGGAAAGAACTCGGGAAAACGGCGGAAACCGCTGAAAACGCGGAAAAACGAAGAAAACCGGAGAAAAAAACGCTTTTGCGGCCGAAAAAACGGCTGAAGGCGCGTTGAAACGTATTGAAAAAAACGATCCGGTATTTTATAATACAAAGAGTATAATCTCTTTTGAAATTGGGGAGGATTTACCGTGCCTGTTGATTATGATATTGAGCAAGTAAGAGATGCCAAGGTGGCAATAATCGGTATCGGCGGCGGCGGAAACAACGCCGTAAACCGCATTATCGACGAGAGCATCAACGACGAGAGCATGAGAAATGTTCAGTTCGTGGCGATGAACACAGACTTCCGCGTTCTCGAGAATTCGAAAGCGCCGAAGAGGATTCCGCTTGGCGCCAAGCTTACGAAGGGCGTCGGCTGCGGCGCGAAGCCCGAGGTGGGCAGAATGGCCGCGGAGGAGTCAAGAGACCAGATCGAGGCCGTTCTCGAGGACATTGACATGGTGTTTATCACCGCGGGAATGGGCGGCGGTACAGGTACCGGCGCGGCTCCGTTCGTTGCGGAACTGGCGAGAAACAAGGGCATTCTGACCGTTGCGGTCGTCACGAAGCCGTTCTCATTTGAGGGCAGGACGAAGATGCGCACCGCGGAGGCGGGAATCGAGAAGCTCAAGTCGAACGTCGACTCGCTGGTAGTGATTCCGAACGACAACGTCTACAAGGTGTTCAGAGACAGGTGCACCGTCAACGACGCGTTCAAGAGAGTCGACACGGTTCTCAGCAGCAACGTCAAGGGCATCTGCGAGATCATCACAAAGCGCGGCGAGGTCAACATCGACTTTGCCGACATCAGATCGGTCATGGCCGGCCGCGGCATCATTCACATGGGCGTCGGCTACGGCAAGGGCGACAACCGCTTCCACGACGCGCTCGACATGGCGATCAAGAATCCGCTTCTCGAGACTTCGATCAACTACGCGAAAGAGGTCATTCTCAACTTCTACGGCGACAACATCAACATCTTCCAGATGAACGAGTGCTCCGAGTACATCGCAAACGCGGTCAACCCGGACGCGGAGATCATCTGGGGCTACAGAGAGCCGGAGACCGAGACGGAAGAGAAGGATTTCGTGCAGGTCACGATCATCGCGGCACAGTTCGAGGCTCCTCTCGGAGGCGAGAATATGGCGCCGCCCAGCGGAAATCCGGGAACGTCCCAGGGCGGTTCTACCGGCGGATACAACTGGCGTCCGATTGGGTTCTGATTCCGCGAACATTTTCGAAAACAGGAACATAACAGCACAAGCGGTACTAATTGATTTTACAAACGGAAGAAGTGATGTCCGGGCCCACATCCGGCATCGGGGAGGTTTAAAATGGCAAACGAATTTGAAGATTACAATGAGCTCTTCGCGGGCGCGGCTGATTTTGTCGACGCAAGAATAGTTGTTTTGGGTGTCGGCGGCGGCGGAAACAACGCCATCGACAGAATGGTTGAAGATTCGAACCTTGACGACGTCACCTTCGTGGCGGTCAACACCGACGTGAACGTTCTCACTCAGTGCAAGGCGCCGGTCAAGATCCAGATCGGCAAGAAGGAGACCAAAGGTCTCGGCGCGGGCGCAAGACCGGAGGTCGGCGCGAAGTCGGCTCAGGAGAACCTTGACGAGATTTCCAAAGTTCTCGACAACTGCGACGTCGTTTTCATCACCGCGGGTATGGGCGGCGGCACCGGCACAGGCGCGGCTCCTATTATAGCGAAGTGCGCGAAGGAGAAGGGCATTCTCACCATCGCGGTGGTTTCCAAGCCTTTCAACTTTGAAGGTCCGCGCAAGATGAGAGTCGCGGAGGCGGGCATTCAGGAGCTCAAGGCGAACGTTGACTCCATGCTTATCGTTCCCAACCAGAATATCTTCAAGGTATTCAAGGACAAGGTCACGATGAAGGAGAGCTTCAAGAAGGCCGACGAGATCCTCACCCAGTCGGTTAGAGGCATCTACGACATCATCAAGAAGTGCGGCGACATCAACATCGACTTCGCGGACATCAAGACCACGATGACCAACCGCGGCATCATTCACATGGGCGTCGGCTACGGCAAGGGCGAAGACAGGTTCAAGCAGGCACTCGCAAGGGCGACCCAGAACCAGCTTCTTGAGACGACCATCGACGGCGCAAAGGTCGTTCTCGTTCAGTACTTCGGCGACAAGCTCGACATGATGGAGATTTCCAGGTGCGGCGACGAGATCTGCGAGAAGGCGGACCCGAACGTCGACATCATCTTCGGTACCAGAGAGCCGGAAGAGGACAGCGACGAGCTGCGCGACTTCGTGTACATCACGATCATCGCGGCGGACTTTTCTGCGAAAGAGCAGCCGGCTGAAACGACCTTCACGGGCGCGCTCAACACCGAGCCCTTCGGCGTCAAGCCGTCCCAGAACGCTTTCCAGGCAAACTTCGGCCAGGCGCTGAATACTCCGCCCCAGCAGCCGCAGCAGCCCATTCAGCCTCAGCAGCAGCCCAAGCCCCAGGACAACGGCAACGGTGACGACGACATTCCTTCGTTCCTGAGAGCGAGAAAATAATATTCCAAAGTGAATTTTTGAGAGGCCCGAAAGAATTAAAACCGCTTTCGGGTCTTTTTTTGACGAAAACGGGTTTTATAGAGGCGGGAAAGGGTTAAAATGGAACGGCTCAGCGAATTTCAGACAAAATATTACGAACTGCAGGCGCGGACGGCGCCGTTTAAGCTGAAAACGGACTTCGAGACCGTGAAGACCGTTGCGATCGTGAGGATTCTTCTTGAGCGGGCGCAGAACTTCGATGCGGGGGCTTCGGCGAGAGGGAGGTACGGCTTCGGCGTGGGATACACCGCGGAGGAGTGCCTGAACGCGGCGGAGAGGTACATAGAAGCGCTCGAAGCCGGCAAAGAGCCTTTAAAGGGTAAGTTCACGGAGCCGGGAATCGCGCTGGTGGACCACAGCGTTGTCGTGAAGGACGGCCTTGTGCATCTGTTCTACAACAGAAGCTACCCTGGTTACGAATGGGACACAATGCCCACGGACACGGTGGGCCACGCGGTGACGGAGGACCTTGTAAACTGGAAGATCGAGCCGCCGGTCATCTCCGTGGACGTCAATATGTTCGAGAACTACCAGGTCTGGTCGCCGGGAGTCGCGGAAAAAGACGGGAAATACTTCATGTACTACACCGGCGTCAACATAAACTCCGCCCAGGCGATCTGCCTTGCCACCTCCGGCGACCTCTACAACTGGACCAAATATGAAGGAAATCCGGTGCTTACTCCGGGTGAGTGGGGAAACTGGGACGCCTCAAGGTGGTCCGACTGCCGCGACTCGATGGTGTTCGTCGACGAGGACGGCACCGCTTACATGTACTACTGCACGTGCAAAAGAGATGAAATAACGAACCGGTACGTGCCGGCGGTAGGAATCGCTTCGTCAAAAGACATGGTGCACTGGACCGACCGCGGGGCGCACGTTTTCGACATTTGCGACATTGCGCTGGAGTCGCCGTTCCTGCTCAAAAAGGACGGGAAGTACTATCTGTTCTATACAAACTGCGGCCACGGCACGGCCTATGCGGTCTCGGACGACCCGGTGAGCGGCTGGAAGAGCCTCGGCCCCATTATCGAGGGAACGCACGGGAACGAGTCGAGCGCCAACGTGCCTTCCTGTGCCGAGGTGTTCGAGTTCAATGGCAAGTGGTACATCACCTGCTGCGAAAGGCTTCCGAGGTTCGAGCAGTACCTGGAGATTTTCGAACTCAAATGGAACGCGGACGGAACGGCGGAGGCAACGGAACCGGGAATGAGAAATTAGTAACAAGTAATACGAAATGAGAAATGATTAATGATAAAAAACTGTTTCATACCGTTCGGATATTGACAAACATCGTGGGCGGGGTATAATAAGGAAGGAGGAATGAGAAACGGGAAATGATAAATCTGAAATTAAGAAATGACAGGAAGACGAACAGGAGGGAAACACCGTGAAAATTAAAAAGTATATACCGGCTATCATCGTATGCGTTGTTGTTCTTGCGATTGCGACAGCCGCTATTGTGTACCTGTTGCTTCACAAAAAGAATAAAGAGGAAGAGTACGTAGACATAAAATGGCAATCCGCCGACGGCGTTGAACTCGATTTCGGAACGTGGAAGGGCTCCGAATCAAAAGGGCTGAGTCTGTTTCTTGAGGCGACAATAGAAGAACCCGAGGAACTGATAGCCGAAATTTGCAGAAGCCCTCTTTACGACGAGAAACTTCATTTTACAAAAACGGCCCCGAACGGGAACTGGGTTCAATGGTTCTACATAGTTAAGGAGAACCGCATATTTTGGATTGAGGTCTATAACGACGGGTACATCGGGATGGATTCGCTTCTGAACCGGGATGCATATTTCTCTTATGCCATTGCGACATATAAGCTTTGCGTGATGGCACATTGCGAACGTGAGACGGATGACAACGGCGCCCCGCTGGGAACAAATTATTATATGTGGCAGACTACGCTCTTCCCTATAAATATGGAGGATTTGAAATACCTGTACGGGAAACTGGACGGTTCTCTTTATGAAATTGACGGCGATACGATTTATGTCAAGTGTTTTGCGGAAACAGTATCAGAAAACCAAAATACCGGATTGCTTGAACGAAGCTATGCGCCGAGCGACCATTATTACGCGGCGATTTTTCAAAACGACGACGGCCGCATTTTGGTAAGGCTTGTCAATTCGGACAAAAAGAAGATTTTTGATGAGCCTTAACAATGACAAACAAGGAAGCAATTAACGCGGCAGAAACGGTGAACAGGACCGGACTGTAGCGGAGATCATCAAAAATATCGCATTTGAATCAAAAAAGAAGTGCCGGCCCGCGATGTGTTTTCACATCACGGGGCCGGCGCTTTTTTCAGCTGCCGCAGCATATGAAAGCTATGTTAAGCGGCGATTGGGATGTCAGGCTTTTTTCGCTTTTTCCTTCTCCAGTCCCTTGTAGACCAGGGCGGCGAGGGCCGCGCCGACGAACGGGCCGACCACAAATACCCAGACGTCCGCGATCGGGGCTGTGTTTCCGGTGATGAGAGCGATCAGAGCGGGTCCGATGCTTCTGGCCGGGTTGACCGACGTTCCGGTGAGGCCGATGCCGAGAATGTGGACAAGCACGAGCGTGAGGCCGATCACGAGGCCGCCGAAGGAGCCGTGTCCGGCTTTTTTCGAGGTGACGCCGAGAATCGCGAGAACGAAGACGAAGGTCAGGACGCATTCGACGATGAGGCCGGCAACGATGCTGCCGTTCACGCCGCCGAGGCCGTTGGAGCCGAAGCCGCCTGTCTTGTCCTCAATTCCTCCGAGCTTGAATATTCCCAGGAGGATCCCGCCGCCCGCGAAAGCGCCGAGGATCTGGGCAATCACGTAGAAAATGAAATCCTTGAACGTCATACCGCCGCTGATGAGTACCGCGAGCGATACCGCGGGGTTGATGTGGCATCCGGAGATGTTGCCTATCGAGTAGGCCATGGCAACGATCACGAGACCGAAGGCGAGCGCGGTGAGAATGTATCCGCCGCCGAAGGATGCGTCGCATCCGACGAGCATGGCGGTTCCGCAGCCGAATGTCACGAGAACGCATGTGCCAATGAATTCAGCAATAAACTTCTTCATAAAAACCTCCTTGAAGTTTTTCGTTATTGTACTTTGATTATACAACCCGCGCGCGGAAAAGTAAACAAAAATCTAGGCCGCGACCCGTTACTGCTGCGGTTTCCTGTTGATAATATTCGCGGGAACGGGTAAAATACCCTTACAGAATGAGATTCACGTTTCCGGAAAATGGAGGTCAGGTGAAAATGAGCAAAAAGAAAGAAAACAGGCCGCGCTTCAGGGACAGGTTCCGCTACTGGTTCGACAACCGGATGGCGAACGGAAGCATGGGGCTGATACGCATTCTCGTCATTGCCACGATTCTTGTGATTGTCGTGATCGCGGTACTGATTCTTGTGTGCGGGTTCAGCGAGGACGGCGACGCCGGCGGGGTGTTCTGGGAGACCATGTCCACGGTCATAAACGCCTGGATGCCCTCTTATGAGGACGGCAGCATCGGGTACATTATTCTGATGGCGGTGGCGGCGATTGCGGGACTGCTCGTGACGAGCGTGCTGATAGGTATCTTTTCGACGGCGATCGAGGAGAAAATCACCGGGCTGAAGAACGGGAACTCCGCAATCATCGAAGAGAATCACATCGTGGTTCTGGGCTATTCCGAGGGGGAATTCACGCTGATCAGGCAGCTGGTTGACGCATCCGCGGACGACAGGCGCTGCATTGTGATCGCGGGCGACGCCGAGAGGTGCGAGATGGAGGAGGCGATCCGGGACAACGTCGAAATTCCGAAAAACGTCAGGCTGGTCTGCAGGAACATAGACATTTACGACCCGGCTTCGGTTAAGAAGTGCTGCGTCGAACACGCGCAGGCGGTGATCATCAACCCGAGGAACGACATCGACACGGTGAAGGCGCTTCTGGCGGTCTCTTCGGTTCTCGGCGAGAACGACGGCGGCGTGTACGTGTGCGCGGTGGTGTCGAGGGCGAGCTTCCTGCTTCCCGACGGTTTCAAGAACAGGCGCGGAATTACGCAGCTGCTGGCGAACCGCATTCTGTCGAAGGTTATTGCTCATTCCTGCACTCAGCCCGGTCTCTCGCAGACGCTGATGGAATTCCTGGACTACGACGGCTGCAACCTGTGCGAGATCGGACTCGCGGACGCGGCGGGACTTACTTTTAAAGAGCTCACGGGAAGGCTCTCGGGCGGCGTGCCGATGGGTATCTTCAAAGAGAAGGAAGGCGGGCGCTGCGTGATCAACCCGGACCGCAATCTCACGGTCGAAGCGGGGGACAGGTTGCTTGTGTTTACCGAGTTCCCGGATGAGGTGTCGCTTGGCGCGCCGGTTGACGTTCCGCTGAAGGTGACTGCGGAGGCGTTCCGCGGCGGTATGGGAGCGGGGTCCGTTCTGATTTTGGGCGTCAACGAGGAGATAAAGACGGTTCTTGAAGAATTACCCTATAATACGGGAAAAATCCGCATTGCCGGCGCGGACGCTGAAGCGCGTGAAGAGATTACGGAGACCTGTGACAGGCTTCGCAAAGAGGGGTGGAGAGACTATGCCTTAGAGTTCGTGCGGGAGACGGTTCCGCGCCACCTCGAGTCAATGGCCGCTATAATCGGTGACTCCGCGCACGTCGTGCTTCTCAACGACCACGAAAAGGACGAGGACGAGGCTGACACCGAGAACATCCTGCGCATTCTGAACCTCAGAACGATCCGTGAAGAGAACGGGCTCGATTTCAGCATCACCGCGGAACTCAGGCGCGAGCTCAGCCAGCGCCTTGTGGATTCGGGCGACCTGACGGACTTCGTTGTCGCGTCGAACATGGTCTCGCTCTTCCTCTCACAGCTGGCCGACAGACCCAACCTCGAGTCGGTCTTCCGCGAGCTCATTTCCGACGATGGCAACGAGATTTATCTGAAGAAGGCCCGGGAGCTGCGTCTCGTGAACGAGCTGACGGTGCGGGAGGCGAGAATCGCGGCGCTCGAACAGGGGTACGTTCTGATCGGAGTCATGGACGAGGAGAACGGTGTGATGACGCCCGTTTTCAACCCGCCAGTCGACAGAGTGCTGAAACTGGACGACGCGGACAGACTTATTGTCATCGGGAACGAATAAAAAAAGTCCGCGCCGCGTGGTCGCGGCGCGGGCAACTGCAGGAATAATTATTAAAAGCGGGAAAACGGTTTGTTCCCGCTTTTATTTTTCTTTGTTTTTTGGGGTTCACGCCCGCTTTTTTTGATTTTGAAGTTTTTGCGACTTGCGGAGCAGCTTTTGCGACATTCCCGACGGATTCTTTTCGGCGGCGGTCTTCTTTTTCGGCCTTTCGGGCGACTTCTTGACGGCTTCAAAGACGAAATAGCCGTCCGCTTCGGTGACCCTGCACCCGCCGAAAACCGCTTTCAGCTTGTTCAAGTACCAGTCTTTGCGCTTTGTGACCATGAACAGCGCGCCGCCGGTCTTGAGGTGCGTGAACGCGCCCTCAATGAACCTTTTCGCGACAGAGAAGTCGGTGTGGTAGGGCGGGTTGGACAGGATAAAGTCGAAATCGCGGCACGGAACGGCGGAGTAGGCGTCGCCTGTAAAAAACGTGACGTTGGCAGTGCCGCCGAGATTCTGCGCGGCGTTGGTTCCGGTTATTGCGACGGCTTTCGGGTCGACGTCGGTGAAAACCACTTCAGCGCGCGGGAACTTCCTCGCCAGGAAAATGCCGGCGATGCCGCAGCCGCAGCCGAGGTCGAGGATTTTAAGCGTGTCATCGGACTCCTGCGCGCTCACGTATGATTCGATTCCGGGAAGAGTCGCGGAGAGCATGGCGAGTGTTCCTTTGTCCGCGTGCGCGGGCGAGAACAGGCTGTCTTCCGTCTCGAAAACCATCTCTTCGCCTTCAATTTCAATTCTGTACACTTTCCGTGGGACCTCCTTTCCGGTTCATTATACACCGGGTTAAACGCCGGGTTGAACGCAGGGTTGAACGCCGCTTTCAAAGCCGCATTTCAGGCGCTTTATATATTATCAAAACCGGGGGGCGCCGGGCAAGTCAAAAACGCAAAAAACGCGTTGAAAACGGACGGCGGAAATGCTAAAATCGAACTGTAATGATTAACTAACCGTTTTAGGAGGAGGGTATGAAAAAGCTGCTCGCTTTTACAATAGCGGCCGTGCTGGCGGCGCTGCTCGTGACGGGCGTTTCGGCGGATTTCGACGAATACGGCCATCCCGACGGCTACGGCTCGGACAGATACCCTCAAAGGTACGGCGGAAGCGGTTCGAATATCAACAAAAACACCCTCGCGGACGGCATAGAAGTCGCCATGAGGGCGGATAAATACACTCTGGAAGGCGGGAAAGTAACTTTTACCGTTTCGATAGAAAAATGGCCGGAGGGCGCGAAGGCGCAGATTGCGGGCGTGACGCCGGCGTACGACGTGACGGTTTTCGATCCGGACGCGCCAACGGTTAACGGAACGTGGGGCGATATCAACGCCCGGATTCTTCTTGACAGTCAAACGCCCGGCTACACGGCGCCGGCAATTCCGCTCGATACTTCTTACGACGCGCAGAAGAATATGTACCTGCTCGCCGCCGCGTGGGAAGGTTCAAGCCGGTTTACGATAGCGCAGTCGGCGGCACCGTGCGACTTTCTGGAGTTTTCGCTCGTTCCCAAAACGGCCGGCGTGCAGACGATCGTCTACGCCTACGTGCAGTTCGTGGACGGGAACAGGGAATTCGCGAAGCTGCTCGCGGTCAATATCGGCGAGAATCCGGCTATTCTTACCGCGGGAATTTCGGTCGGCGCCGACCTCACCCTTAACGTCTCGGCGTTCGTTCCCTATAGCAGGAACACCCCCTCGATGACGTTCACGCACGCGCGGTTCGGCTTTGATACGCCTGACACCGTCACAGTGAACGGCTCAAAGGGCGACGACGGACTCTGGCATTTCCGCTATACAGGCATCGGGTGCCAGGCTATGACCGACAGGATTTCGTTCGAGCTGAAGGACGGCGACACGGTGTTGGACAGCCGCACGGATTTCACGGTCAGACAGTACGCTCAGAATCTTGCCGCGCGGTACACGGAATACGCGCCGCTTGTCGACTCAATGCTTCAGTTCGGGGCCCAGTCGCAGCTTTACGCCCACTACCGCACCGACGATCCCGCCGCGACGCCTGAAGCCGCGGTCGCGGTGCCTGAAAACAGCGGAATAACGGACGACAGCGTGTACGAGGAAAACGACCCGGATAAGGCGATAACAGGCGCGTCTCTTCTTTTGTGGAACGCGTTTTCGTTCAAGTTCAAAACGGCGTCTTCGGACGGCGCGACGTTCGGGTTTGAGGACTCGGAAGAGCGGTTCCCGTGCGAGATCACAGTCGAAAACGGAGAAACTTATATTGTGACGCCGGTTGTGTCGCTCGCGAACCTCTTCCGGAACATCGTGGTCGAAAACGGTTCGAACCGGCTCATGTACAGCGGGAAGTGCTACATGGCAGGCGCGATTGACGACCCGGAGGCGGGAAATACGGTCAGGGCGCTTTACAATTTCTACGCCGAGGCGGTCAAAATTGCGGCGCGGCAGGGGTGACGTCACAGCCTTTTACGGTACATTCTTTATTTAGTGAATAAAAGCGGGGTTCCCGCATCAGTTCAAAATACGGTCAGTGAAAGGGGAAACAAAATGGATATCAAAGCGACAGCGGAACAACTCGTCAAGAAAATTCAGGGCGACGACAGCCTCCTCAAGGCCTTCAAGAGCAAGCCCGAGGACACGGTCAAAAAGCTCGTGAACAAGGACCTCAAAGGCGACATTCTGAAGCAACTTGTCGACCTCGTCAAAGCGAAGCTCGGACTCGACGGCGTCGCGGGAATCGCGTCAAAAATCGGCGGTCTCTTCGGCAAATAGGACTAAAAAACCTGATACAACAAAAAAAGCGGCGGGCCGCCCCGATTTTTATGTGGGGCGGCCCGGCCGTATTATTACACAACTATGCTTTTCGCGGCCAGCGTGAGCCTTTTTACGTTGAGCGA
>JAEEGG010004588.1_pt1 | contig 33381 bp, 30 predicted proteins | sample 9134161 | NCBI WGS metagenome assembly JAEEGG01 (sample SAMN16246543, study PRJNA631951) | gut metagenome | biome: gut microbiome; feature: rumen; material: CR-attached | host: Bos | place: Iran: Karaj | collected 2018-10 | reverse complement strand
GAGCCCGCGAGAGGCCTCAATCTTGAGGGTGTCGCCGAACAGGAGCGCAAATGTACCGCGCAACATGCCGAGTTCCGTTTCCAGAATATCGAGGACGTTTTCCAGTAACTTCTCCACGTTGCGTTCGTGAATAATCGCAACGCTAATCTTCTGGATAACCGAGATTTCTGGACCTATGGGTGTTGACATATGTGACATAAGATAGAAATTAGGGAATAGGATTAGAGTTTAGCCTTAATTCTCTTGAGGGCTTCGCAGGTGCGTTCGTAGTCACCGAAGGCGGTCAGGCGGAAATACCCTTCGCCGCAGGGGCCAAAGCCGCTACCGGGGGTGCCGACCACCTCGCAGGTGACAAGCAGGCGGTCGAAGAAGTCGAAGGACTTTTCACCATCGGGGATCTTCCACCAGATATACGGGGCATGCTCGCCGCCGAACACCGTGTAGCCCGCCGCGGTCAGTTCCTTGCGGATGACGCCGGCAGTCTTCATGTAGCCCGCGATAACGGCCTTCGTCTGCTGCCAGCCGACCGGGGAGTAGATGGCCTCGGCGGCACGCTGGGTCACGTAACTCACGCCGTTGAACTTGGTGCACTGGCGGCGATTCCACATGGAGCGAAGCTTGGAAAGTTCGTGCGGGATTACCGTGTAGGCGCAGCGCACGCCGGTAAAGCCAGCAGTCTTGCTGAAACTGCGGAACTCGATGGCACAGGTGCGGGCGCCCGGAATCTCGAAGATGGAGTGCGGGAGGCTCTCGTCCTGGATGTAGCAGTTGTAGGCGCCATCGAACAGGATAATCGCACCGTTCTCATTCGCGTAGTCCACAAACTTCTGGAGCGTCTCGCGGCTAAGCACCGTACCCGTCGGGTTGTTCGGGCTGCAGAGGTAGATCATCTGCACCGGGTTCTTGGGCAGGTCGGGCTGGAAGTTGTTCTCGGCAGTCGACGCAAGGTAGGTGACCTTAGAAAAATGTCCGTCATTCTGCAACACGCCTGCACGCCCAGCCATCACGTTGGAGTCCAGATAGACCGGATAGACGGGGTCTGGGATAGCAATTTTTACATTTTCTGTAAAAAGTTCCTGGATGTTCGCAACATCGCACTTGGAACCGTCGCTCACGAAGATATCGTCCGGGTCCATCTCGATGCCGCGGGAAGTGTACTCGCCGGCGACAATCGCCTCACGCACAAAATCGTAACCCTGCTCGGGCCCGTACCCGCGGAACGTCCCCTTCTCAGCCATCTCGTCGACAGCCTTGTGCATGGCCTTGATGACCTCGGGGATAAGCGGCGTAGTCACATCGCCGATACCCAGACGCACGATGTCGGCATCGGGTTTCTTTGCCTGGTATTCGGAAATCTTCTTTGCGATGGTAGAAAACAGGTAGCTACCAGGCAGCAAGTCGTAGTTCGGATTGATGATTGTCTCGTTCATTAGATAGTCCCTTTAAATACTTCCTGTGCAGGGCCGGTCATGAGGACCGGGCCATCGTTTTCGTGCTTGATATGGAGCACGCCACCATCGAGAACGATGTCGGCCTCTACGCCCACGCGGCCCGTACGCTGGGCCGCAACGAGGGTTGCGCAACTGCCGGTTCCACAGGCCATGGTGACGCCGCAACCCCGTTCCCAAACCCGCATGCGGATTTGGGTGGGCGCCCCCTGAACCGCTGGCAAAACCTGCGCGAATTCAATGTTGCAGCGGTCCGGGAACTGCTTGTCGCATTCGAGCACGCAGCCCCAGTCTTCCAGCTGAATCTTGTTAATGTCATCTACGAAAATAACCGCGTGCGGGTTCCCCATCGAGACCGTCTCCGCGGTAAAGTCAAAGCAGTGCGCCGTGAGCTTGATGCTCCCGAGAAAGTCCCTCGGGTTGCCCATGTCCACGCACACGCGACCGTCATCCAGAAGTTCAGGCTTCACGAGCCCGCTTTTAGTATGCAGGTGGAACACCTTCTGACCCGGCTTCGCAAGCCCGCGGCTCACGATGAACTTCGCCACGCAGCGGGTAGCGTTACCGCACATCGCCGCTTCCGAACCGTCGGCATTGAAGATGCGCATCTCGAAATCCACGCCGTTCGGTGCAGACTTCGATGCAGGACCGACACCAGCCTTGTCGATAACCAGGCATCCCTCGGCATCCATCGGGGTCACGATCACCACGCCATCGGCACCGATGCCAAAACGGCGATCACAGAGGCGAATGACCTCCTGCTCGAATGCGGGGCCGAACTCGACCTTCTGACCCGGTTCCAGGAGCACGAAGTCGTTGCCCAGCCCGGTCCACTTTGAAAATTCCATAAAGACGTCCTTTTACACTATTTTTGCCCCTATAATGCAAAGAACGTGCCATTTTTACAAATTATGTTAAAAAAGGCGAAATTTAATCAAATTCGCCAAATTTTTAGGAAATAAGTGAAAAATACGCTACCACCATATTTTACATAATATGTAAATAATAGGATTTTGCTTTACATTTTATGTAAAAATTTCACTTCCCTAATTTTTGGCATCATGCACGCCAAAGGCGTGCGCGTGCGCTTAATAACCTCTACCCTAATCAATCTTCCTCATTCTAGGTTATTATGCGCGCGTTGGGAGGGTCTTAGGGAGGGCTAGCCGTGCGTATGCCCGCCCTAGTCTTTAACGCAGCGGATATAGCAGGTGTTGCTTACCGGGACCGTGTCGTAGGTAAACGAGAGATCGGTGGCTAGGCGCCAGCGGCGTACGGAATTCGCCGTAGTCTCCCCCTTCGAACACATGTAGTAGGCATTGCCCATGTAGTTGAATGCTCCGTCGTTGCGCACTCCGGCAAGTTCCGCATTAAACCCGAAGTAGTCCATGCCACCAGAAGACTTGCTCTTAAGCAACGGCGAAAGCGACTCGTTCGAAGGGCGCCACTGCGTCACAAACTCGGTGAACGTTTCGAATTCTTCCTTGTTCGGCACATGGAACCCCTTGGGGCACAGGAGCGAATCTTCATTGACGGCTGCAGCCTCTGCCAGGCGGTAGAGGCGCCCGTACTTGTCGCAGTTCGCCGTCGAGTCGTTATAGCACCAGCTGCTGTCGGTTGCGTAATTCAGGTTAGCCGCAAACCAGAGTTGCGAACCCATACCGATAAGCGGGTACTTCTGCGCATCGCGCGCGTCGGTAACCGTATCGCGGTAAAGCGAATCCTTGAAGTACTTCCACTGGCCACGGCAACGGTAGATAGAATATTCAATCTGAGCGACATCGTCGTAGTTGTAGCTCGTGCAGCCACGATTCGCCTTCGCTTCCAGATCATCGACTTCACGCAACTTGCCCATATCGCACACATACTGCGTTACAGAATCCTTGCCCAGCAAGAGGTCGGGCACGGTATCGCACTTGAGACCTGCAGTATTCTCGATAAAGAAAGCCTCATCGCCCTCGAGGACTTTCGGCGTTCCAAAGAAGCAGCGGTAAAGCGTCGTGGAATCACGGCCTACCGTAGTGTAGTTCTCGGCGGAGTCGCACACGATAGCGGACATGTTGTACTGGTCACGGGTTTGTTCCTGCCACAGGTTGTTATTGCAGTAATAAAACGCGCTGTCGCCCACGGAAGCGTATTCGCCAAAACGGCTTTCCTTGCACATGCCTATCGCAGTCTGCAACTCGTTGCATTCCTGCCATATATGGAATGTCCCATGATAGTAGTACAGGATAGTAGTATCGATCAAGCCGGGGCGAACCTCCCTATCTTCCGCAGTGCCATACTTGCAGGTGTTGCGGTAGGTCTGCGACGAGAGCATCCAGCCAAGCGTATCGCAAATGAACACGCTGTCGTTGTATTCCGACTTTTCGTAATCGAGGTTCTTCATCTCGCAGAAGTTCTTGGAACCACATTCACCAAGACCATATAGTCCTGCCATAAACAGTTGCATCAACACAGGCTTCTTGCCATAGTAATCACGATTGTCACTCTTGGAGAATCTCGTGTTGCGCAGTTCATCGGCATAGTAGTCAAGAACCGGGATAAAGCGCGGGTAGTCCGTAATCAAGCCCTTTATGGCAAACTCAAGTATAAAGTTTTGCAGTGCCAAATCAAGTTCGCCGCCGAGCATAAAGCGTTCGAACAGCTGGCCCACCACATCCGCCGCATGCCAGCCAAGTTTCCACGGCTCATTGTGTATAAAGCTCACGTTCTTCAGTGCATCTACATCCCAGTAGAAAACCTTAAGCAGTTCCTCATGCGCGAGTTGCATGGCTTCGGCAGGTTCCTTGCCCAGCGTAATGTGCGCCAGTGCGCGGTTCGTTTCCAGGTAGCCCGCAAGCGAGATGCATATCGGGAGCGTATCCTTCATATCCACGAGAATTGTCAACGGGACCTCGGTAAAGTATTCCGCAGGGAACACCTCGTAACTGCGGATTCGGAAACCTTCGGTTTTAACAAGCGCATAGCGGTTCTTGAGGGTTAGCGAGTCCGTCACGAATGTCGTTATGCTGCCTTCGGTTTTCCTGTCAGCAAGGAACTTGCGGCCAGTTTCCTTGAATTCGGAATCAAGCTCATAAATCCACACGGCACTCTTCTCGTCGAACTTCATGTCCGAACCCAATGTCTGCTGGTACGTACCGGCCTCGCTAGAAGTTTCATCGGGCGAGTTCGGGTCAGGGAGTTCGTTATCGCCCGACGAATCACTGGAACAGGCAACAAGGCCCGCCACAAGCACAAGCGTCAAGCTAAACCGGCTAAAAAACTTCTTCATGTTCCCTCCTTACTTCGCGTCTTCCATGCAGCGAACGCTCAATGCCCAGTCCGTATCGCCGAACGTGCCCTGTTCGATTTCAGGCTGCATATATACCATATAGTAGTACGGCAACTTGCTGAAGGTCGGAGCGGCATACCAGAAGTAGCCATAGTTGTACTCACCCTCGTAAGTTCCATCCACCTTGCGGCGACCCGACGACATGGCCGTAAACCCAAACGCGTCCAGCACAGGCACAGTCGCGCCACCAGCCCACATATCGCCCATCAAGGCAAGTGCGAGTTTGCCTTCGGGGCCGTACTTCTCGACAAACGCGAAAAGCGTATCCCAGTCCGCCTTCGAAGGCATGTGCCAGCCCTCGGGGCAAACACCCCTATGCGGCAACGTGAGCTTCACGGTATCGGCCTTGACATTGTCCGGCAGGTCCATCGCCGCGGTCCAGGAATAAAGCACGCCATTGGGGCCAGAGCAGTACGGTGTGTAGTCGTTATAGCACCAGGTGTTCCCGACAAGATTCGGAGTCCGTACGGAATCCCTGTACCTAAGGTTACTGCCCATCCAACGCTGGCTACCCATGGGCACGATCAGGTACGTCTTGCCGTCGCGCGGGTCCTCTACCCATTCATCCAGCGTATCGGCAGGGATAACTTTCCAGGCGTTGTCGCAAACGAAGGTAGAATACCCGACATGCACGGAATCACCGCGGGTATCGCTGTTGCAGAAGGCACCGAGATTTTGGTCCAGGGTGGGCATCTTTACCCAGCCGGTATCGCTACAGAAATACCCCTTCTCCATCTGACCCTTGCGCGACTTGACGCAAGCCTTGTCAATTTCGTTTTCAATCCTGGTCACGTAGCGCCAGCCAGATTCCTTGTCGTACACATAGTCGTAATAATAACTTGTCACCAGGTCTCCGTCCTCGGGATTGGGGAACTGGAGCGGCACGGCCTCTATCTTGGCAAGGCGCCAGTCCTTGCCGTCGCACACATAATACCTGGGCGAATTGTAAGTAACGATAAGGTCGTCCGGCGATTCCACCTTGTGAATCGAATCCTTCAATGCAGCGGAGCACTCCTCCTCGCCCATAAGCGTAAGCCAGAGCGAATGGGCGTACGCCCTGTATTTCGAGTCGTCAGAAGTCAGGTTCGCAGACGAAATGCACCACTGGTTATACGCCATGTCCAAGTCAAAGGTGTAAGCGAGGTAACCGAGCGAATAGAAAATCTCGTCCTTACTCGGATCATCCTCGTCCGCAAAGAGCTCAGAGCCCCCTGCACGGAATTTGGAATAATCCTTGTTTGTAAAATTGGCACCCAACCTCTCGTACCATAGCGAAGCCGCGTTCAGTTCGAGCGAGCGGTCTTCACCGCTAAAGCGGAGGGACTTTACCGAGGGACCATCCGCAGGGAGCGCGAACCACTTGCGGACATCCTTTTCCGCCTGTGCCCAGGCCTTCGCGAAATCCATCTTGTCCTTTTCTACAAGCTTCTTCGCCTTTGCAGACGCAAAGAAGGCAAACAGGTTAAGGTTCACGGAAGAATCCTTCGTGACATCGACAACAGCCGAAATCCAGGAATCCATTTCCATGCCGGAACAGGGCCATTTCGCCTTACCGGATACGACCACTTCCGCATACGGGGAGGTGAACGAATCCGCAGAAACCACGTAGTTCCCGGCAGCATCGATACTCCCCGTCACGGACTTGCCAGACCTTGCCATACCATCGGTCAGTTCGAACATTTCCACCTTCGCTCCCTCGAGGTATGTTTCGAACTCCACGCTACCGCTAATCGCGGCAGACAGGCGCTCCACCTGTTCGGGGTTTTCCGAGTTCCCGGGATTCTCGGAACTTTCGGGATTGTCTAGCACCTTCGTAGTATTAGAATCGTTGGAGCAAGCAACAAACGCCGCAGCAAAAGCGAGCGACAGGCCAAATTTTGCAAAAGAAATCATCTTCATTTTCTCCTCCCTACTTCACGTCCTCAACGCAGCGCACGGGGAAGCCCAGGTCCGGAGTGCTGGACTTGCCGACAAAGGCCTCTTCCTTCGAGTTCCACAGGTAGTAGTACTGCAGCTTGCTTTCTTCCTGAGTCACGAACCAGTAGTAGGCATACCGTTCCTCGTTCTTGAAAGTGCCATCCGCTTCGCGGCGGCCCGAGGCGGGGATATTGAACCCGAACGTATTAAGCACCTGTTCGTAGAGCGCCCAGGTGTACCCGCCCATAAGGCTATGGGCCATCTTCCCGGACGGGCCGAACTTTTCAGCAAATGCGAAGAGCGAGTCCCAATCCGCCTTGGAAGGCATGTGCCAACCCTCGGGGCAGATACCCCTGTGCGGCAGCGTGAACTTCACCGTATCGGGGTCAACGTCATCGGGCAGGTCCATTGCCGCAGTCCAGGAATAGAACGGAGGGAACGTTCCGTCACAGGGATTGCCGGATTTGCTCCAGATATTTCCCGCGAGGTTCGGGGTTGCAACCGTATCCGCGTACCTGAGGTTTGCCCCCATCCAGCGGTATGCACCCATACGTACAATCAGGTAGCGGTTGTCGTCGCGGGAATCCTTCAGCCATTCGTCCAGGGAATCGGGCATAATGTATTCCCAGGTATCCCTGCAGATGAAGGGAGTCACCCCGACGTACGCCGTATCACCACGGCGTGCCTCCGTGCAGTAGTCGCCCACCTTCTTGTCCATTTCTGAGAGACGCAAGGGCTTACCGGACACGCAAACATATTCGCGACCCGTATATTCCCCTTCAAACGTCTTGCCTTCCTCGCTGCAATCAACTCCCATGACATCCAGGGAATCCGAAGGCAATTCAACCCAGACGCCATTCCTGCAGATGTCGGGGTAACGTACAACACCCTCGTTCGACGAGACACAGCCCTGCATCCACGAGATTTCCTTGGGAGTCGCATAACGCCAGCCGGATTCCTTGTCATAGACATATTTCTGCTCCACGACCTCTCCATCAATAAGACCCTCGGCACCATCGTACTTTGCCTTGATGACATCAAGGCCATCATACTGCCACGCAGCATCATCACACAGGTAGAACGTCTTGGTTCCATAAATCAGCGGAATCTTTCCACCACCACTTACGGGATTGTCAATCAAGAAGGATTCGCCTTTCAGCGATTCGGAGCAGGCCTTCTTACCCATCAGCGTAGTCCAGAGCACATGGAAATACGACATGGCTTCCGTATTGTCCACGTTCAGATTTTCCTTTGTATGGCACCAGGAACTCTTCGGGAATTTCATGTCATAGGAAAGAGCTGCAGCACCCAGGGCGTAGAACAGCGAGTCCTTGCTCAGGTCACCACCCTTCGCAAACAACTTCGCCATGGATTCGCGAACTTCGGTATACTTGCCGTTCAGGACTTCAAGAGCGAAACGTTCAAAAAGCAGGGAGAAATAATGCAGTTCAGGAGAAGAGCCTTCCCCATCAAAACGCAGGGACTTAAGCGACGCACTGTCGTTGGAGATGGCAAACCACTTGGCGACATCCTTTTCCGCCTGCTCCCACGCCTTCGCAAATTCCATCTTCTCGCCCTTCACGAGAGCCTTCGCCCTTTCTGAGGCAAAATACGAGAACAGGTTTACGCTCACAGAAGACTCCTTCGTGAGGTCCATGACAACAGAGAACTTCGATTCATATGTATCGCCGGTACAGGGGAGCACGGCACTCCCGGATACGACAACTTCAACATACGGGGACGTAAAGGATTCGACAATGGCCGAGAAACCGCCAGTAGAATCAAGGAATCCCGTAGCAGCATTGCCCGTCGGAGAAAGGGATTCAGAAAGCTCAATCAAGTCCACTCGTGCATTCCCGAAAGATTCCGCCTCGACACTCCCCAATACTACGTTAGACAACAAGGCAGGCTTGGACGAACCCTCTTCGCCAGGAACGTCAAGAACCCCAGGATTGCTGGAATCATCGGAACATGAAATTGAAAGCAAAGCCGCAACCAATGACGGCAAGAAAAGCTTACGCATGCGTCCTCCTTTTGCTGTACAAATTAGAAAATATTTTTAAATTGTGCGTGGAAAGCAAGGGTTAGCCATGAATTTCAGGGATTTTGGAAAATACAACCAGTTCAAGGAACAGTTCGCAGGCATGTCTCCCGAGATGAAGGAGCAGATGATGAAGATGGCAAAAGAACAGATGAAGGCAAAAATACGCAAATTTGTTCAAAAATGGCTCTCTACGCCCATCCTTACAGCAGTGGCCCTCGTGCTCGGCGCAATCGTCGGCGTGCTTACCGCTTTTTTCGGGTCGGTGCTGATTTATGTTAGCAATTTACGCGAAGCGAACCCGTTTTACTGGATTCCGGCGCTTGCTGTTGGAGGCGTACTGATTGTGCTCGCCTACAAGAAGTTCGGCAAGGGAACCGAACGCGGGATGGACATGGTATTCGGTGTCGCCCACGGGAAAGAGGACAAGATTCCGCTACGCATGATCCCGATGGTCATGGCGGGCACATGGATTACGCACCTGTTCGGGGGAAGTGCCGGGCGCGAAGGTGTCGCGATGCAGATTGGCGCCACGCTCGGGCACAACATAAGCTCGAAAATTCATATTGACAACGCAAGTCGCATATTGCTTGTCGCAGGCATGGCGGCAGGATTTGCGGGGCTGTTCCAGACCCCGCTCGCAGCAGTCGCGCTCGCGCTCGAGGTGCTGCTCGCAGGCCATCTGGAGTTGGCCGCACTCCTGCCCGCAACGGTCGCCGCATTTGCCGCATGCAAGGTATCGCAGATGTTCGGGGAAGGCATCGCCGTCGCGATGAACGACATATTCCCGGCCGACCTCCCGGGCATCTGGGACGATTACGGCCTCGACATCAACTTCATCCTGAAACTTGCAGTCCTTGGAGCGCTCTTCGGGATTGTAGGTGGCGGGTTTGCCAAGGCGCTCGCGCTCGCGAAATCATTTTTCGGCAAGAAGTTCCCCAACCCTATCAAGCGAATCGCCATCGGGGGCATCGCGATTAGCGTGCTTCTGCTCGTGTTCTGGCAGGGGCGCTACGCGGGCCTCGGCACGAACCTTATCGACATGATCTTCTCGGGTTCAGAAGCGAGCGCCGCACTCGAAATCCACGCATATGACTGGATCCTGAAATTCGCGCTTACCATCGTGACAATCGCCGTCGGGTTCAAGGGCGGCGAGGTGACCCCGCTATTCGCCATCGGGGCGACATTCGGCGTATTCCTTTCCTCAATGATCGGGGTTCCGCTCCCGATAGCTGCGGCACTCGGGTACGCCGCCGTATTCGGGGCAGCGACCAACACGCTGTTCGCCCCCATGCTCATCGGCGCGGAAATTTTCGGGTTCGACTTGCTCCCCGCATTCTTTGTCGTGTGCATCGCGGCATACGTCTGCAACGGCGGGCAGTCCATTTACCAGCAGAAAAAGTTGCGAATCCGGTAATTTTATTTCAACCGAAGCACCGGTTTTTCTTCCGGGAGGAGCCCCTCTTCCGCTTTTTCCAGCGGAGCCCTGATGCGGTCAAAGAACGCCTTGAGCGCCTGCGGATTTGCACTTTCCCATATACCGCTCGCCCCGAAGCCCGATAGGAGATTGTGCTTTTCGAGAGTCCCGTAGTCACTTCCGATTACATGTAAATTAAACACCTTTACGGAATCGCTGTAAAACGAGATTGTCGCCCTGGAAATACACAGGCACCCGCCCGAAAAGGATTCCCTCTTGGGCGTGCGCAACAGCGAAAGGAGCTCCTGCAACTGGCTGGAATCGAGTTCAACATTTCTGCGTTTCTGCAGTTCGGCGACCGCATCGTCCAAGTTCTTTTTGTTTTTCTTTTGCGTAAGGAACTTCGGCGAGACAATTCCCGTAAAGCTCACTATCGCATGGTCAGCATCTTTCAGCAACTCGTAAAGAGGCTTCCCGACTGCCGTATCGCGGTCAAGGATCATCCCGTTCAGGGCAAAGTCAGGATCTTCTGACACTTCGGCAGACCCTATGGGGCATGGCCTGAACTTCACGCCCTGATTCCGCAGGAACGCATTCACCTTCCCCATCGTCACGGGCTTCTCGGGTTCCCACACGCCGATATCGTCCCCGACATAGCCAATCTTGTCGGCAATGCGCAGTTGCGCTACAGACAAAGTATCATGAAAGAGCTGCACGCGCACGCCAGTCGCACATTCCGTATGGAAGGTATCCAGCAGGGATTCCCTTGCATCGGCAAGGCGCAGCATCTGCACGAAGTTCTGGTAGACACGACCGCTGATCACCTTGCCCTTCGCATGCTCGCCAAGCCCCACCGGGGTCACAAGCATCATGTTCGCGCTATCAAGGGCACTAAAGAAAGGCAGCGTCTCGTGCCGCTTTTCGCCGGCAGAATCGCCCGAACACCCGGCCAGCACCAATGCCATACAGGCCATAACCGCAACACCGATGATTTTCTTTTTGTTTCTCTTCTGCACGTTCAAAATATAACTTGATTTTCGGCCCGCGCGGCCTTCGCTCCACCTCTAAAATTCTATCTTTTACCGCGTAAAAAACATAAAGAGGTCTACAATGACATTTGAAGAAATGTACGCCCTGGCATGCCAGCGCAAGAAGGAAATGCCCGAAGGCAAGGGAACCACGGAACTCTTCAAGAAGGGTCCGCACGCCATCGGCAAGAAGCTTGTGGAAGAAGCCGCCGAAAGCTGGCAGGCCGCACGCTTCGAAAGCCGCGACGCCCAGTGCCTTGAACTTTCGCAGGTACTCTACTACGTGGCCGTGATGATGGCCGAAAAGGGTCTCACTCTCGAAGAGGTGTACGCTAAACTATGATCAAGGTAGCTCTCCCGAACAAGGGCATGCTTTTCGAGCCCACGCAGGAACTTTTGAAGGCCTGCGGCTACAAGGCATCCAAGCCCTACAAGACACTAACTCAGCTCGATACCAAGAACGGCATCGAATTCTTCTTCCTCCGCCCGAGCGACATCCCGATGTACGTGGGCCGCGGCATCATTGACGCCGGCATCACCGGCATCGACTTCAACGCCGAAGCGAAGAGCCCCGCGGTGAAGGTCCTGGACCTCCCCTTCGGCGCCTCCAAGATGTGCGCCGCCGTCCCGAACGACAGCCCGGTGCAGTCGCTCGACGAACTCAAGGACAAGACCATCGCCACCAGCTTCCCGAACATCGTGGAAGGCTTCTACAAAAAGCAGATGGATTTCGTTGTGCTCGAGGGCGCCGTTGAAATTTCCGTGAGCCTCGGCGTGGCCGACGCCATCGTGGACGTGGTGGAAACCGGCACGACCCTCAAGCAGGCCGGGCTGCGCATCGTGGGCGACCCGCTGTTCCGCAGCAATGCCGCCCTGTTCTGCAACCCGCAGAAGACGGAACTCGAAGAAGTCAACACGCTTATCCGCCGCATCGAGGGCAAGCTCGTCGCCCAGTCGTACATGATGATCGAGTACGACTGCCCCGCCGAACTGCTCCAGAAGGCATGCGAACTCACGCCCGGGCTCGACGCCCCGACGGTGACCAAGCTGCACGGCCGCGAGTGGTACTCCGTGAAGGCAATGGTCCCGCAAGAAGAGGCGAACGCCATCATGGACAAGCTCTGGGACGCAGGCGCCCGCAGTATCCTCCTGTTCGGTATCAAGAGCGCACGAATCTAGTATGCATTCTCTTGCCTACCTAGCACGCCAGCCCATCCTCGACCGCGATGGGAAAATTTTCGCCTACGAACTTCTGTTCCGCGACTCGCCCACGAGCGATACCGCAGTTATCGCGAGCGACATGCTTGCGACCGCGCAGGTCCTCGAGAACGTGCTCAACAACATCGGGCTCCCGAAACTCATCGGCGACCACAAGGCGTTCGTGAACTGCAGCCGCGACATGCTGCTCGACAACCTCTTCGGACTTTTAAACCCGCGCTGTTTTGTGCTCGAGGTCCTCGAGGATGTCGAAGTGGACGATGCCCTCGTGAAGGCCGTCGCGCACTACCACGCCCGCGGGTTCGAAATCGCGCTCGACGACTTCATCTTCAATGACGAGTTCCTCAAGCGCTGTGCCCCGCTCTACCCGTTCATCTCGTACGTGAAGATGGACCTGGTGGAAAACAGCGACGAGGACATGGCGAAGGCCGCCGCGTTCTTCAAGGCGAAGAACATCAAGATCCTCGCCGAGAAGGTAGAGACGAAGGCGAGCTTCAAGAAGTGCCTCGCCGCAGGTTACGACTACTTCCAGGGATTCTTCTTCGCGAAGCCCGAACTCGTGACCGGAAAGAAGATTGATGCGACCTCCGCGGCAATCCTCCGCATTCTGCTCCTGCTCCGTACGCACCCGAGCCTCGACGAACTGTGCGAATGTCTCTCGGAATACGGCGACGTGGCAGCGAACCTGCTCCGTTTCGTGAACTCCGACGCGCAGTTCAGGAGCCAGAACATCGCGAACGTGCGCGACGCCATCGTGTGGATCGGCATGCGCAACATCCAGGAATGGCTGATGCTCATGCTGTACGCCCGCCCCGAGATGGGCATGACGCCACAGAGTTCTCCGCTGTTCCAGAATGCAAGCCACCGCGCGAAGTTCCTCGAGATACTTGCCCGCGTGGTGAGCGGCACCGACAACGACCTGCCCGCGAAGGCATTCATGGTCGGGCTCATCAGCCGCATGGACGCACTTGTGGGCGCACCGCTCGAAAGCATCCTTACCGAATCCAGCGCAGACGAGGATATCCGCGAGGCGCTGCTCCAGCGTTCCGGCCGCCTGGGCAAACTGCTCCAGCTTGCCGACGCCGTCGAGCAGGACGACCAGCAGAAGATTATCGGACTCCTCAAGGACTTGAAAATTTCTTCCACCTTGTTGAACCGTTGTGTGAACGACGCGTATACGTGGGCCCATGAGCGTTGAACCGGAAAGCCTCGAGGCATTGATTGCAGAGTTTTCGAACCTGCCGGGTATCGGGCACAAGACCGCCCGCCGCCTCGCCTATCACGTGCTTTCCAAACCGAAGGCCGACGTGGAGCGCTTTGCCACGAGCCTCACCAACGCAGCCGACAAAGTGCACCCCTGCCCCAAGTGCCACGCGTTCACCGACCTCGACACGTGCTCCACCTGCACATCGCGTGCGGGAGCCAAATCGCTCTGCGTGGTCGAGAAGAGTTCCGACATCATGCCGTTCGAACGTTCGGGCGTATTCAAGGGCCTGTACTTCGTGCTCGGCGGCGTGATTTCCCCGCTGGATGGAATCGGGCCCGAGAACCTGCACCTGCCCCAGCTGGTCCAGCGCATCAAGGACGAGGGCATCGAGGAACTGGTACTCGCCCTCGGGTCTAGCCCAGAGGCCGACAGCACATCGCTCATGATAGACCGCATGCTTGCAGGCACAAACGTCAAGCGTACACGCCTTGCCCGCGGTATCCCGATGGGTAGCGACCTCGAGTTCGTGGACGAGGTAACCATGCTCCGCGCCTTCGAAGGGAGGGTAAGCCTGTGAACCCGGTAAAGTTTGGAGATTTCACCGTCACCTCCGCGGAATTCGTGAAGGCGGCGGTCAGCCTCAAGGGCCTCCCCGAAGAACGGCTCCCGATGGTAGCCTTCCTCGGACGCTCCAATGTGGGCAAATCCTCGCTCATGAACGCCCTCATGGGGCAAAAAAAACTGGTCAAGGTCAGTTCTACCCCCGGAAAGACCCGCGAAATCAATTTCTTCAAAGTCAACGACCAGTTTTTTCTTGTAGATTTACCTGGTGTAGGCTTTGCCAAGGTGAGCAATGCGAAACGCGACGAGATGTCCGTATTTATCCGCGAGTACGTGGAAAAGTGCAAGGACCTGCGCGGGCTTGTGTATCTGGTGGACATACGCCATGGAGGCACCCCCACCGACATCGAGACGGTGGAAAGCATCCGTGCCACGGGCTGCCCCGTGCTGGTGATTGCCAGCAAGCGGGACAAGGTGAACCAGTCGGAACTGGCTAAAGGGCTGAGGCAGATTCAGGAACGCCTCTCCCTACCCGAGAAGCCCCTCTGCGTAAGTGCCGTCAAGGGACACGGGATAGCAACGCTCTGGCAAGACATACTGAGTGCAGTAAACGGAACGAACATTGTAGATGGAAGAACAGACGAACGATAAGAAACTTACCCTCGTGGGCCGGAAGTTCCACGCCCTGGGTTTGTTCCTGCTCCGCAGACCCGTGGGGCAGGAGGTCGCGCTGTTTATCCGTGCCTTCATGTCGCTGTTCAACAAGAGCCGTAGTTTCAAGACCGACTCGCGCAACATCATATTGCAGACGTTCTTTACCGGTGTCGAGATTTTCCCGATCCTTTTTGTGGTGGCCACCCTCTTCGGTACAGTCGTCATCATCGAAGTCATTACCATGATGGGCAAGATGGGCTTCGGCGACGTGGTCGGCGGGCTCATGGTGGTGGTCATCATCCGTGAACTGGGGCCAATCCTCACGGCATTCCTCATTGCGGGCCGTAGCGGTTCATCGCTCACCACGTACATCGGCGGCATGGTCATCAACTCCGAAGTGGACGCGCTTGCCACGATGGGTGTAGACCCCGTGCGCTACCTTGTGATGCCGGGACTCATCGGTGGAGCCATCGCGACATTCATCATGAACATCGTGTTCAGTACGAGCGCCATCTGTGCAGGTTTCTTGATGACGAAGGCGGCTATCGCGGTTACCGGGAATGCGTTCAACCTCCAGCTCACCTGGGACTACCTTTCTACCGAAATCCTGAAAGCCCTGACGTTCACAGACTTTATTTTCATAGTCGTCAAGCCGATCGTGTTCGGTTGCATCATTACCACGAACGCCTGCTACCAGGCCATGAATATCCCGCGCGACATACGCCAGGTGCCGAAGGCTACCGGTAGGTCCGTCATCAGGTCATTCTTCTACATCGTTTGTGCTGACGTGTTCCTGTCGCTGTTCTACTTCATCGATTACTTTAACGAAATCTCGAAGATCATCTAATGTATAACGAAGCCCTCAGACTCGAAGACATACACCTTTCCTACAGGGGATTGGTTGGTACCTCGATCTCGAAGCCGAGACCGCTGGGGTTCTTTGAATCGGGCATACAGCCGGGTGAACAGGAACTTATTTCGGGAGCAAACCTTGTCGTGCAGAAGGGCGAGACCATCTGCATCGGTGGCGGTTCCGGTCAGGGAAAGAGTGCACTGCTCCGCTTGATTTCGGGGCTTGCACGCCCCAATGCCGGCAGGATGTATATCTTCGGCGAATACATTCCGCCCGAAAGGCTTACCGCACTGAACATCGCCAAGCGCCAGGTGGGGCTCGTGTTCCAGAACGGGGCACTCATCTCGAACCTGCGCGTACGCGACAACATCGCGCTCCCGCTGCGCTACCACAAGGTTGGTACCGCCGCCGAAATCGAGGACAAGGTCCGCATGGCAATGGACCTGATGCGCGTACGTGACTATGCCGACTTTTTCCCGCACATGCTGAGCGTGGGCATGCAGAAACGTGTGGCTATTGCCCGCAGCTGGGCGATGGGCCCGCAGCTCCTGCTGATGGACGAACCGACCGCAGGTCTCGACAACTACAACCGCCGTAACCTGCTCCCGCTTATCGACAACATGCGTACGCTGTTCAAGACGACCATCATCATCGTGACGCACGACCTTATGGTGGCGAAGGAACTCAACTGCAAGATAACCTTCCTCACGCACAAGCAGTTGACCGAACCGCGTTACTTTGACGAGTGGCTACACAGCGATACGGCTATTTCGAAGGAACTCTTCCGCGACTTGCGGACCAGTGGGTAGTTTTTATGTTTCTTCCCTTACCAGACGACTTTCATGCACACCTGCGCCAGGGCGACTTGATGCCCGGCTATGTGCGCGATTTGGTGAGCCAGTTTGGCCGCGCCATCATCATGCCGAACACCGTACCCGCGATGACGAGTGCGAAGGCAATTGCCGAATATAAAGCGCAGATATTGGATGCCGCGAAGGACGTGCGGCCCGACTTTGTCCCGCTCATGACCTTCAAACTGAATCCGAACTACACGGAGCAGGACCTGAAGGACATGATGGCGGTAGGCGTCGTCGCCGGAAAGTACTACCCTGCAGGCGTCACCACGAACAGCGCGGACGGCATCAGCGATTTTGAAGCGGTTTTCCCGGTAGTCGCGATGATGGAAAAGTTAGGCCTCGTGCTCTGCGTGCACGGTGAGGAACCCGGTGAATTCTGCCTGGACCGCGAGCCCGCATTCATCAAGCGCGTAGAGACGCTTGCGGCAAAGTTCCCGAAGTTGAAAATCGTTTTCGAACACCTGAGTTCCGCAAGGTCGGTCGAGGCCGTCAAGCGGCTGCCCGCAAATGTGGCGGCGACGTTCACGGTACACCACCTGATGATGACTCTCGATGACATCATAGGGGACGCCCTCAGGCCGCACCACTTCTGCAAGCCGCTCCCGAAGCGGCCTGAAGACCGTGCCGCCATCCGCGAGGCCGCCTTCAGCGGCAACCCGAAGTTTTTCCTCGGCACGGACTCCGCCCCGCACCAGCAGGGCAAAAAGGAATGCCCGTGCGGGGCGGCGGGCGTCTACAGCGCCCCGGTGGCCCTCCCCCTGCTAGTACAGGAATTTGACCGGGCCGGCCACCTCGACAAGCTGCCTGATTTTATCGCCGGTTTCGGAGCCGATTTCTACGGGCTCCCACGGACCACCAAGCAGGTCGAAGTCGTGCAAGAAAAGTGGACCGTGCCCACCCTCGTAAACGGCGTCGTCCCCCTCGCCGCCGGCCAAACATTAGACTGGAAGATTAAATAGCGCGTCAAAGGCGCGTGCGCTTAATTGCCATTACCCTAATTTTTTTTGCCTAACTCTAGGCAATTATGCGCGCGTCGGGTAGGTCTTAGGGAGGGCGGAGCCTTCCCTAGTCGCACTAATTAAACGTCATCGTGAACTTGACGCCCACGCCATACGCGGACATCTCGCCGATATCGTCCTTGTCGTCGGCGCTGCCGTAGGTGAACGTCCCCATGACGCCCATTCCCCACTCATCGCCAGCCCACCATTCCTTGCCAATTCCGACCTGGAAACCGATACCCGCTTCAGAAGAACCACCTGCGCTAGAGTTACTCGAATTGCCGATGGTAAACATGGAAAGGCCGAAGGTCCCAGTGAAAAAGATGTTGTCCAGGAAGTAGTAGGTAACGCCAAAACCAAGCAGGAGCAGGCTCTCGGTCTGGTCCGTAGTAGCCACAGTCCTGTTTCCATCCTTGAGTTCAAGGTCAGAAAGGTTCTGCACTTCAGTAATAGTCAGGTGCAAGGCAACGTTCGGAGCGACACAGCCACCGATCTTGGTATCCGCATCGAGCGAAACACCGTCGCCATCGATTGTCATACCATCGTATTTGGTCGCATGATACTCGTAACCGAAATTCTGGAAACTCAAGCCCAGCGTAAGGTTCAAGAAGAAACCGTCATGCGTGTGGGGTTGGGAAATTGCGAGCGCCGAAGAAGCAAGTATGCCCAGGGCGAGAATGAACTTTTTCATATTTCCTCCTTATTGAATAGAATGATGGCTAAAATTAGCATTTTTAGCCCCCTTTCCGGGTTAAAAAATATACATTATGAACAGAAATACAAACATGGATTGAATATGCGTGCAATACTAGCAACACTTTACTACGTCATCGTTTTCACGGGAATGATTATCCTCGGCGTTCCCTACATTATATACAAAGGATACATTCGCGGGCACAAGGAAGAAATCACGAACGTATGCCAGTTCTTCTTCAAGAATATCGCCTTTAAGTTATTCCGAATCAAGATAAAGATTGAGGGCGAAGAGAATATCCCGAGGGACCGCAAGGGATTCGTCATCGTGGCAAACCACCAGAGTTTCCTCGACATCAACGTCATCTGGCCCGCAATAGGCAACGCCGCCTTCATGGCAAAGGCAAGCCTCTGGAAGGCGCCCGTTTTCGGATGGGTCATCAGCAGCATCGGCTGCATTCCCGTGCACAAGAACCCGCGCATGAATGCCGGCATGGGAAAACTTGTCGCCGAGCGCATAAAGAACGGTTACAATTTTGCAGTGTTTCCCGAAGGCCACCGCACCGAAGACGGCCACATGCTCAAGTTCCAGAACGGAATCTTCCGCATGGCAAAAGACCAGAATTTCGACATCCTGCCCATCACGCTCGTGAACACCGGGGAAATTCTCCCGAAGGTCAAGTGGTCCATCCGTGGTGGCGAAGTCAGGATGGTTATCCACCCGATGGTGAAGGCCAGCGACTATGCGGACAAGAGCATGGCAGAACTGCGCGACGAACTGCACGATTTGGTGGAGTCGGCGATGCCCTACAAGCAAGCGGAACTTGCACAAGCGAAATTAGATGCCGAAAGCGGCACAAAGGAGGCCTGATATGGCACAGCGTTTACCCAGTGAAGAACAGATTATTGCAATTTTGCGCGACGAGCCGATGGTCGGAAGCCAGCTGCGTGGAGCACTCGGACTCCCCAAAAAACAGAAGATGGCATTCAAGCAAATGCTCGCCGATATGGTGGAACGCGGACTTTTAAAGCGCACAAGCCACAAGGAATACCAGCTCGGCGACGGCGAGAGCCTCGAGGAAAAGCGCGAGAAGCGATTCAAGAAGATTGCGGAACAGGGCGCAGAAGACAACCGCAGGCCCGCCGCCCGCAGCCGCAGGCAAAACGACAAGGAAAACGAGACCCGCGTAAAGCGCGGCATACTGCACCAGATTGGCGACGAACAGTGGGAAGTGCACGAACTCGAGACCGGCAAGGTGTACGAGATGTGCCACCGCAGGCAGGCGCCGGGCAAGGAAGGCGAGACCATCAGCTTCACGCTGTACCCGCACCCGAAACTCAAGCATAGTTACCTCGCGAAGGTAGACCGCAGCGCCGAGGCGATGAACATTAGTTGGGACGAAGTCAAGACGAAGTTCATGGAAGAGAGCAATCTGCCCAAGGACTTCTCCCCCACCATCAAGAAGTTTGTCGAAGGCATCCACGAACCGGGCCCGAAGGATTTCAAGGGCCGTGTCGACTACCGCAAACTTGACATTCTCTGCATTGACCCCGAAGGCGCCATGGACCACGACGACGCTATCAGCGTGGAACGTACTGAAAACGGATACAGGCTCGGCGTGCATATCGCAGACGTGAGTTACTACGTACCTGAAGGGAGCGAACTCGACGAGGAAGCGCTGGAAAGAAGTTACACGCAGTACCTGCCGTGGACGGCGGTGCCCATGCTCCCCGAAAAGCTCTCGAGCGGAGTCTGCAGTTTGCACCAGGGTGTGGACCGCTGCGCATTTACCTGCATGATGGAACTCGACAGGCAGGCGAACGTGCTCAGCTGGGATTTCCACCGGAGCGTCGTGAACATTACTAAAGGTATCACCTACCAGGAAGCGGTGAAGATGATGGAGGCGGGCGACGATTCCATCAAGGCGCTCGCCGAAGTGACCGCAATGCTCAAGAAGAACCGCACCAAGGAAGGCCTGCTGGAATTCAAGAGCACCGAATACGGATGCAAGTTCAACGAGGCGGGCGAACCCGTGCAGATCGTGCCGCGCGAGACCGACGAATCGAATTCGTGGGTCGAGGAGTGCATGCTCATCGCGAACAACTGCTGCGCGAAGGAACTTTCCAAGCGCAAGTTGCAGGGCATCTACCGTATCCACGAGGCGCCCGATACCAAGGACATCATGGAACTGTACTACATGTATCCGGATTTGTTCAAGGATGCGCCCGTGATGCTGCGTGACCTGGGCAAGCCCCGTAGTGGCGATACCAACCTGAATCCCGTCGCGTTCAAACTGTACCAGCACCTGGTAAAGCGCGCCGGTGACGACGAGACGCTCATGAACAGGATCCTCCGCAGCATGCAGAAGGCGCACTACGACAGCAACAGCTTCGGGCACTTCGCGCTGAACTGGCAGGACTACAGCCACTTTACCTCGCCTATCCGCCGTTACGCCGACCTCTGGTGCCATCGTGAACTCGCACGCAAGGGCAAGGAAATCAACGCCGAGCGCGCGAACAGCGTGATCGAGGTCTGCGACCTTATCTCGGCAAACGAAATCAAGAACATGAAGGTGGAACGCATCTCCATCAAGGTGTGCAGCTGCTGGATCTTGAAGAACCGCATTGGCGACGACTTCGAGGCAAGCGTCACGGGCATCGAGGAATGGGGAATCTACGTGAGCATCAAGGACCCCATCGCCGAGGGCCTGGTGCGGTTCCGCGATATCGCTGGCGATGACTTCTACGTGTTTAACCCGGACCAGGGCCTCGCTTTCGGTAAGAAGAGCGGGCGCACGTTCCGCCGTGGCGACATCGTGAAGGTACGCCTCCTCCGCGTGGACCCGCTGCGTGGCCAGGCGGACTTCAGCATTATCGAGAAGATTTCTAGCGAACCGAAGAAGAAGCGTCGCCAGGGCGAATCCCGCGACGTGCAGGAGCGCGCGGACCGCGCTGCGGCCGCCGAAGCGCTCGGCTACTTGAGCCAGCCCGATGACGACGACTTTGACTTAGGATACATGCCGCCCCGTGCACGCAATCGCGAGCAGAGGCGCAAGGCGGCCTTTGCCGACAGGGGCGACTTTGCCCGTGGAGGCAGGGGCGGTCGCGGAGCCGGCGGCGGCAAGCCGCGGGCACGCAAGACCGACGCACGCGGGGGCCGTGGCAAGCGCGGGAGAAGGTAAGCAATAATCGTTATGGCAGCCTACAAGAAAGTCGCACTCTATGCAAGTTACCAGACCGGGAACAGCATCCCGGGCTACGTGCGCTTTGCACTCGCGCACCTTGCACAGACAGACTTTCACGTAGTATTGCTGACAAACGAACGCGACCTTTCGGAAGATTCGCTCGAGTTCCTTGCCGACAACGACATTGAACTCTTCCTCACGCAAAACCATGGGTTCGATTTTGGGATGTGGCACCGCTACCTGCAACTCAAGGTACAGAGCCCGGCTTCGAACGGGGCTCAAGGCGCCATGGGAAGCCTCGACCGCCTTCTGGTCCTGAACGATTCCATCGTGTACTTCCAGGACAACTTCGAGAAGTTCTTCGCCGAAGCCGAAAAGCGCGATGCCGACGTGGTATCGCTCACACAGAGCGACGAGGTGGCACCGCACCTGCAATCGTTCTTCTTGTACATGAAGCAGCCCGCACTCGGGGCGTTCTTCATGCACCTCTTCGAGACTCCCGAACAGGAAGATTTCGCAAGCACGGTACGGCTCATGGAAGTGGGGCTCAGCGGAAAGTTCGCCGAGGCCGAAGTCAGCATGGACAGCATCTACCGCACCAAGGAAAAGCCCCTGTTCGCGAGCAGGGAACTTATCGAACAGGGTGCAGGGTTCATCAAGCGCAAACTTTTACAGCGTCGTTTTACCTTCAACGAGAAGAAATACTTTATCCGCATGGGGTTCAAGAACCTGCTCAACGTGGACTACGCCGGCATCATCAAGGGCGCCGGCCTCGCACCCGATTTCCATGAAGAATGGATTCCCGCCCCGGTAGATTCACCGCTCAAGCACAAGGCTGACCTCGTGTGGGAAGGGGCTTTCGACAAGGTCGGGTGGCCGCTGCTCCGCACGGCTATTAAGGCAAAGTACAAGATGCTTCATAAGCCGCTAGAAGGCGACGAGTATAAATAAAAACGGGCAAGGCATCGCCTTACCCGCAAATTCATCTCGAGACCCGAAAATTATTTCTTCTTGACGATTTCGGCGTCTTTCACGTCCTTGCCCTTCAGCTTGTCGGAAGTCGCGCCTACAGGGGCAAGGTTGCGGTTGATCAACTTGTACTGGACAATGCCCCAAATGTTCGAGACGATCATGTAGATCACAAGGCCCGAGGGCATCACTGCGCTGAACAGGAGCATCATCGCGGGCATCATCCAAATCATCATCTTCTGCTGGGCCGGGTCCATCGCAGCATTGCTGCCCATGGTAACCTTCGTCTGGAAGTACATCGTCGCCACCATTATCCACGGGAGAATCGCGAGACCCGAGGGCATGATGATAGGAATGGAAATACCGCTCCACACCACGTCGCTACGGCTCAGGTCCGTCACCCACAGGAAAGCATGCTGGCCGCGCAGTTCAATGGCGCGCCCGAGCACAAAGAAGAGGCCCATGAATATCGGCATCTGAATAAGCATCGGGAGGCAGCCCGTGCAGCTCTGGAGCGGGTTTATGCCATTCTTCGCGTAGAGTTCCATCATGGCGGCCTGCTTCTTCTGCGGGTCGCTCCTGTACTTCACGTTAATCTCATCCATCTGGGGCTTGAGCGCAGCCATGCCGCGTGTCGCCTTCATCTGTTTGAGGGTGAACGGCGTCGTCACCGCACGCACGATAATCGTAAGCAGGATAATCGCCACCGCATAGTTCGGGATAAGCCCGTAGAGGAAGTTCAAGAGCTTGAGGAGCATCTTGCAAATCCATACGAACCACACGTCGGCACCGCACCACTGCCAGCCCGTCACGATAACCTTTTCGTACTGCTGGTTCAGCGCGGCAAGTTCATCCCACTTGAGCGGGAGCACCATCACGTTGTAGGCAAGCGTATTGCTTCCGCGCAGATCATCCTTGAGAGAAATCTTGTAGGTACCCGGGTCGCCCTCGTTGTCCTTCACTTCCATGCGCGTCGCATCGATGACGACAGGCACAGCTTCGTCGAACTGCACCGTCATGGCCACGTACTTGCGGCGAAGGCCCGCCCAGGCAATCTTGCTCTTTTCCCCGTTGAACCTCTTGAGGGAATCGCGGCTCATTTCGCGTTCCACAGAGTTGTCCGCATTGAAAATCACTTCGCTGTAGTAGTACGTTCCGCCGGAACCGATTCCCATGAAGCCCTTGCTCTTCGGGATGGACTCGGTTTCCTTCATGCCACCGTTCCAGGCGAGTTCGTACTTGGAGGGGGTGAACCCGACAAACTTGTTTTCCTGGCGCACGGCCGGGCCGTCCTTCGTGAAGCCATAGCTACGGATAACCTGGCTGCCGTGAACATCGGTAAACGTGAACTGCACGCTAGTATCGCTATCCACCGTAATCCATTCGGGGGCTTCCGTTGCAAACACGGCGTCGCTCAGGTTCGCACCGTCAATCGTGAGGTCAAGCGCGCCTTCCGCCGTATCCAGGAAGAGTTCGGGGTAGTTGCCCGCAGTATCCTTCAGCGCCTTCACGATGAGGCTCTTGATCTTGCCGCCCTTGCCGTCGAGGGTCATCACGAACCTGTCGGTTTCGACCGTCACCGTGCGGCGTTCGGGAGCCTTCGGGGCCACGGCTGCAGTATCTACCGCAGAATCGGCGGCAGCGGAATCGGCAACCACGGAATCCACCGCGGCGGGTTCGGCAGGTGCCACTGCAGAAAGCACCGGAGCAGCCTTCGCCTCGGGAGTATCGTTAGATGGGAGCACCAGGTTTCCGGCAGACTTCGCAGCCTGGGCGGTATCCTGGACGATGGCAGCGGCAGCCTTCTTCGCCTTTGCCTTCGCCTGCGCCTCTTCGTTCGGCGTGTTCATGTACATCCAGCCGAAGACGATCAGGGCCATCAGGATGGAGCCAATAACGGTATTCTTGTTCATTTCTTTTCCTTTCTAGGCGGGACCGGGTCGATACCGCCCTTGCAGAAGGGGTTGCACCTGAGAATCCTAAAAACAGCAAGATAGAAACCTTTGAAGGGCCCGTGGACCCGGAAAGCCTCTATCGCGTACTGGGAGCATGTCGGGTAGAACCTGCACACTCCCCTGAAAAAGTAGGGATGAATCCGCTGGTAGAGCCTTATCGGGAACACCAGCGCCTCCACAACAAAGTCCCTAACCTTCGACATCCGGAGCTCCCGCGGCATCGGTCCGCCATTCCATCTTGCGGAATATCTTGAAGGCGGATTCCCGGAGGCGTTCTGCAGTCATCACTTCCGAGTTGTCGGTCACGATGACCATCGCCCACACGGGCTTCTGTATCGAAGGTACCATCCCGAAGAACAGCGGGCGCAAGACCCTGCGGCACTTGTTGCGGTAAACCGCGTTGCCATTCCTCTTTTTCGCCAAAAAACAAAAACGACAAAAACCGTCCGGGCTTTCAATCCAACGCATCGAGAGTGATGGCGTGCGGACGAACTTTCCCTGGACGGCTACTTGCCGATAAGCCGGCTGACTAGGCAGCCGATAAGAACGCAGAGCGGCCATTAGGCCAACCCCGGCTTACTTCTTGTAGATGGTGTCGCTGATGGTGAGACGCTTGCGGCCCTTGGCACGACGACGGCTCAAAACGGCACGACCCCAGCGGTCTTCCATACGGGCCATAAAGCCGTGCTTGTTGACGCGCTTACGATTGTGAGGCTGGAATGTTCTTTTCATGATAAAACCTTTTTAGTGCAAAATTTTGAGTCCCAAAAATAGTAAAATGCCCGCATAAATCAAGGGGTCTGGAGCCACGAAATGCCCTTTTTGCCCCGAAACGGGGAATACCACAGGGACAGCCCCAACTAATCAACAATTTATCAACAATGAAGATGTTCGCAGACAGGGCCCGCGGGGTCCGGCTAGCCGACATCCATGAAGATGCGCACCTGGTTCTTGCCGCGCGACTTGAACCCGTCGAGCAGGGCATCGACCTTCTTGAGCAGGCGCTCGCGGTCGAACTCGTTCTCGTCACGGCACGGCACAACGCCACCGCTGACAGAAATACGCACATCGGGAGTATTGCTCCAGGCCTGACCGCTGATCTTCTCGCGGAACTTGTCGGCACGCATGAAGGCATCCACGTCGGAATCGGCGGCCATGATAAACAGGAAGGTCTCCTCGCCGTAGCGCGCACCGCACTCACCCACATTTTCGTTCACCGTCTCCCACAGGGCATGCGCCACGTTGCACACGATACGGTCTGCAACCACGTGCCCGTAAGAATCGCCCAGTTCCTTGAGCCCGTCAATCGTGAACATGAACATGTAGTAGCGTTCGCGGCTGTGCCACACGATGTTCTCGAGGTACTGGATAACGTAACGCCGGTTGTAGAGTTCCGTCAGGTCATCATGCTTGGCCTGGTAATCAAGCTTGGTCACCAGGCGTTCTCTCTGCACCTTCTCGCGCACGTAGGCGTTGATGGCGAACGAGCAGATAAAGAATATGCTACCGCCCACGAGCACAAAATTCGCGGCAAAGTCCAGGTAAACGATACCCTTGCTCGGGGCCGGCACCAGCAGGTGCGGGAAGAACCACGCGCCGGCATAGAGCGCAATGCCCACAAGCATGGTAAGCACCGCCGAGATATACCTGATCCTGCGGCTACTGATGAAGCTGCTCATAAAGGGGCCCATGAGCATATAGTACGGCATGGCGCTATCCACACCCGAACACAGGAAGAACAGCAACGGGGTCGAGACCGTGGTGTAGAAGAAAATCAGAATGAAGAACCCTACCGAGTAATGCGACGTCCGCATCACGAACAGGCCGACAAGGATACACACCACCAGGTCGATAAAGAGCACCAGTTCGGCAATGTCGCTCACGTCCTCAACCACGGTAATCAGCGTACCCGCAAGGGAAACCACCGAAAAAATGACCTGGACAATCCAGAACAGCTTCTGTTCCAGGGTCTCGAGGTTATTCCACTTCCTTTTGAGTAGCGCAATCATGGGCAAATCCTTTCTAACCCCATAATATAACTTGTAAATTGTGCAAATGCCATATAAATTCTCCAAAATTTTATATTTTTCCCCATAGAAACGAAAAACGGAAGGCATTTCATGGAACTCACACCGCTTGACATCCGCAACCAGACATTCCACAAGAAATCCCTCGGCGGCATCGACGCCGAAGAAGTCAAGGCATTCCTGGACACGGCAGCCACCGCATTTGAGCAGCTTTCGCGCACCCGCACCGACCTGACCGAACGCCTGAAGATTGCCGAAGAGCGCGTGAACTACTACCGTCAAATCGAGAAGACCATCCAGGACGCCGTGATCACCATGCAGCGTACCGTAGACGAGGTGAAGGCCAGCGCCGAAAAGGAAGCGGAACTCATCATCGCCGAAGCGAAGGCCAGGGCGGTCCGCGAAGTGGAGTCCACCAAGAAGCAGGCCGAAGACCTGCGTGCCGAAATCGAGCAGCTGAAGCAACTCCGCAGCAACTACTTTATCCGTTGCCGTGCGCTCATCCGCGGGCAGGAGGAACTCCTTGCCGCCATGGAAAACGACCAGCGCGAATTCCAGGCCCCGCAACAGCAGCGTAACCAGGGCGTTGAACCTCCCCAGCCCATCGGTTCCATAGGCAACGTACTCGCCTAACGGCTAAACGCTACCCATGCGCGTCAACATCAAGGTACACGCGAGAAGCAAGCGCGAAAGCGTGACCGCGCTCCCCGACGGGAGCCTCAAGGTCGAAGTGAAGGCGCCCCCGGTCGAAGGGGCGGCGAACGAGGCTATATGCGAACTGCTCGCAGAACACTACAAGGTACACAAGCGCGACGTTAAGGTCGTGCTCGGTTCTACGAACAACAAGAAAGTCGTGGAAATTTCCGGACTCTAGCGGTTCTTCTTCAAGAATCCGGCGACGCTACGGTCGCGCACGAAGGTCGCCTTCGCGACTTCCTGCACCTGTGCCGGAGTTACCTTCTCAAGCGCGTCCGCCCAGTTGAGGAAAATGTGGTAGTCGCCGTACATCTCGTACCAGGCGAGCATCGTCGCCACGTTCTCCATGTCGGTAAAGCTGCGAACCAGCCCCGCGTAGGCATGGTTCTTCACCTTCTGGAACTCGCGTTCGCTCACGGGTTCGGTCTTGAGGCGTTCGAGTTCCTCCCACACAATCTTCTCGGCCTTCGCCGCATCAGCATCGAGCCGCAGGCTCACCATCACCGAGAACTCGGAGACATACTTGTTCGGGCTGTTGCCCGCCTTAACGCTCACCGCGAGCTTTTCCTCTTCCACCAGGCGCTTGTACAGCCTGCCCGAGCGCCCGTTCAGCACGCCTTCCGCAATGTCGAGCGCATACAGGCTCGAGTCGCCCACCTCGGCGGTCTTGAACACGAGCGAATAGATATTCGGTGCATCAGGGCGGACCTGCGTAAAGCGTTTCTCGCCCACCTGTTCGGGGTCACGCACCGTAATCGGCGGGAACGCCTCGCCCGCAGGGATATTGCCGAAATACTTCTTCACCATCTCCATCGTGGAGGTAGTATCCAGGTCGCCCGCCAGCACGAGAATCGCATTGCGCGGCTTGTAGTACTTGCGGTAATGCTCGTCGGCCATTTCGCGGGTAAGGTTCATGATATCGCTCGGCCACCCGATGGTCGGCACGCGGTACGGGAACGCCTCGTATATGAGGGAATTCATCGTCTCGAAGAAACGGCCCGTGGGCTTGTCGTCGTAACGCATGCGGCGTTCCTCGCGCACCACGTCGCGCTCGGAGTAGAACTCGCGAAGCACCGCATTCTGCATGCGGTCGGACTCGAGCCACATGAACAACTCAATCTTGTCCTTCGGGAGCGTCACAATGTAGGCCGTCATCAGGTCGGTCGTGAATGCGTTGAGGCCAGTACCGCCCGCAGACTGGTATGCATTCCAGAGTTCATCCTTCACAAAGAGCTTGCGCTGCTCGTTCAGGAGGGAATCGTGCTCGGCAGTAAGTTTCTTGACGGTCGCAGTATCGCCCGCAAGTTTCGCCGGACGGATAAGCGCCTGCAGGCTGTCCTCGCGCGCCATGAACGCAGCATCGGCAATACTGTCAGTAACGCCCACCTTCTTGGTGCCCTTAAAAAGTTCGTGCTCCAGGATATGCGCAAGGCCCGACTTGCCCGGAACCTCGTGAACGGAACCCGTCACGTAGAAGAGGCGGCAACTCACCGTAGGCGCCTGCTTGTTCGGGTGCAGCAGCACCGTGAGCCCGTTATCGAGAACTTCCTTGTGCACGGGGAGCTTTACGCCCGCCTGTGCGGGGGCGGCAAGCATGAGCGCGCCCGCGACACACGCAACAATACCAGAAACCTTTCGCATAAGATCTTTCATACTATTGAATTTAGTAAATCTTTTCGAGAATCTTCCATCGCCCATACGCCCTAGCGTTCGAGCGTCTTGATTTCGCCGCGCTTTACGCGCTCCTCGCTGTACGGGTCTATGTGCACTAGCGCATCGACCACGTTCTCGCCCGCGTCGATGAGCCTACGTTCCACATCCTCGGCCAAATCGTGCGCCGCAAGGAGGGTCATCTCGGCAGGCACCACCACATGCAGGTCCACGTGCAGGTCGCTCCCCACGTAGCGCGTGCGAAACCCGTGGATGCTGATGACGTTCGGGCAACCAAGCGCAATCTCCTGCAACTTCTTCGCCACTTCCTTCGACGCGCCCATGTCGGCGACGCGGTGAATCCCGGGCCAGGCAATCTCGTAGCCGGAATGGAGAATGAAACAAGAAACGATAATCGCGCCGACGGAGTCCGCAAACCAGAGGGTCGGGAAAAGTATCCCGAACAGGACCGCAATCAATACCGGAATGGAACTGTACGCATCGCTCCGGTGGTGCCACGCATTCGCCTCGACCGCCTCGCTCCGGATGGCACGGCCCTTCGCCCGCGTGTAGCGGAAAAGAGCCTCCTTCACAATGATGGAAACCGCCGCCATGATAGCAGCAATCCACTCGGGGTGCGACTGTTCGCCGTTGATGAGAGCCATTACCGCATTGTAGCCGAGCCCGATACCCACCGCACACACGGCAAGCCCGATACCCACCGAAATGAGCGTCTCGAAACGCCTATGCCCGTACGGGTGGTCCGCATCAGGGGGAGCATTCCAGAACTTGGAACCGATGATTATCGCGATGTCGGTAATGAAATCCGATGCGCTGTGGATGGCGTCGGCAATAAGCGCCTGGGAGCCGCCAAAATAACCCGCGAAGAACTTGCCCACCGAAAGAACCACGTTCCAGCCTAAGCCCACCAGCGTAACACTGCGGACCTCGGAACTATCGTCTTTCTTTCTGATGCGGGTCATGTGACCTAATATAAAATTTATTTTATAAGCAAATAAAGGCCTTTTTTGCCTACAATGCAACCTTTTTAGCCCGTCGGGCATCAAAATACTCGAAAAAAGGGCAATACTTTCTATTTTTAGGCTGCATTTATGAATTTCTTGAAGAAACTGCTGAAACTTGTCGTTGTACTCGCAATACTTGCGGGCATCGCCTACGGCGTGAAGTTCTTCTTTTTTACGGAGAAGGCAAGCGAAGCCGCTGGCCCGCTCGTGAGCGCGAAGGTCACGCAGACCACGATCTCGACCACGATTTCGGCGACGGGCACACTCGAGCCGGTAGACCAGGTGGAAGTCGGCACGCAGGTCTCGGGCGATATCGCGAAAATCTACGTAGACTTCAATTCCAAGGTCAAGAAGGGGCAGGTCATCGCCGAGCTCGACAAGTCGAAACTGAAGGCGACTCTCACGCAGGCCGAAATTGCCTACCGTAGCGCCGAGAACGACTACAAGTACAAGGAATCTACCTACAACCGCGTAAAGAAACTTTCCGAGAGCAACGCCGCAAGCGCTGTGGAACTCGAGACCGCCGAGTACAACATGAATTCGGCGAAGCTCGCTGCGGAACGCAGCAAGAACGAGGTAAGCCAGGCAAGGCTCAACCTGAGTTACGCAACCATCAAGAGCCCGATTGACGGCGTGGTGCTGAAGCGCGCCGTCGAAGTGGGCCAGACCGTCGCCGCCTCCATGAGCACGCCGACCCTGTTCGTGATTGCGAAGGATTTAAGCCAGATGAAGGTGATGGCAGCCGTCGACGAGGCGGACATCGGCCAGGTTAAGCAGGATCAGCGCGTGACATTCACCGTCGACGCCTTCCAGGGAGAAACGTTCAATGGCTCCGTACAGGAAGTGCGCCTGAACCCGACCACCACAAGCAACGTGGTGACCTACACCGTAGTGATTACCGCCGAGAATCCGGACCAGAAACTGCTCCCCGGCATGACGGCAACCTGCACTATCGTGACGCAGGAAGTGAAGGACGCCATCGCGATCCCCGTGAAGGCGCTCAAGTTTACGCCCGCAGACGGGACCCCGATGGCTGACCCGAAGGACATGCCGTTCCCGCCGCGCATGGGCCGCGATTCGCTCGCAGGCGACAGCGCATTTGCAAGGGGAGAATTTCCGCCTCCGCCGCCGGGAGAATTCGGCCCGCCGGGTAGCGGCGCAGGCGGCACCGGAAAGTTCGGGCCTCCGGGCAAGACGTTCAAGAAGCGTGCCGGTGCGAAGAAACCCGCGGGCGACCACGTATGGGTCAGCATCGACGGGAAGGCGGCCCCCCGCAGGGTCAAGACCGGCATCAGCGACGGCGTGAATATTCAAATCCTGAAGGGGCTCTCCGTCGGCGATTCCGTGGTCGTTAGCCAGGAAAGCGTCAGCGCCGCCAGTACCGAGAAGGCAAAGGCCTCGAACCCGTTCATGCCTACGCCGCCGGGCAGGAAGAAGAAATAAGGCCTAGAGAGTCTTGCCGTCGCTGAAGGCATTGCCCACGCGACGTTCCATCACGTAATAGCCGTGACCCGCAGAATCGTAGCACACCGGCTTGAGTTTTTCTACCGAGAGGTTCCCCTTCTCGTCCAGCGCCGACTCGTCTGCGGTCACGTTCACGATTTCGCCCAGCAGGAGTTCCGATTCCTCGTCATAACTCACGAACTTGCATTCAAGCGCAAGCGGGAGTTCCGCAATTAGCGGGGCATCCACGTTCTCGCTCTTGATGGCGGTGAGTCCGGACTTTGCAAACTTGTCTGCAACCTTGTTGCCCGAAGTCACGCCCAAGTAGTCAATGGCCTTGATGTTCTTCTCGTTCGCCATGCTCACCGTGAACGCCTTGCGCGCAAGGATATTCGGCATCGTCTTGTGGCTATGCGCCACATAGATGGCGACCTGGTTCGTGTCGCTCACGCTACCCCATGCGGCAACCATCGCATTCGGGGTACCGTCCTCGTTGTACGTTGCAATCACCAGCGTGGGCTGCGGATACAGATATGCCTTGACTCCAAGATTCTTACGCATGCAGAACTCCTTTAAGGCCCGCAATAAAGTTTGCAGGCTCATTTACAAGATATAAAAAAGATGGAAGTCGCGCTCACCCCTTCTCGTACCTTACGTATGCAAAGCGTTTGCTGTCGGGAGCCCAGGAATTCACATTGATGGTTCCCTGACCGCCGAACAGTTTGATGATGGTGCGAGGTTCACTCCAGCCTATTTTATCGCTGCCGGTCATCAGCCGGATTTCCACGTTCTTGTTGGGCACGTGTTCGCCGGGGCGCACGTCGCGCTCATGGTAGGCAAGCATCACAACTTTTTTGCGGTCGGGCGAAATATGCGGGAACCAGGTGTTCCAATGCGCATCGAACGTCATCTGCGTCTGCTCGGAACCGTCGGCCTTCATGCGCCAGGCCTGCATGCGACCCGTGCGTACCGAGTTAAACCAGATGTATTCTCCGTCGCAGTCGTATTCCGGACCATCGTTCAGTCCGAATGCAGTCGTCAACTGCTTTTCGTTTCCGCCCGCAGTCGGGATCGTGTAGATGTCGTATTCGCCATTGCGTTCGGCGCAGTACGCAAGCATCTTGCCGTCGGGAGTGATGCCGTGCAGGTAACTCGGGGCAAGCGGCGTCACGAGTTCCGGCATGCGACCATCGAAGAAAATCTTGTAGATGCGCGAAAGGCCATCTTCCTTGGTGTGGTGACTCACGTACAAGCCTTCACCATCGGGAGAAAGAACGTGGTCGTTGTTGCAGTTGTCCACGAAATAACTGGGCACCTCGGTAATCGCACCCGACTCAATTTCGTACTTGTAGATTCGGCCTTCGCTGTTGTATGTGAGGAACTTGCCATCGGCACTCCAGTTCGGAGCCTCGATCACGCAGTTGAATTCCTTGAGGAGTTTTGTTTCACCTGTCTCAATGTCGAAAATTTCAAGGAAGGACTTGTCGCCACTGCGGTTCCAGACTTCACCCGGGCTGAGTTCGAACGGGTAACTTACACCCCATTGCGCACGGAGGCCATCCATCTGCGTCATCATCTGCATAGTCTTGCCGTGCGGCATCTCGGGACATTCCTTCAGGCCCTTCTCGAGCGCAGCCTTGCAGCCCAGAACCTCATACTCGTAGCAGTTCTCAATGCGGGGCGGCTTCACGGATTCCACAAGCGTTCCGGCGACATCGAACAGTTGAATTTCCACCATGTCGTTGAGGTTCTGCACGCGGATGAATCCTTCCGAACCATAGATAACGCCCTCGTTCTTGAGCGGCGCCACCATCGACGTCTTGAGATGTGCGACCTGCCCGCCTGCATACACGAGGTCGATCCAGTCCGTCGCATCCACGCCCGTATGGAACTTGACGCACTTCGTCTTCGTCTGCACGATATGATTCGCGACGCAGTCCTCACCCGACGTCATCCCCGCGGAGGCGGGGATCTCCCTGCAAATTTCAGGATCAGTTAGGAAGATGTCCGCGAACGTCAAGCTGTAAATACCCAAATCCAGCAGCGCACCGCCCGCAAGTTCGGGCTTTTGCAGGCGACCGATATGCGAAAGCGGCATCGAGAAGTCGGCCTCCACGCTTTCCACCTTGCCAATCTTCCCGGCCAGAATCCAGTCCTTCACCATCTGCACCGCAGGCAGGAATCGGGTCCACATCGCCTCGCTCA
>JAEEGG010004587.1_pt1 | contig 33382 bp, 22 predicted proteins | sample 9134161 | NCBI WGS metagenome assembly JAEEGG01 (sample SAMN16246543, study PRJNA631951) | gut metagenome | biome: gut microbiome; feature: rumen; material: CR-attached | host: Bos | place: Iran: Karaj | collected 2018-10 | reverse complement strand
CATCGAGAACTACACCCACCGCAGCGGCCGTACGGGCCGTGCCGGCAAGAAGGGTACGAGCCTCAGCATCGTCCACATCCGCGAAAAGCACAAGATACGCGCCATCGAGAAGGAGATTGGCAAGCAGTTTGAGCAGGGTGTCATCCCGACGGCCGAGGAAATCTGCAAGAAACAGCTGTACAAGGTGATGGACCAGATAGTGAAGGCCGACGTCGACGAGGAGCAGATAGGCCCCTTCATGCAGGACATCAGCCGCTATTTCGAGTACATCGACAAGGACGACCTCATCAAGAAGATTGTCTCGATGGAGTTTGGCCGTTTCCTGGCCTACTACGCCGATGCGCCGGAGATAGAGCCTGTGACTGCGGTACGTGAGAAGCGCGAAAAGGGTGACAAGAAAGGCGAGAAGGGACAAAAGCGGAACTCCCCCACCAGTAAGGGCTTCCGCAAGCTGTTCATCAACCTCGGCAAGAAGGACGGCTTCTATCCCGGCGAGCTAATGCAGTTCTTGAACAGGCATGTACACGGCCATGTCGACGTGGGACATATCGACCTGCTGCAGACCATGTCGTACTTCGAGGTGCCGGAGGAGGATGCCGAGCGCGTCATCAAGTTCGTCAACGGACAGGTCTACAAGAACCGCGACGTACGCTGCAACGATGCTACCGAAGGCGGCAAGCCAGCCTCCAAATCATCCAGGGATACTAAACCATCCAGAGAGGGTAGACAGGCTAGAGAGGCTAGACCGACTAGAGAGACCAGAACATCTAGAGAGACCAGAACAAAAACCACCCAGCGAACCTACAAGAAGGAAGACTGGATGCAGTTCCTGAACCCCAAGGACAAGCACCTGAAGGGCGACATCCCCGACTTCAGCGAAGAGGGCTGGGCCATCCGTAAGCCCCGCAAGAAGAAATAGCCTGCACTCTGTCTGTTTAATCCGATAAATCCGTTGTTGAAAGCTGTCAGTACGGCGAGATGTTGTTCAGGTCTTGTCGTCGTACCTCCGTGACTGCTGTCGTGAGCAATTGTTGCAGGTCGGCGAGGCTTATCTGGCAGGACGGACGGAAGTCGTCGCTCTGCATGTAGTGCAGCAGCGAGGCATAGAACTGACGGCCCTCAGGGTACTCGCGGACACACTCCAAATCGCTCATGCAGACCAATAAACGGCCCATTCCAACGGAAAACTCGAACACCAAGCCCAGCTTGTGGTTTCGTTCCACATTGTCTATCACCTGCACGACGGGGCGGTAGTCGCGTGGCATGTTGTCAAGAATCATCGGCGACGAGTGACGGATGACGGGGAACCACTGCCAGTTGGTATGCTCCTCGGTGGGAAACAGGCTCAGGGCGGGGTGCGACGGGTCGCACAGGATGCCTAACGTACCCGGCGAGACGGGCTTCTTGTTGTTCTCGCAAATGGTCTTGAACATGCGGTAGTTCCAGTAGTCGGTCTGGAACAGCGGGCCGACGGTCTTGCCTGGCAGCAGCGTCGTGTCGGGCATCCACAGCACGCTGGCACCACGCTCCAGGGCCTGACCGATAGAGTCGGACAGCACACGAGTCACGACGATGTCCCGCCTGTCGAGCGACACCTCCCTCGGATATATCCATATAGGATAGGTGTTGCGGTACTCCGTACCCTCAATGTACAGCGACACCTGCTGCCGTGCGGCAGAGGTCAGCTGCGATGCCTCGTAGGGGATGGTACCCATGGTGAGCAGCCCCTCGCCGTCGGGGATGGGCATGTCACCCTCCATATTGCCGACGCTCCACAGCAGCGTCTTGCCCTTCAGCGAGCGACCGCTGTAGTTGGCTATCTTCACCTCGATGTCCATCCGCTGTCCAGACATCACGGTGTAGCCAGGCATCAGGGCCAGCGGCACCACGTCGTTGCACCACTGGCGCCAGTCATTCTCCGTACACAGTCCCTTTGAGTCCATGAAGGCATCGAGTATGCCCACGTAGGCCGACCCCTGACCAGGGTAGTCCTGTAGGTCGAGCAGCTGAAAACCATCCATTCCATCGGTACGCAGGTCCAGTTCGATGTCGGCCTTGTACAGCTGTAGCGACCATAGTCCGCTGGCACGGTGGAAGGCCTTGGCCTGGTCGAGCATGCCGGCAGCGTCGAGGCGGGCGCGGAACGTCTCCATGTTATACGGATAGAGTACACCAGTGTATTTCTTGATCTCGTCGTAGTCGGGATATATCTGGAACTGCCCCGTCTCGTGGCTGATGACAGGCACCGTCGAACGCTGACAGCCGGCATCGAGCGTCATCCGTGTGTTGGGGTACTCGCTGTTGAGCATGCCTCCCGTCTTGGCGTCGGCAAACGAGAACGAGCCACGGGTATGCGTGTCGTAGCTGCCCCATGCCTCACCACCCACACGGCAGGTGGTAAAGTAGTCCATGCCGGGCTTTACTCCCTGATAGCCTAAGTAGTAGTTGGAACCGAAGGTAAAGAGGATGTGGGGTGCTATCTGGCGGAAGTCGCTCACAAAATGCGCCATTTCATCGATACTTCCCCATAGCTCGTTGCCCAAAGCGAACATAGCGAACGACGGGTGGTGGCCGTACTCGCGGAGTATGTTTTCGCCCTCCTTATGCAGGAAACGCATCAGCACGCTGTCCTTCGCGTTGAAGTCGCCCCAGAAGGGCAGTTCCGGCTGCAGATAGATACCCATATCGTCGGCAGCACGGAAGGCAGCCTCAGGCGGACACCAGGAGTGGAACCGCACGTGGTTGATGCCATAGTCGCTGCACCGACGGAAGTATTCACGCCAGGCAAGGTCGTCCATCGGACAATGACCTGTCAGCGGCCATACACAGGCATCGTGCTTGCCACGAAGGAACACACGATGGCCTTGCGCATCGTAGAAATGGCGGCCGTCAGCCAAACCCATCCTTAAACGAGGTGAGATTGGTGTACCTCTGTACTCCCCTCCTATTGGGAGGGGAAGGGGGTGGGCAGTCTCCTTCGGGAGGGGTTGGGGGTAGGCCTCTAACATCATCTTGCCGATAATACCGTTCCAGTTGGTCTGCGTGTCCTCGGTGTAGGCATGGCTGCTACCATACAGTTGCTCCGGCACACCGCTGCCGTTGTCTATCAGTATGCGGATGGTGTGACTGCCAGGCTTGAGAGCCTTGAGCCGGTAACGGTGGGGCGTCGAGATGTTGTTACACGAGTCGATGAGCCGTCCGTCGACATACAGCCACGAGGGCTTGGTGCGCTCCAAGGTCAGCGTCAGCGGTTTCCTGCGCCACGACTTCGGTATCGTAATGGTGCGTTCGTACCATGCCTTACCCTTATACGAGTAGTGGCGCGACAGGTGCGTCGTCTCGTCACTTTTCCCGTTGAAATGGCCTTTTTTGTTCGTATCCATCGTGCCAGGCAGCTGCACGGTAGTCTTCACGTCCTCATACTCCAGCGACCACTGGCCGCTGAGGTCCATCTGCTGCTGGGCCGCAGCCGTCAGGTTTGACAACAGCAGCAGCATCAACACTCGTCCCTTAGCTCTTCCACTCATATTTATCTTCATTTTCATCGTTTGTGTCTGCATGCAAATTTACGAACTTTTTTCCAAATAACGTAAAACGAATCGAAAAAATCTTCGGCCGAGTGGATCAGCGGAACCGCATTCCCTGATTGCCAAACCCTTCACCGAGACTGTTATACCACTGTTATTCAGAGAGATGCGGTAAAGGGTTGTTTGTGCTGGCATAAACAGGACTTTGACTTATAGTCACCGACGAATGCTCGAGGAGCTTGCAGCACAGACAAGGGTTATTTAGGTTTTTGTCTTTATCAACTCGCGCATTTACTGGTTTTTTTCTGGAAATGCTCAATGAGTAAATCAAGTTACTGAACTTTCCCACCCCATTGTAACTTCAACGATATTATATATCACGAATTTAAGATTTTGTAACTTCGCGACTTTTGTTGCAAAGTTACGAATAAGGAACAAGAATCAAAAGTGGACGTTCTATCTTGTCAATAACAAGAAAAATGGCACCACTCGGACTACTCAGCAGCTTATCGCGTTGTATTACAGATAGTTATCGGTAGTCCCACCCATCCAAATGGCACTACTATGGCACTACTACGCACTACTGAGACACTACTGTAATATTGATTGCGTTTCAAACCGACTACAGGCAGACAATCGTTTGACTATAGGCGAACCATCGTTTGCCAATAGGCGAACGATGGTAGGTGGCCTTCTTATTCCTGTAAGACAACGACTGATACCCGGCAGTCAATGCCTGGCACACGTAAAATAATGCTTGACACACGTAAAGCAATTCAACTTCTGTACGCTAAGAAACTACCACAGATTTAGCAGATGCCACAGATTTTTCTTGTTATGATGAAGCCGTTGTTTTTCTTAACCACGAATTTATCGAATTTCACGAATTAGCGGGTGCAGACCAAAATTTGTTTTCAGTATGCCGAGCGTGAGTGAATTCGACGAAGTCAATTTCACGAATTCAATTCACTAATGGCTGCGCATACAGGCTGGCAGCATAAGAATACGGCAGTGCGTGGTGGCGTAGCACAATTCGTGTCATTCGTTAAATTCGTGGTCGTAAAAAACATCTTATTTGGAAACACTGTGTTTCTATACTGGAAACAGAGTGTTTCTGTGCTGGAAACACAGTGTTTCCAAAAGGATTCCTGTGATACAGCCACATTTCTGCAATAATCAAGCACATTTCTGCGATAACCAAGCACATTTCTGCGATAACCAAGCACATTTCTGCGATAACCAAGCACATTTCTGCGATAACTAGCCTCATTTCTTCAGCATGTAGAAGTTAAATAGATGATAGGTAGAGGTAAAGTAGAACTTTAGTAGATGTAGAAATTGTATCAATATACTTATTATCAGATGGATATAGCATTTTAGTAGAAGATGAATATCAAAAATAGCTTCATAATGCACTTGTACATCGGCATTATAATAAAATTTGTGCTCACAGAGGGACAAACCCTCTGTGAGCACTTAGCAGATTACTTTAGCATCACTTTTTTACCATTGACAATATAAATGTTCTTACTCGTTGGGTTAATGCGGATACCGTTTAAGTTGTAAGTCTTTCCATTGCTATTAGGCGATGACATAATCACGTTAATACCACTCATTTCTGCCTTAACGAACTGAGCCTCGCCAGTATAGAGCGAATATTTTCCGTCGGTCAGCATAAAACTGATGGTATGCTCGCCCTCTTCAAGTGCAGATACATCAAGGCTAAAGCCATAAAGACCATCGCCCATCGCCTGGGCATCACTGACGGAAGAGGCTCCTTTGTCGAAACTATAGACGATACGCAGTTTATTTGCTGATAGACCAACAGCCTTTACAAAAGAGGAGAAACGCATGCTGGTTACAGCGTCGTCCTCACCTAATACGGCAAAGTTGAGAATGTGGAAACCTGGCTGAAGAGCCGACACGTCTGCATCGAGGTGTACCAAGCCAGCAGAAGCATCATTGCTTACAGCTGATTCCGTATCGTTGTCGAACCAATAGAGGTATTTCTTGGCCTTCATACCTTTGTTGAAGGCAGCGAATCGTACGCTGGTTATGCTGTTGTCCTCGCCGAGAAGGGCATAGTTCAGCGTATGGAGACCGTATGACAGTCCTGAGACATCGGCATCAATATGGATTCTGTCTGCCGCCATCGTCCCTCGCATGGCTGCCCCGATGTCGTCATCGAACCAGTACATATATTGCTGTGCAGAGGCTTGTAAGCCAAAACAAAGCAAAGTAATAATTATGTATTTTCTCATATACGTTTTGTTTTTAGTCCGCTATTTCCACATCGATACTTAGCTTTCCGTCTGCAGTAGATTCCTTGTCAACGGTAAGATCTTTGATAGTGGGCAGGTCAAGAAGGGGTGAGTAGGTATAGTAGCCTGATTGCTTGGGCGTGAAGGTCTGCTGGCGCATGAAGTCCGGACTGGCGTCGAACTCTTCAAAATCGAAGACATCTGACCAATTCACTACGTAAGTAATGTCAACATTGATGGCAGACACTGGTATGTCGCTTTTGTCCAAGATATAGATGCAATCCTTGGCAGGACATAGAGTAAAGGCATCTGCAAGCTGATGATTACTGTCGCCCATCCACGCACAGATACACCTCTCGTAGGTGCCATAGTGTCCATGGATGACTACACAATTTGTGTAGGTTGTATTGTAGTTGCGGTTTGTGCTATAGCCTGAGATGTAAATGACACTATTGTGGCATTTAGCAGAGGCATCCTCCCTAACCCACATTTCATAAATCTTGCTGTTAGTAATCACCACATTCTTTGCATAAGTTTGCAAATGATTGACTAAACACTTGTTGATAGTGATACTGCCTGAGGCATGCTCAGGGCCGTTTCCTGAAGTAGAAATCCCACAGTCAAAGTCAATGCCTTCAAACACAAAGGATGCCATAGATGTATTGGAATCGAATAAAACAGTATGTCCCCCTACATAGGTCAGGTTCTTGCCACTTTTCACGTCAATACCGGCTCCACGCAGGGTGATGGATTTTTTCGGGTACAGATAGTCGCTCAAATAGAACGCTCCTGCTGAGAGGGTGATAACGTCGCCGTTGTCCGCGGCAGCAACGGCTTCTTGCAAAGCCTTCCCACCTGTGAATGTGGTGATGTTACCGTTGTGTTCAAGTGCTGCAAAAGTAGCAAACGAGTCTTGTGCATAGGCATTGGCAATGGCAAATGCTGATGCAACGAGTGTAAATAATAATTTCTTCATATCTTTTGTGTTTTAAAAATGTTGAGATTGTTTCGTCGTTTTTGACAACAAAAAAAGGCGGAACCATTCGATGCTTATTTGCAGCTGGGTTACCGCCAAGTAGACCTAATCGTATAACAAGCACAAATAGTCCACGCCTATCAAGCGTGAACTTTCATCTGCTTGTTCCTCTACGATTGAAAATTTGGCGGTATTCAGCTGCGAAGAACAAGAGCAAAAGCTCAATATCTATGTATAAGTACGAACAGAAACGCTAATCTGTAAGTTAATAATTTGTTTGTTAATAAGCTCTGTGACCCCGTGAGGCTGGGCCTCATCTAGAAGGTCGATTGCGTTCATTCGTTCTGTTTCTATGTCATTGGCAATTCTGTTTTAAAGGGTTAATACTATTGTTGTTCTGCTTGAATTATATCGTAAAGATGTTCAACAACTCTAAGCTGCTGTAAAGATAGTGATGCCATCTTGTTCTATCTGTTGTTTAAAGAAAGGTCTGAGATGCTTGTGGTCTCGAATCAGGTCAACATGACAGCCTAGCAACTGCTCCAAATACTGGGCCGCTTCAATGTAATTATAGAATTTTGGGGGCATGGTGACAAAGATGTCAACATCACTGCCCTCATGTTGCTCTCCACGTGCGACAGAACCAAACAGGCGCATAGAAGTAATACCGAAATTGGTCCGGAGTTCATCAGCATGAGCCTTGATGAGGTCGATGTATTCGCTTGTCGTCTTCATTGTCGCTTTCGTTTCAGTTGGCAAAGATAACAATTATTTCTGAATTAACAAATAAAGTCAGGGAAAAAGTTGTTAGTTTGCAAGTTTGCAAAGTTATTGTGATGAATTATGTACTGTATATTTATCGGTTTTATGATTTATTTTGTACCTTTGCAAAATAAAAAACATATTTTTTTTGATTTGTTTACACTAATTCGTACCTTTGCATTACAACTTATTGATATGGACAAAGAAACCAAAGAACTGCTGAAGCGGACGCTGACAATGACTGACGACAAACTGCTGCTGAAGTTTGCCAAGAGCTATGCCGCCAAAGACCAGGCCTTCGCAGAGGCTATCATCGAGAAATTCCTGCCTGTGGAAAATGCGGTAGACTATGAGAAGATGGTGTTCGACTGCTTCCTCCACAAGAAGAGGGGTGGTGCGCGCCGCTATGGACCATCGCTCGACTGGACTACCATACGCAAAGACATCAAGCGACTGCTCAAGCAGCTGGAATATCTTCGTCAGCAACAAGACGGTGAGACGGCTGCCGAGGGGGCATTGCTGTTGCTTGAGAAGCTGGCCGATGTGTTTAACGAAGACCGTGTGTACGAAGACTATAACTACCAGAACAGCAGATATGGCAACGAAGAGGCACTGGCCATTGTCGGTGATGTGTTGCAGAATAATAAGTACGTCAGACGTGACCAAAAACTTGGCATGGTGAAGCGTCTGCAAAGGCTGGCAAAAAGCGAAGTATACAGAACTTACCTGCCCTGCAATATCAGAAGGGTTGTCGACGAAGCCCACAAGGTGCTGCTCTCTCCTGATGAACTGCTGAAAGAAATCGACAAGAACATACTGGAGGCGAATTATAGTACTGACAAGGAGTATTATGTGAAGATGAAAATCAGCCTGCTGCGCAAACAAGGCCTTGACAGCGAGGCAGAGAAGGTCATCCTAAAATATATCGACCTTGAAGATATCGGCAAGCTAAGATATGAGCAGCTGATCACAGAAATGCGCTATGAAGAAGCGAAGGGCTTCTGTAAGTCAAGGCTCGGAAAGGGTGACGGCAGATGGAACGTTGTGCAGCCCTGGCATGAACGGCTGGTTCAGCTGGGACGGCTGACGAACGACAAGGAAACCGTCTGCCAATCGGCACGATGGCTCTTTTGCAACGGCAACGTCACACAGGAGGATAAAAAGGCATTTTTCCACACCTGCCGAGAAACGCTTGGAAAGGACGAGTGGCCATCGTATCGTGACAAGATGTTTCACGACGGTAAGGCAGGTAATGTCAGCACTGATACCGTGTTTGAGCTGTATGAGGAGGAGCGTCTCTTTGAACGTATGTTCCTGTATCTGCAAAAGCTGTCAGACCAGACGCCCTATTATGCATTCGGCTCATATCAGAACAGTGGAGGCGAGCAAATGGCCTTTTTCAGCCGTTATGCCCGATTCCTCACCGAAGTGCAGCGTGCAGCAATGATTGCTTCACTCAGCGAAATTATCTGTCAGGACTCTCGTTATGCCAATACCCGCGACCGCTATGCCCAGGTGGCCAGCGGTCTCCACCTCCTTAGCCAGTCTTGCGAGAAAGGCAGCCAGCAAGCCCAGCTTATTGTCGCCGAAATCCTGCGTGAAAATCCTAAAAAGCCCGCATTTAGGGAGGAAATAGAAAGTTACGAATACTCGTATTGAGGGAGCATAGTATAGCTTCTGTACACCACTCCAAATTGTTTTTCGTGCATGTCTCATTACCCTATCATGAGACATATACGAAAGTCCTCCACATCCGCTTCTTGCCCTTTCTGTTTCCCGATAGAATGGGCAAAAATGAAATCCGCCGAGACTCCTTTTTCGGAATCTCGGCATCATATAAGTTATGCGGGAAATATCGGTACTAAGTTGCTACTTATTCCTTTCTATCCAGTTTTCAAGGTTTATACCCTTGAAATTTTCAAAATGCCTGGTGTTGTCGGTCACGCAAACGAAATCATAGACAATAGCAGTACAGCCTATTAGCAAGTCGAAGCTGTCATCACATGGCGTTCCTGCCAGCCTTAGTCTGATTTTCTCCTTTGCAGCCAAATTGACGGCATCTGCAATAGGCAGAATTCTGATGGCATTAAGGAACTTGTTAAGCTCTGCTGATTTGTTGACTCCTTCTTTCTGCAATAATAGCTCTACCCCAAATTTCAGTTCAAGTTCGGTGACCTCCGAGATGTAACAGTTATCCCATCCTACTCTGTCTATGGCCTTATCCACGTCGAACTTCCCACGCAGGTAAAACGCACAGATATTCGTATCAAGTACATAACCCTGCTGCCTTCATAGCTCAACAACATCCTGATTGAACGTGCGCTCAGCTCTGAGAGCCTCTATAAATTCTTCGTCGGTCATGCCGTCGTCTCCCCAGATGCCATAGAACTCGCTGGCAGAGATTTTCTTCCGCTTGCCAGTGCTTTTGAGCGATTGTGTCAGCATCGTGATGAGATCTATCTTCGAGTCATTGTCCAGATATTTCAGGCTGTTCCACCTGCTCTCCAGCCTTGATCTTAACATTGTTGTTGTCATAATTTACCGATTAAATTAAATACCGCTGCAAAGATATTAAATTTTATTGATATAACTCACAATTTCTTAGAAAAAGTTACTCGGCTGTGTCGCGCATCCAGTCTGTCACGCTCTGACCCATGCGCTGCATGAAGGCACGGCTGAAGGTGCTGTGGCTGCGGAAGCCGCTCTCGTATGCCAGTTCCTGAGCAACGACGGACTGTCCGGCAGCGGTGGCCTCCTCGTAGCGGCTGATGAAGTGGTTGAAGCGCAGATTGTTGATATAGATATAGTACGTGATGCCCTGACGGGAGAAATACTGGCTGAGATAAGAGCGGTTGGTTCCGACGGCCTTGGCCAGCTGATGCAGGGTCAGGTTGGGCCGCAGGTAGAGTTGCGCGTCCACGCAGTTCGTTTCCAACAGTCGACTGATTTGTGCGATGTCCACAGTGGTGGCAAAAACCGTCCGTGAGTATATTCGGGCGTTTGAAGAGGATTATGACTTACACTTGATCATCATGTCTTAAAGGTTCCTCATAGTATCTTTTAGCGCACGCGCATCCTCCAGAAGGTTCCAGATAGCGTCTTCAGACAACACTCCGCGCTTCAGGTCTGAGGGCAAAAGACCCAATTCGTCGTCGTGGAAGTCTTTTTTCCATTCTTTACTGCCATAATACGCTTCGAGTTTTTCAAGCACTCCTGCACGTTTGCATAATCGTCAAGGGCTGCTGAAAGCTTGATAACTGCTTCAGAAGCGCGCTCAAGACACCGCTCCATCGATTCTATTCGTTCTTTTTGCTTCATACCTGAAAATATACAACTAATATCCTATTCGTTTTTACTCATACGTGCAATTAATAGACTGTATGACAGTAGCGAACACTCCCCTCCTCTTATTCGTCTTCTTGTGGCTGTCCACTAAGAGGTGGCATTCTGGCTGTGCGCAGACGGCGACACACCAGAGTAACGTCGCGGCAAGTACAGACCATTTCCGTTGCATACTGTCAGGTTTTTATGTGCTTGTATGTGATGAGTATTTTAAGGAGTTTTCCTAACTTCTTGGCCATAGCTGCTCACGAAATAGTAGTAGTTTGTTCTTCATTCTTCTATGATTCTTTTTATTGGTCAGCAAAGGTACGACATTACAACGAATTCTGCAAATAAATAGTGGTAATTATTTTGCTAACGCCTTTCCCCTGCATGGGAACATCTGATGAAGTGACTCAATTTTTTTTCTTTATATCGCGTCATTATTTCGAAAAAAAGTGTACCTTTGCAGAAAGAAGAAAGCCTTGGAACAAGGCTCTTTAGCAGAATAAAATGACATACATGATGAAACTACCCAAGCTCGACTATTACTACATGGGATCTGATGTGACGGCGTTCAGCACCACCCGCCACGGTGGTTATAGTGCTGGCCGCTCGACTTCTGAGGCTAACTACGCGGACTTTAACATCAACCACTACTGTGGGGACGACGACGAGCATATCCGCAAGAACCGTGAGGCGCTATGCTCCCTGTTAGGCATCAGCGACAACCATCTGCTGATGCCACATCAGGTACATCTGACGAAGACGGCACGGATAGACGAGACCATGCTGTCACTCTCGGAGATGCAGAAACGCAAGGCACTGGAGGGCTTCGACGCGCTGATGACTGACCTACGTGGTGTGTGCATTGGCGTTTCCACTGCCGACTGCATCCCCATCTTGCTCTACGATGAGGCTCATCATGCCATTTGTGCCATTCACGCAGGCTGGCGGGGTACTGTGGCCCGTATCGCAGAGAAAGCCATTGCAGAAATGAAAGCCGCCTACGGCACACGCCCTGAGCATCTCAAGGCACAGATAGGCCCCGGCATCCACCTCGACAGCTTCGAGGTGGGCGACGAGGTTTACGAGGCCTTCGCTAACGAAGGGTTCGACATGGCAACTATCAGCAAACAATATCCAATAACTGATGGCAGCAGCAAATTTTCCTCTATTCACTCTTCCCTTTACCCATCCAAGTGGCACATCGACCTGCCTGAATGTAACCGCCGGCAGCTCATCGTCGCAGGCATCGCTGCGTCTTCCATCGACGTTTCATCCGTCTGCACCTTCCAGCAATCGGACGATTACTTCTCTGCCCGCCGCCTCGGCATCAATTCAGGTCGCATCTTCACTGGCATCATGTTGCAGATGTTATGACTTTAAACCAAAATAGTTGAAGACTATATGTGGCAAAGCCTCCCGTTCTGAGTGGCAGATGATTCTGTACAAACACGTCTTCTTATGCAAAGAGCGCCACAGAGATATCCCTGCAGCACTCTTCATATTGATAAGGTGAACCCTTTAGTCAGCCAGCTTGGCCTTGATGAACTCGCGGTTCAGGCGGGCGATGTTGGCGATGGTCTCGTTCTTCGGGCAGACGGCCTCGCAGGCACGGGTGTTGGTACAGTTACCAAAACCGGCCTCCTCCATAGCCATGACCATTGCCTTGGCACGACGAGCAGCCTCTACGCGACCCTGGGGAAGCAGGGCGAGCTGGGAAACCTTCGAGCTGACGAACAGCATGGCCGAGCCGTTCTTACAGGCAGCGACGCAAGCACCACAGCCGATGCACGATGCGCAGTCCATAGCCTCGTCGGCATCCTCCTTGGGAATGAGGATGGCGTTGGCATCCTGAGCCTGACCGGTGCGGATGGTGGTGTAGCCTCCAGCCTGGATAATCTTGTCGAAGGCGTTGCGGTCGACCATACAGTCCTTGATGACGGGGAAGGCTGCCGAGCGCCACGGCTCAACGGTGATGACGTCGCCATCGTTAAAGCGGCGCATGTAGAGCTGACAGGTGGTGGCACCACGCTCCGTCTTACCGTGAGGCGTACCGTTGATGTAGAGTGAGCACATGCCGCAGATGCCCTCACGGCAGTCGTGGTCGAACACGAAGGGCTCCTTGCCCTCGTTGATGAGTTCCTCGTTCAGAATGTCGAGCATTTCCAGGAATGAGGTGTCATCGGGGATGTCGTGCATCTCGTGGGTATCGAAATGTCCCTGGTCCTTGGGGCCGTTCTGGCGCCAGAACTTTATTGTAAATGAAATATTCTTTGCCATAGTCTTTAATTCTTATAATTACGGGTTTGTACCTTGATAGCCTCGTACTCCAGCGGCTCTTTGATGAGCTCGGGCTCGTTGCCCTTGCCCTTGTACTCCCAGCAGCCTACGTAGAAGTAGTTCTCGTCGTCGCGCTTAGCCTCGCCTTCCTCGGTCTGGTACTCCTCGCGGAAGTGACCACCGCAAGACTCGTTACGGCTCAAAGCATCGAAGGCTACGAGCTGACCCATGGTGAAGAAGTCGCGGAGATGGATAGCCTTGTCGAGCTCGATGTTCAGGCCTTCCTTCGTTCCGGGAACGAACAGGTTGGTGTCGAACTCCTTCTCCAGTTCGTGCATCTTCTTCAGACCGGTCTTCAGGCCCTCAGCGGTACGACCCATACCCACATACTCCCACATGATGTGACCGAGCTCCTTGTGGATGGAGTCGACAGAACGCTTACCCTTGATGTTCAGCAGGCGATCCTGCTCGGCGTCAACAGCCTTCTCAGCCTCAGCGAACTCAGGCAGGTCAGTGCTGACCTTCGGCCATACAGCCTGGTCAGCCAGATAATTCTGGATGGTGTAGGGCAGCACGAAGTAACCATCGGCCAGACCCTGCATCAGCGCAGAAGCACCCAGACGGTTGGCACCGTGGTCGGAGAAGTTACACTCACCGATAGCAAACAGGCCGGGGATAGAGGTCTGCAGCTCGTAGTCAACCCAGATGCCACCCATGGTGTAGTGGATGGCGGGATAGATCATCATCGGCTTGTAGTACTTCACACCATTGATCTCGTTGGCCACGTCGCCGGGGAATAAGTCGGTAATCTCCTCGTACATCTCGAAGAGGTTGCCATAACGCTGCATGATGACGTCGATGCCCAGACGGTTGATAGACTCAGAGAAGTCGAGGAATACGGCCAGACCGGTGTTGTTGACACCGAAGCCCTTGTCGCAACGCTCCTTGGCGGCACGCGAGGCCACGTCACGGGGCACGAGGTTACCGAAGGCTGGATAGCGGCGCTCCAGATAGTAGTCGCGATCCTCCTCGGGAATCTCCCATCCCTGCTTGGTACCCTGCTGCAGAGCCTTGGCATCCTCAATCTTCTTGGGAACCCAGATGCGACCGTCGTTGCGCAGCGACTCCGACATCAGCGTCAGCTTCGACTGTTTGTCGCCATGAACAGGGATACAGGTGGGGTGAATCTGCACATACGACGGGTTGGCAAAGTAAGCGCCCTTACGATAGCACTGAACGGCAGCCGAGCAGTTGCAGCCCATAGCGTTGGTGCTCAAGAAGTATGTGTTACCATAACCTCCAGTAGCGATGACCACGGCGTTGGCGCTGAAACGAACCAGCTTACCGGTTGTCAAGTCCTTAGCGATGATGCCACGGGCGCGGCCGTCGACGATGACCACATCTTCCATCTCGTAACGGGTGTAGAGCTTCACCTTGCCAGCCTGTACCTGACAGCTCAGTGAACTATAGGCACCGAGCAGCAGCTGCTGGCCCGTCTGACCCTTGGCGTAGAACGTACGGCTCACCTGGGCACCACCGAACGAACGGTTGGCCAGCATTCCGCCGTACTCACGGGCAAAGGGAACGCCCTGTGCCACGCACTGGTCGATAATGTTGTTCGACACCTCGGCCAGACGATACACGTTAGCCTCACGGGCACGATAGTCACCACCCTTCACGGTGTCGTAGAACAGACGATAGACAGAGTCGCCATCGTTCTGATAGCACTTGGCGGCGTTGATACCACCCTGGGCAGCGATAGAGTGGGCACGACGGGGAGAGTCCTGAATGCACAGGTTAATCACGTTAAAGCCCATTTCACCGAGTGAAGCAGCTGCAGAAGCACCTGCCAGACCAGTACCCACCACTATCACGTCGAGCTTCAGCTTGTTCTTGGGGTTAACCAGACGCTGATGAGCCTTATATTCCTTCCATTTCTCAGGTACTGGACCTGCGGGAATCTTAGAATCTATTACTTTCATAATGCTTAATTCTTAATGCTTAATTCTAAATTATTACTGACAGCAGGCGGCTTCAGTAGCCTCCTGGCAGCAGTCTGCCGGAGCACCGCAGCAAGCGTCACACAGCGAGGGGGCGCAACCAAAAGCGAAGGCCAGCACAACAACGATGAAGCCCAGCACGAGCAGGGTGACGTAGATGTTGCCGATGCACATCCAGCGCTTCAGCCACACCTTGCCGCTCCAGCCGAAGGTCTGCATAGCCGACCAGAAGCCGTGTGAGAGGTGGAACCACAGCGCAACGAGCCAGATGAGGTACAGCACCACGTACAGCGGGCATGAGAAGGTCTCCACGATGTATCCGAAGCCATCGGCAGGATTGCCGAGGGGGTCAGCAACGTGGAAGAGTTCGGCAAACATCATGTTGTACCAGAAGTTGAACAGGTGCAGCAACAGGCCCAGGCAGATAATGATACCCAGCACGAGCATGTTCTTGGAAGCCCACTCCACCTTTCCTGGATTGACCGTCGTAGCCACGTCGTAGCGGCTGCTGCCACGGGCGCTGCGGTTCTGTGCCGTCAGGATGAAGGCATAGACGATGTGAATCACAGCCAAAGCTGCCAAGCCAAGTGTAGCCACGACGGCATACCAGTTGGCACCCAGCAATTCGCAAATCATGTTGTAAGCCTTACCGGAGAACAGCGCGACGACGTTCATGCAACAGTGGAATGTCAGGAACAGAATCAGCGCCACGCCGGTGACGGACATGACAACCTTTCGACCGATTGATGAATTAAATAACCACATAAATTGAATTTAAATTATTAATAATTTGAACTTGAAAATACTTGCTATTAGGTAGCACCGTTGGTTTTTAGGGTACAAAGTTACTAAAAAACAATGAATCGCGCAAACGTTTCCGTAAAAATTTGGTTTTTTATACAAAAAAACTCCGTGAGCAGACGCCCACGGAGATTATTCAACGGCTGTTTACCAGCTACGTTGATACACCAATAGTAGTTTATTTCGTTATTTTCACGACGCGGCCGTCGCTCATGCGGACAATGTTTACGCCACGGCGCAGCTGGCTGACACGCTTTCCGTCGAGGGTGTATACCTCAGCGGGCTTTTGCTTGCTGCTGGCAATGGAGCTGATGCCAGTAGCCTCGCTAATTGTCACGGCTGCCGAGGCATCGCTCAGTGCACCATTCTCGCTGACAGCCTGCACGGTGACGATGTCACCTGTGGCCAGTCCGCTGATGCTTGTACCGACGGGGAAGCTGACAACCTTGCCGTTCACAGTCACCACGTAGCAGATGGCGTAGGGTACAGCATCCCATGTGACTTCACCGCCAGTGGCACTCAGTACGGGAGCATCTGTCTTCTCCACGATGGGCAGCGGGTTCCACACACCCGTCTCGGCATTGCTGGTGCCGTCGCCGGCCAATACGTTCTGGATGGTATACTGTGCCACCTCGTCGGCTGTCAGCGAGTTCTTGGCCTTGCCAGTAATCTTCTCGGTCTTGTCGCTGTTCCAGTACCAGTAGTCCTCGCGCGATGTCTCGCTCATCTTGTTGCCGTTCTTGTCCCAGATGTCGTATACGGCCCACACGGCGGGCAGTCCGCCCATCGTCTCATACCAGTAGCCGTCGTATGGCCTCAGCTCCATCTGCGTGTGCAGGAAGACTGTCTTGGGGTTGTTGTGCCAGGGGCGTCCCAGGTAGATCTGGCCCTCTTCGGGTGTGAAGTATGTCGAGGTGATTGTCGTGTTGTTGAACACGTAGCCCCAGCGGGTGTCGGCCGGATGGCTCGGTGCCACGATGTAGCCGCCGTTCTTACGGTTGATGTTCAGCGTAGTGTTCTCGAACCACACGTCGCAGTCGCCATAGATGAAATCCACGGAACCCTCGATGGTGGAGTTGTGCCAGTAGGCGCGCTTGTAGGTGCCGTTGGCCTTGTAGGTATCCTGATAGGAGCGCACGTTCAGGTTGTTGAACACCAGGCGGTCGGCATCGGTGTTGATGCTCAGTGCCTGCGGACCCTCCTTGTGTGCAACGGTCCAGTTCTCGTTGTCGATGGTCACGTTCTCCATGTAGAATCCGTCAGCACCCGACTGCACCTCCAGCGTGGCACCGGCATTGACGTGGTACCAGGCGCGGGTGCGGTCCCAGCCAGCACCGCCGTCCAGACGGTCGCCGGCAATAGTCACCTTGTCAACGGCCTGACCGATGATGTGGATGTTGGGCTTGTTGACATACACCAGGCGGCACTCATCATACTTGCTCTTGCCACCTTCAATCCTCGTGGTCTCGCTGCTGCTGGCATCACCGGGGTTCGTGTAGACGAAGCCGTAGCCGCTGTTGAACGTCTCGTTGGGATCGTTGTAGTATCCCTCCTTGATGAAGATGAGGTAAGGACGAGTGCTGTTCGACGGAGCGGCATTGATGGCATCCTGAATCTTCTTGTACTGAGCGGGCATGTCGTCGGTGGCAGCCACATCGGCCTCCAGCGAACCGTCGACGATGGCGTCGAAGGTACGTGCGTCAGGCTGCTGGCGCTCCATGACGGTGAACGACAACTCGACGGCAGCGGCTTTGTTACCAGAGTTATCCACTGCGAAGCCCTCAGGCATCGAGAAGGCATACTCCTGTCCATACGTCAGGTTGAAGTAGTCGAACGAGACGGAACGGCTGCTCCACTGAGCTGTCAGCTCCTTGTCGCCGAGCATGGCCTTGCCAGCATCCTCGCCAGCCTTTACGCGCTCGTTGAAGGAGATGGTGATTCTGCCAGTAGCGGAAACGCCCGTTGCCTTGTCAGCGGGAATGGTGCTGGTGACCACAGGAGCCTCGGCATCCTCTGCCACCTCGGCAGTACCCAGCACGTAGACGTTACCCACACCGCTCTCCGAGTGGTCGCAGTACTGCAGACCGTCGAACTCCTTGTCGAAGGCATAGCCGCTGTTGAACACCTCCGAGCCTGTGCCGGTGATGCGGATGAATACGGTCTCCTGGCCGTTGGCAGTCTCAGGCAGCACGATGCTGATGGGGTTGACGACGTTGGCCGTTGCCGTCCACGTGGCACCGTCGATGTCGGTGAAGGTCGTGCCGTCGAGCGACAGCTGTGCCTTCCACTGTGTGGAAGCCGCATTTTTGGCGGCCATGTCACCCGTGAATGTCACATCGGTAAAGCCCTTGGTCGAGAACTGGTACTGCCAGGCGATGTCGGTGGTGTTGTAGCCGTTCTGGTAGAGTCCGTTGATGTCGCTGATGACGACACCTGTGCGGTTGCGAACCACCGGCGTGCCACCATCCTTCGTGTAGCACAGCGAGCCGTCGCTCACCTTGACGATGGAGGCTGCCGTGTTGCGCTGCTCGTCCCATGTCAGGTCAGCGGAAAAGGGGTAGTCGGCTGTGGTGGGATAGGCATAGGTGTTGACCCTCGAAGCGTCAAACACGGCCACGAAGTCCTGTACCTCATAGCTTGCCACCAGCTCCATGTCGCTGTTGACGGTCAACTGACGGGTGGCGGTGGTGCCGGCATTCTCGTTGTCGTCGGTCCACTGCATGAACTTCAGAATCTTCGACTCCTCGGCAGTTGCCGTCACGATGGTGCCAGCCTCGTACTGGCCGCCATGGTCGTTAGGCGAGAGGGTGATGCTGCCTAATGAGCGGTCTGCGTCGTTGACGACCTTGGTGGTCACCCTGTAGACGGGAACCGCCTCGAAGACAGCAGTCATAGCCTTGTCGGCATCCATCGTCACCGTCACCTTGTTGTCGGTCGAGACAGTGGCCCCCGTGGCGTCCTGCCACTCCTTGAACTGGTAGCCAAAATTCTTGGTGGCGTTGAGTGTCACCTCAGTACCCTCCTTGAACGAGGTCATGTCGGGTTCGATGGCAATGATGCCGGCATCGGCGGGGCTGACGCTGGTGGTCAGCACATACTTCGTGGTTGTGGTTGCAGCACCCGTCAGGTTGCCTTCGATGACGAGGTTGGAGAGTCCCATCGTCTTGGTCTTGCCCAGGCCAATGAACGAGAACTTGAGTTTCAGCGGATTGGCGTTAGTAGCCACCAGGCTGCTGAGTTCGTAGCTGAATTGGGCGATGTCGAGTTTCTTACCGCTGCGGTTGACGGCGGCAGCCTTGCACAGCTCTTCGCTCTTGTCGCCAGTCTCGGCGACAACGGTCAGCGTGCCGCCATCGGTGCCGAAGCGGGCACCCTCGAAGCTGATCTTGGAAGGCATGAAGTAGAAGCCGTCGTCAGGAGTCAGCGTCAGTGTCAGTGTGTTGTCGTCAGTGGCTGACGATGCAAAAGAGGCTGTCGTTCCATTGTATATCTTCAGCATGGGGGTCTTTGCAGAGCCGCTGTCGTAGGTGGTCACACCGCCCACGGTGAGGCTGCTGCCTGCCGTCCACTTCTTGCCTACGAAGCCGGCACCCATTTCCGATGGAGTCATGGCGGGTTCGGTGTCAAGGCTGCCGTCTGCCAGCGTATAGGCGATGGAACCGTCGATGTTCAGTCCTGCGGCATCCTTCGACTGTCCGCTGACTGCAACGTCGGAGATACAGATCCAGCGTCCCTTGTCAACGTTCTTCGACCACGGATAGACGCGGATGAGCAGGCGGTCACCCTCGTCGACAGTGACGACATCCTCGCAGTTAATCTCGTTCCACGTACTGGTCATCACGCCCGAAGCGAATATGGTTTTGCGGGTCACGAAGCCGTCGGTGGAGTAGTACACGTGGCACTGCAGCGAACCGCCACCCTGTGCCTTGACCTTCATGGCGATATTGGTAATGTCGAGCTTCTTGCCCTCAGGGGCAGTAACGGCAAACTGCACATACTGTGTCGGGTCGTCGTCAATGCCGGCAGCAGGCCATTCGCCCGTGCTGCCGTTAGGTGCTATCAGTGCGCCGTAGCCATTCACGTTGCCATACTTTCCGAGTCCTTCCAGCTTGGCAGTAGCAGCAGTCACGTTACCCGTGACGGCAGCGTCGTCGTTAGGTACCATGGGCCATGCGACAGTGAAAGGGTCGCCGGCACCCAGCTCGATGACGTTGATGGTGAGGGGAACCTCCACCGTGTTCTCGCCCAGCGTAGCCGTGATGGTGCCGGAGAATGCGCCGGTGTTGGACAGGATGACTCGTGCGTAGATATTCTGTACGAGCGTACCATTCTTATAGTCTATAGAGAGGCTCGACTGCCAGTTGTTCTTGTCGGTAGAGAGCATGATACCTTCAGTAGCCGTCACGGCGATGGTGCCGTCGGCAGGAGTGAGTCCGAAACCGTTGATGGTCAGTTCCTTGACAGCGGTCTGACCCTTGTAGCCTTCGCCGAGGTCAGCGGTGGCTGGCGAGATAGACAGGTCGGTAGGTACGACGATACCGTCGGCCAGAATGTTCTGCTCCTTCATGAGCTGTGCGCACAGACGAGCCACCAGCAAGGCACCCGTGGTGTTGAAGTGTGTGGAGCCTTCGCCGTCGAAGAGCTGCTCGTGGCACTTAGTGTCGCCGTAGCTCTCGTAGAGTTCCTTGGTGGCCGTCGTCAGGTCGACGAACGCCACACCTTTCTCCTTGGCCAGCTGCTCGGAGTGGTAGGCATAGTCCATCGTGTGGTCGTCGGCAGGCACCTTGTTGCCCGTCGTGGGACCACTCTCGGTCAGGATGCTGAACGAGTCGCCGAGGTCGTGGCGGCCGTTACGTCGAATGGTGCCGTCGCTGTTGAAATAGCTGCGGCACACGGGCGAGCAGACGACAGGTATGGCACCCATTGCCAGCACCTCATCGACAATCTTGCCAAGGTTCTGCTTGTAGGTTGTCGAGGGGATGCTTCCGCGCAGGTCAACGGCGGCAGCTTTAGTGGCATCGCCGATGCTTTCGTAGTAGGCTTTCAGCTGATAGCCGTCCATGCCACCGTTCTTTTCGTCGTTGTGTCCAAAGGTGATGATGACGTAGTCACCGGCCTGAACGTTCTTTTTGGCGTTCTGCCACAACTCGCTGTAACCGGAGTACGTGTCACGTCCGCCCTTGGCGTAGTTCACTGAGGTCCATCCGTTGGTGAGGAAGTTACCGAAGTACATTCCCCAGCCTCGTGTCACGGTGGCCGACTCGTCGTATGGAGCCATCGTCGAGTCGCCCAGCGTGTGAACCTTCTTGGCACTGACTGCTGCTGTGAAGAGCATCAGTGCGATAGTCAGAAGACTAAGAAGTTTTGTTTTCATTGTGTTTGTTGTTGTTGTAGTTTGTATTGTAACCTTAGTTATTCTTTTCGCTTGCAAAGGTAATACGTTTTCTCGGTGGAATGGGGTGAAATTTGCGTCAAGCATGTATGAAAAATGCGTCAAACAGGCTGTTTGACGCATTTTTATGCCTTGTGACGTGCAAAACACACTATTCCGTAGCCGTTTTGTATTCCGACGGAGACAGCCCTGTGCCCTGCTTGAAGCAGCGGCTGAAGTACTTGGGGTCGGTGAAGCCGCAGCCGTAGGCCACCTCGGCGACAGTTCTGTCGGTGGTGCGCAGCAGCTGGCAGGCATGCTTGATGCGCGCCTCACGCAGCAGGTCCTGGGGCGTGATGCCCATGGCCTGCTTCAACTTGCGCTGCAGTCCGCTGCGGCTGGTGGCCGCCGCCGCCGCCATGTCGCCCACTCCGATGTCGGCATTGGAGAGGTGCTCCTCCAAGAACTGCATGACACGCTTCAGCACGGGGTCAAGCTCAGGGGTGTTGGATGAAGGCTGTTGAGTAGTGGGTGTCTTGTTCAAGCTGCCTGTTTCTGACGTTTCCACACCCCCCTCCCTTTGGGAGGCGTTGGGGGTAGGCTCGCTAGAGGTGGGCCTCTCCATCAGTGCCAGATATGCCTCCAGCGTTTCCTTGTGCTGTCGCTGGATGCGCTTTATATATAAATAGGTGTAGACGATGGCCGCCACCGTACACAGGATGAGCAGTACGAGTAGCAGTTGTCCGTACCAGGCCTCCCAGAAGGTGGGGCAGACGACGATGGTCAGCCTTCGGGTGTTGTCGAGCCATTGTCCCTCGGTGTCGGTGGAGCGCACTTCCAGCAGGTAGGTGCCTGGGGGCAGGTCAAGCAGTGTGGCTGACCGGTCGTGGCCGACGTAGTTCCATTTCTCGTTGGGCAGCAGCCGGAAGGCGTAGCTGATACGCTCGGAGGCACTCATGTCGAGGGCGGCGAAGCGGATGGTGAGGCTGCGCTCGTCGGGCTGTAGCACGAGGCTGTCGGCATATACGATCGTCTGGTGGTCGTCACCCCCCTGGATGGAGATGCCGGTCAGCACCACGGTGGGCTGCCAGGGCTGCTGGTACATCTGTTGCACCGACGTGATGAAAGCCCCGTCGGTCAGCCCGAACAGCCATCGGTCGCCACGGAGCGGCTGCGGGTGGGCATCGCTGAAGCGGAAGTCGTCGTTGAAGTAGCGGGCATCCAGCTGTCGGTAGTGTCCCGTGCTGTCGACCAGTGTCACCAGATGGCTGCTCACCACCATGGTCTTGCCTTGCCCCATCTGCGTAAGCGACAAGGCGACATCCGACGGCAGCCGGTGGTTGGCAGCGGTCAGGTGGCTGAACGTCAGCTGGTCTGCCAGCAGGTCGTCTGTCTCGATGCGGTTGACGCCGCCGCTCTCGGTACTGACATAGTAGCGTCCCTTATCGTCGCCCATGATGTCCATCGTGGCACTGCTCGTCAGGCTTTCACTGCGGTCAGACTCGCGGAAATGCCGATGGAACCGCATCTTCTCAACATCTTGTTCCACATTTGATACGACGAGGCCGTCTGTGGTCGCCGCCATCAGCACACGGCCGTTCTGTGCAAAGAGCAGGTAGCGCACACGCTGTGCCACGTCCTTGGGATAGTTGGCGGGAACGGCGAAACGCGGTGTTGCAGACGCAGGCTGTCCTACGTGTTCTACGTAACAGAGGCCGCCTCCTAACGTGGCCAGCCATAAACGGCCGTAGCCGTCGGCCGCTATATGGTAGATGCTCTCGTACGAAGTCTCGTTGAAATGGTCGATTTTGAACTCGCCGCCACTTGTCTCCTGCAGCCGGAACAGACCGTCAGGCTTTGTACCTAACCACAGTGTGCCGTCAGCAGACTGATACATGCAGTAGACGGCAGCACCGAAGCGGGTGTATTGGCTATGCAACCGACCGTCGGCACCCAGGTAGCCCAACAAGCGGTCGTCGGCGCCACTGTATACACGCAGCACGGTATCGTCCTTCGTCGCTACCCAGTAACGCTGCTGCCGGTCGGTGAAGAGACATTTCACCTGTCCCTTCGGCGTGATGTCCAGACGCTCCGTGTGCTGCTGGTTCTTACATACCTTGTAGACACCGTTGTCGGCCAGTACCCACAGGATGCCCTGGCGGTCGGTCAGCGCAAACGACCCTCCCGACAATGGTAGCAGGGCGATGTAGTCGGTCAGCGAGTCTGGCACATTCTTCAGCGAAAAGGCCTGACGGTACTGCTTGACCCGGTCGGGAGCCTGTCGGGCCTCCTCGTCGGTCATGTTGCTGAAGCGGTAGGTGTGTGTATTGAACCAGTAATAGTCGTCGTCGACACGGCACACCATCCGGCCGTCAGGACAGAGGGCAATGTCGCGGAAGCGGTCGGTCGCCATGTGGCAGCCGTCGCCCGTGGCCGGTTTGAAGGTGCGGAACTCGTAGCCGTCGTAGCGGCACAGCCCGTTCCACGTGGCAAACCACATAAATCCCAGCTCGTCCTGCAGCAGCTGTGTGACGTGACCGTGCGGCAGCCCGTCTTCCTCGTCGTAGTACACGATGGTACTGCGTGGCTGGCCACAGACCGTCACACTCAGCCACAACAGCAGCAGGTTCAGCAGTTGTCTTCGTCTCACTCGCATGATGTTGCAAAGGTAGCAAATATTTGTTGAATATGCAAAACATCGTACACAAAAAGTCTTTCGTCGTGAAAAATGCAGTTTTTTGCCGGTGTCTATTGCTTGTTTGGAAAACATTTTGTAATTTTGCAGGCAGACAGCTAACCCATTATTATTAACTAAGGAACAATGACATGATGAAAAACTCTACCCAAACAACAACGACTGTTCGCCGACTGATAGCCGCCGCATGGCTGGCTTGTGTGGCACTCACCGTATCGGCACAAGCCCCCAACGGTACCGGCAAGTACTATAGGAGCGCACACGGCAAAGAGGGTGCGGCACTGAAGACGGCCCTGTACCAGCTGGTCAAGAACCCGTCGGTAGTACCCTACGACTCGCTGTGGCACGCATACGTCTTCACCGACATGCGTCCCGAGGGCTACGTCTGGGACATGTACAGCAACACCACGGCGTATGCCAACCCGATGGACAAGGACCTGCACAAGAACAACTACGAGGGCAGCGGCATCAACCGCGAGCACTCCATGCCGAAGAGCTGGTTCAACCCTGTGGACGTTGACAGCAAGGGCAAGCTGACGTACAAGGACATCAAGCCCATGTACAGCGACGTGGTACACGTCATCCCTACCGACGGCTACATCAACAACATGCGCAGCGACCTGCCCTACGGCGAGACGGAGGCTGCCACGAAAGGCTCGCAAAACATGTTCAGCAAGGTTGGCCCCAGTGCCATCGAGGGCTACAGCGGCACTATCTTCGAGCCTGCCGACGAGTACAAGGGCGACCTGGCACGTATCTACTTCTATATGGCCACATGCTACGAGTCGCTGGCCGGCACATGGACGAGCGACATGTTCGATGCCGACAGCGACGAGGGTTACCAGCCGTACTCGCCGTGGGCCTTCGACCTGCTGATGAAGTGGGCGGCCGACGACCCCGTCAGCGAGAAGGAGACGGCCCGCAACGAAGCCGTCTGGAAGGTACAAGGCAACCGCAACCCCTTCGTCGACTATCCCGGACTGGAGCAGTACGTCTGGGGCGACAAGGCTGAGGAGCCTTTCAGCTACGACGGCAGCGACGCTACCGTAATGCCTGAGGTGACACCGGCCGTGACGACGGAGATTAGCCTCAACAACAAGTTCTTCGGTGTCGGCTGGACCGGCTCGCGCGACTACTGGGACCGCAGCCCTATGGTGGGCGAGCAGGACGGTGTCAGCATCACCTACTGCCGTGGCATCGAGGGTAAGGACATGTATGTCAACAACCAGCAGATGCGCCTCTACACGAATAACACGCTGACGTTCCGTACGGAGGAGAACGAGATGACGAGCATCGAGCTGAACGTGGTACAGAACGACAAGAACCGTGTCTTCACAGCCTCGACGGGCGAGATGGATGGGTACACATGGACGGGTAACGCCAAGGAGGTGCAGTTCCAGCTGGAGTATGCCAGCGCGGGCGTGGTACGCATCAACAAGGTCAAGGTAGAGGTGACCGAGACCACGGGTATCCAGATGGCTACCGTGCAGACTGTCTACGACGGCTACACCTACAACCTGATGGGTGTGCGTGTCGATGCTGACCAGCTGCGGCCGGGCATCTACATCCGTAACGGCAAAAAGTTCGTGATTAGGTAAGAGAAAAAGTGGCCTTCTCAGCTCCGTGAGTGGGCCCACCCCCCACCCCTCACGAAGGGAGGGGAGTACAGAAGCGCTCCAATCTCCCCTCCTATGGGAGGGGTCGGGGGTGGGCTGCCCTCGCGCGCGTATAAGACCGAAAAGAATCGTTGTTGCTATAAATAGAATACCGCCTCCGGCCCCATGCAGAACAGCAGGTCGAGAATAGAGAGATTGGGCTGGAAGCCATGCTTGCGCTGGAACACCTGCCAATACCTTTTGGCATCGAAGTCTGGGTCAGGCTGCGGGTGCTTGGCATCGATCACCTCACGGAAATCCTTTAACAATTCATAGTTGACTTTGTCGAAGTCAACTATGAACTGTTCACTATAATCCACATCGGGGTGGATGTCAAGCAGCTCGCACATTTTCTGGCGGATAGCCTCGTTGAAATCGACCAGAAACTCGTATTTCTGCTCGAAGAAGGGACGGATGTCGTCGGCGTAGTAGTCGAAGAAAGGACTCTCGCTGTAGGCCGACTGCAGCGCATTCCAGTGGATGCGCCGCCACTGGTTGTGGTCGCTGATGCGAAGGTCTTTACATTGAACGTTGACCATTGACCCGTGAACATTATGTTCAACGGGTACTGTCAAAGCCTGCAGGCCGTTGGCCGTGGCGATGATGCAGCGGTTACGGTAGGTCTGCTTATGGTAGGAGTCGTACTGCTCGACAATGCAGCGGTCGTAGCGGTTCAGCTTCTGGTACCACTGTATGGGTCCGAAGTAGGTGGTCTGTAGCAGGGCGACGGTCATCGTTTAAAGTTCAATGTATAAAGCACTGTGACGACACGCCCTATGATGTCACGCTCATGGATGAAACCCAAGTGGCGCGAGTCAGCAGGATTAAAGGGGTTGATGGCCTCCAGCCAGTAGTAGTCGGCCTTGGCACAGTTGACGATACCGGGAACGACGAGCTGTCCGTCGAGCGTCTGGATGGTGTCGCCGGCGACGGCGGCGCAACGGGCGATGCAAATGCCTGCTATAGAGTCGCTGGGTATGTTGAAGGCTACGATGTCGCCTCGCTGGACGGGTCGGCGCATCAGCCGGCTGTAGGGCAGCAGTCCGTTGCCCTCGATGCGCAGTCCGTAGCTGCAGCGGTTGATGAGCAGGCAGTCGCCGTCGCTATACATTGGCGACAGTCCGTCGCCATCGACATAATGGACGGAAACGGCCAGCGTACGGATAGCCATCATCAGCACTATGGCAAGGATAAAGTGCAGAATGAAAAGTGAATAATTTGCTACCGCTCTCCTTTTTTTCTTTGCGGTACTGGCCGTCTTGGGTACATCCTGCGCAGATTCCATAGTGCGGTAGCAAATTATTCACTTTTCACTCTTCCCTTTTCCCTTACTTGATGTTGTCTACGAAGCGGAAGAGGCGGTTCCAGCGGATGCCTCCGAAGCCGGAGCGGTCGGGGTCGCTGCTCCACCAGATGAAGATCGGCTTGCCGACGATGTGGTCCTCGGGCACGAAGCCCCAGTAGCGGGAGTCGAGCGAGTTGTGGCGGTTGTCGCCCTGCATCCAGTAGTAGTCCATCTTGAAGGTGTACTTCGTGGTCTCCTGGCCGTTGATGAATATCTTGCCGTCCTTCACCTCCAGCGTGTTACCCTCGTAGGTACGGATAGGCCGCTCGTAGACGGGCAGGTTCTTGAGCGTCAGGTCGATGCTCTCGCCCTTCTTTGGTATCCAGACGGGGCCGTAGTTGTCGCGCGTCCAGTGCATGTTGCCGTTCAGCGGATAGATGTCGAGGTCGCTGGCGTCGGTGTTCAGCGTGACGCTCTCGGCGATGTCGCGCTTCTTCAGCTCGCTGGCGGCATAGCTGGTCAGCGGCATGTAGCCCTGTGTGTTGAGGCTCATCACATCCTCCATCGTGATGCCCAGCTCCTTCATGGTGTCATCGTCGAGTCGCTGCTTCAGCTTGACGTGGTAGGTGTACTGCACGTTGTCAGGCTCCTTGTTGGCCTTACCGTCCAGGTAGACGATGCGGTCCTTGATCTGCAGCGTCTGGCCGGGCAGTCCCACACAGCGCTTCACGTAGTTCTCGCGGCGGTCGGTGGGGCGGGTGTCAATCACGCCGTACTCGGCCTGGTTCTGCAGGATGGTCTGCCGGCCGGCCTCATAGATGGTCTGGAAGTAGCGTGGCAGCTGCTCCTGCGTCAGCGAGTCGGGGTTAGGTCGCTCCGGGTACAGCTGGTAGCCTATCTGGTAGCACATCTGGTAGTAGTCGTACGACTGGTAGCGGAAGTCGGAGCAGATGGTGTCGCCGGCAGGGAAGTTGAACACGACGATGTCGTTCAGCTGTATCTGGCCGAGACCTTTTACGCGGCGGTAGTCCCAGTGGGGCCACTCGATGTACGACTTGCACTGGAAGACGGGCAGCGTGTGCTGCGTCAGCGGCATGGTCAGCGGCGTCTCGGGGATGCGCGGGCCGTAGCTCACCTTCGACACGAAGAGGTAGTCGCCAGTGAGCAGCGACTTCTCCAGCGACGATGAGGGGATGACGTAGTTCTGGAAGAAGAACAGGTTGATGAAGTAGACGGCCACCAGTGCGAACACCAGCGCGTCGACCCACGACATGACCCAGCGCACGGGGCCTTCTGCATCCTTCCACCATTGCCAGTTGATCTTCTTGGTGATGTAGACATCGTAGATGAACGGAATGACCAGCAGGCCCCACCATGACTTCACCCAGTACAAGAACAGCAGGTAGAGCACCAGCACAGCGATGAACTTGGCCCACTGGACCTTCATATTCAACTTTTTCTTTTCTCTCTTTTCCATTCTGATTGTTTTTCTTTGTTTACATGCCTTTGACGCCATCATACGGAATACAGGTTGCGTCAGGCGTGAAGATTTAATCTCTATTAATGCTACTTATCAGAATTTAAACATATCGCTGATGGTCAACAGTCCCTGATGCTCCTTCGTGTATTCGGCGGCGAGCACGGCACCGAGGGCAAAGCCCTGACGCGAGTGGGCATCGTGCGTGATGGTGATGATGTCAGCCTCTGAGTCGTAGCGCACAGTATGTATGCCTGCCACCTCACCGCGACGGATATGGTCTACGCGCAGATACTTCTTGTCCGTGGTGTCTTCCTTCCATGCCTCCTTCCGGTCGATATTCTCCACTATTTCCTCGGCCAGCGTGATGGCGGTGCCACTGGGGTGGTCGAGCTTGTGTACGTGGTGCGTCTCCTCCATCTCCACGTCGTACTGCGGGAACTGGTTCATGATCTTGGCCAGATAACGGTTGACTGCCGAGAAGATAGCCACGCCTATCGAGAAGTTGGAAGCCCAGAAGAGCGTCTTTCCCTCACTGCAGGCTTTCTTCACGTCGTCGCCGTGCTCCTTCATCCAGCCCGTCGACCCAGACACCACCTTCACCCCCTGCTCCCATGCCTTCAGGTAGTTGCCGTAGGCGGCCTGCGGAGCGGTGAACTCTATGGCGACATCGGCCGAGCGGAACGCCTCGCTGTCGAAGTCCTGCTGGTTGTCGATGTCGATAATACTCACAATTTCATGACCACGGCTGAGGGCTATCTGTTCTATCATCTTACCCATCTTACCGTAGCCGATCAAAGCTATTTTCATAATATAATGTATTAATACGCCTGCAAAGGTACGAATAAGTGAGAACAATACAAAACAAAAAAACCATTTTTTGTTTTTATTGTCGAACGGAAGTGACTTCGAGCGACAGCTCAAAGGTACGAATAAGTGAGGGAAAATGCAAATTTATTTGCAATTTTTACAGTACACAGTACTACTGTCTGGCCATCATCGAATAATCACGGCGACAGGTTTTTGATGTGATTATTCAATCAAAACCTGTCCCTGTGTTTTTAAACCTGTCCCCGTGATTTTATGGCATGCGCTGGGCATACCAGCCTCGCTGGCCTCCGACGGCACCAAAGGGGAAGCGACAGCCCTTTAGGGTCAGTGACAACTTCTTGATACTGGGTACGTCGACAGGAGAGAGGTGGGTACGCAGCACCTTCTGGATGTCAGTGGTCTTGATGAAGTTCGACTTGCTGGGCGGCGCAGGCTTGAAGTAGGTCAGCAGTACAGTCTCGGCGGCAGGCTGACAGCGGTACTTCAGATTGTGACGCTCGATGTCGGCCTCCTCCTGCTTCGTGAAGTGCCAGGCGGCACCCGCCCGCAGCTCGCTGACGGCCTGGGCGTACAGCTGGCGGTGGTCGACGGGCGTGTCGGTGTCGATGACGCCCGTCACCTCACAGCACAGGTAGCGGCGCGACCCCGTGGGGTCGGTGAGCGGCTGCAGGTCGTTGGTGGTGGCTACGAACGAGGCCATGCGTGGCAGCATGACGTACTGGTCGGAGCGCATCTTGCGCGTCTGCACGTCCTTCTCGGTCAGCACGCGCTTGATCTTGGCCTGCTCACGCTCCGTCTTGGCGTTGTACTCGTCGATGTTCACCAGCAGCATGCGTCCCAGCATACGCTCCACCTGCTCGGCGGAGTCGAGCTTGATGTCGTCGATGTAGTACTCGCGCAACTCGCTGGGCAGCAGCAGCTTACAGAACGTCGACTTGTGCGTCCCCTGGCTACCGATGAGCATGGGTACGACGCTGTTGCCGTAGTCACGCGACAGGTTCAGCCACTGTGCCACCATGGCCAGGAACCAGCGGTGGAACCACTCCTCCCACTGCTCACAATGGCATGGTACACGACGAGCCAGCTCGCGGATGCGGTCACGGCCGTCCCACTGTCCGCAGTGCTCGAGGTAGTCGGTCACGGGGTTGTAGTCGGTGACGATGGACGAGCGCACGAACAGCTCGACGTCGATGCTCCAGGCGACGCCTACCTCCTGCATCTGCTCGATGGCGATGCGGCGCAGCTCACGGTCGGTCAGCTGCCTCCAACCATTGGCTTTTTCCGCTCTGTGAGTGGGCTTCTCACAATCGTGAGTGGCCTTCTCAGCTCCGTGAGTGGCCTTCTCAGCTCCGTGAGTGGGCTTCTGAATTTTGTGAGTGGCCTTCTCACGAAATTCTTCCGTTTGTTTCATCACATTGTACCTCAACTCATAGTTTTTGTCGAAGAATCGTCGAACGCCGATGGCAATTTCCTGTTTGGGGGTCATTCCCTCGGCCGTGTGCCACCTTTTCCGGGTGGTCTGTCGTTGTGTACGGCGGTGGCGCAGCGAACGCCACCAGTTTTGCAAGATACTGATAATAGTTTTCATCGTTATATATAGTTGTTATTTGTTGTTTTTATCCCTCACTTCCCTCACTTCCCTCACCTAACCCATGTTACATGAGATAAAGTTCAGGTGTGGGAAGTGTGGGAAGTGTGGGGTGTTTTTACTTTTTTCCAATTAACGCGCGCGCGCGTTGTCGCTGTACCCACCGGTCGTGACCAGGCTTAGTGTGCAACAGGTAGTGGCAGTGGCGGCATACGTGCCGACGCGTCCCCGTGGGGTATAGTTCAAAGTGCTCGTCGGACAGTTCACGTCCGCAGTTGTTACATGTCATCATACACGCATTCTTTTGTCACGAATTAGCGAATTAGTGAATTTGTTCTTCAAAACTGTCAGACACGGTAGTTGGGGAATACCTGATGGCGGTTCTGCGAGGGGTCGAGGCACGTGCTGACGTGGATCCAGCAGGCACCGTCGCGTCGGTACTCGAACAGCAGCTGGTCGATGTCGGGCAGCGTCTTGAGGAAGTGGAAGTAGGCGCGCCCCGTGTCGAGGTCGGGAAAGCGGATGTCGGCGGCCTCGCCGTAGAGGTGTCTGGAGTTGCCGACGCCGTGGACGCCCTCGTTGACCCGTGGCGACCGGAAGGCACTGTTGATGTCGATGCGTCCGAAGCGGCGTCGCAGCGGCTCCAGCACCGTGCGGCACAGGTTCTCGAGAGCTGCCAGCTGCAGGCTGTCGGGGGTGTTGTCTACTCGGCGGGTCTCTGCCCATGCCGACCGTGTCATCTCGTTGTACGAGAAATGCTCAGTAATCATAAAGTTCTTTCTTGCCATAACTTTTCAATGCTTAATTCTTAATGCTTAATTTACAATTGAGTCTCAAATGCGACTGCAAAGGTATGGCACGAAAAAGGGTGCTGCCAAGCGCAACACCCTTGCTGTTGATTCAACAAAATCGGTACACTGCTGACGGTCAGCCGTTTAGCTGACGGAGCAGCTGGCGGAGGTACAGACGTGTGGATTCGTCGTCCACACCCTGGTTCACCTCCTTGCGCAGGTTGCTGCGGCTGTTGCCCTCCAGAAGCCGCGTGTACTCCGTCTGCGTCACGTCGGAGCGGTAGACACCCTGTTGCAGCAGCGTACCTACCAGCCGGCATACGAAGCGGTGGTTGAAGGTAGCCTGCCTGACGCGCTGCACGTCGGCTATGCGCTCGGCATAGTCGGTGGTCAGCTGCTGCCATAGCCGGCCGATGCGCTCCTGCCAGTCGGGAGAGACACAGTGGGCGATGCGACCCACATACTCGGTGGCGTCGGCCACGGCCAGCTGCTGGCGGCGCGACAGGCTGTCAGCACCCGGCGTGCGTCCGCGCAGATGTTCCAGCAGCAGCAGGCCGCTGAGGAAGCAGCGCAGCGCACGGAAGGGTATGCGGCGGTAGTACAGCTTCGACGCGAAGTCGGCGGCCGACAGGCAGTACTCGTCGTACAGGCGGTGAGGAAACAACCGTAGCTGCTGTTCGAGGGCCGCCACGTCGATGGTGCTGTGACGAAGAACCATCTGGTGGAAGGCATCGCTCTGCGGCAGCTGCCGGAAGAGGTAGTCGGCCAGCCGATCGCGGGCCTCCGGCGACCCCAGCGAGGTGACGGCCACCTCCATGCGGCGGCCCCACCGGCGCACGTCGTCGTCGGCATGGTGCAGCATCAGGTCGACTATCTGCAGTCGGTCGTCGGTGGCCTCGCGGCTGATGTCCTGCGGCATCAGCTGCTCGTACACCTCCAGGTCACGGCGCAGCGTGTCGTCGAGCGATGCCCCCGCCCGCAGCAACCTCAGCACGTCGCGGCGCAACAGCAGCAGCCGCTGCTCGTCGGGTGTGCGGACCATCAGCGGCGGCATGTTGTAGCTGTGTTCCCACTGTTCGTAGAGTGCAGTCTCGTCATGCAGGTCAGGGAGCTCGCCACTGACGGCCACGGTGACCGTCAGCTGGTGATTCTCGCAGTCGACGGCCGTCACATATCCCTCCAGCAGCTGGCCTTCGGCCATGTCGCAGTAGGCACTGCTCTCGCGGCACTTGCCGTCAGCCACGTAGCCCACCATCTCGGTGTCGATGTAGGCCGCCGTAGCGTCCTGATCCCATCCGTTCATCTCCTCGCGCATCAGCACGACGCGCATTCCCTCGGCCTCGCGCATCCGCTGCGCCAGTCCGTTGCCTTGCCAGGCGTTATGCCTGAGGCCAACAATCTGATAGCTTGTAGTTTGCATCTTTCATGATCTTTTTTTTGTCAAACAATCTTCTGTTTTTCGCAGTAATCTGCTGGCAAAGGTACGAAAAAGCGAGGACAATACAAAAGAAAAAATACACTTTTTTCTTTTTTATTGTCGAGCGACAGTACCTTCGGCAAAGCCAAGGGTACGAAAAAGCGAGGACAATACAAAACGCCCGGCACGGATTTTCTCGTTAAATATTATAAAAACACATCGTATTTTCAGGAAATGATGTATCTTTGCAGCGTCCAAGTAGAGGCTATGCCTGCTACTGTAAATCGGACAAATAACTTTTAGTTATATAGAAGCTGAACTGACGTATTATACTATTT
>JAEEGG010004585.1_pt1 | contig 33390 bp, 30 predicted proteins | sample 9134161 | NCBI WGS metagenome assembly JAEEGG01 (sample SAMN16246543, study PRJNA631951) | gut metagenome | biome: gut microbiome; feature: rumen; material: CR-attached | host: Bos | place: Iran: Karaj | collected 2018-10 | reverse complement strand
GCCGAATTTCCAAGCGAACCACCACATGCACAAAATCAGCATGATGGTGCCGCCGTGGCTGGCCAATCCTCCTTCCCAGACTTTGAATATCTCCAGGAAACCCTTCCAAGAACCGAAATAGTAGCTGAAACCATAGAACAGGCAATGGCCCAGACGGGCACCGACCAGGGTACCTAAAAGCAAGGTATAGAGGAGCGGGTCGAGAAAATCATTATTGACCTTCTCACGCTCGCAGAACTTCGTGAATATCCAGTACCCGAGAATGAAACCGGAGACGAACAGGAGACCATACCATCTGACGGCGAAGCCTCCTATCCGGAATATCTCCGGATTCATATTCCAATGCACTACTAGCGGATCCATAGCCTCTGTCTATAGGATTATTCCTGGATAGCTGCGATGCCAGGAAGAGTCTTACCCTCAATAGCTTCCAGCATGGCACCACCGCCAGTGCTGACATAGCTGACCTTGTCGGCGAAGCCCATCTTTGTGACGGCGGCGACAGAGTCACCACCACCAACGAGGGTGTAAGCTCCGTGCTCAGTAGCCTTAGCTACACACTCGGCGATCTTCTCCGTTCCGGTCGCGAAGTTCGGGAACTCGAACACACCGGCGGGGCCGTTCCAAAGTATGGTCTTGGAGGCGAGGATGATCCTGGCCCAGTTCTCGATCGAAGCTGGACCGCAGTCCATGCCCTCCCATCCGTCAGGAATCTTGTGGGAAGGAACCACCATCTCGGGAGTGTCGTTGACGAACTCCTGTGTGACGCGGGTCTGGACAGACAGGGACACGTTGACACCAAGCTCCTGCGCCTTCTCCATTATCTCCTTGGCCTGAGGGATGAGATCGTCCTCGTGGAGGGAGTTGCCGATGTTGCCACCCTCGGCTTTGATGAAGGTGTAACCCATTCCTCCGCAGATAATAAGGTTGTCAACTTTACCCAGAAGGTTCTCAAGGACAGCGAGTTTCGAGGAAACTTTGGAGCCGCCGATGATGGCGGTGAAAGGCCTGCGGGCGTTCTTCAGGACGTTGTCGATGGCCTTGATCTCTTTCTCCATAAGGTAGCCGAACATCTTGTCCTCAGGGAAATACTTGGCGATGAGGGCAGTGGAGGCGTGGGCCCTGTGGGCGGTTCCGAAAGCATCGTTGATGTAGCAGTCAGCGTAGGAGGCGAGTTTCTTCACGAACTCCTTCTGGCTCTCTTTTACGGCTTTCTTCGCGGCGGCCTTCTCCTCATCGGTGGCATCCTCAGCAAGTCCTCTGGGCTTACCTTCCTCCTCCGCATAGAAACGCAGGTTCTCAAGCATCAGGACCTCGCCCGGCTTGAGGGCAGCGGCCTGCTCGTCAGCTTTCTGGCAATCCTCGGCGAACTGGACAGGAACTCCAAGGCACTCGGAGACATGGGCCACGATGTGCTTCAGGGAGAACTTCTCAGTGACGCCCTTCGGACGGCCGAGATGGGACATGAGTATGAGGGAGCCTCCCTCGGCGAGGACCTTCTTCAAGGTCGGAAGAGCCGCGCGGATGCGGGTGTCGTCAGTGATGTTGAAATTCTCGTCAAGAGGAACGTTGAAATCCACCCTGACAATGGCCTTTTTGCCTTTGAAATCGTAAGAGTCAATGTGCTGCTGCATAGTAATTAATATTTTGTTATCGTTTTTTTCCGGCGCAAAGATACTATTTTTTTATCTTTGCACCATCATGGCGACAGAGTTTCCCTCAGATAGGTGGAAAGACTACGAGCTTCTTGATTCCGGGGACGGGATGAAGCTTGAGCGGTTCGGTGGTTTCGTGCTTTCAAGGCCGGAACCTAAAGCGTTGTGGAGCAAGGAGTTGTCCCAGAAGGAATGGGATTCGGCAGCTCATGTTGTGTTCACTCCTGGAGCGGGGTTTGGCAAGGCGGGGAAGGAGGATAGCGGCACTTGGGATCGCTTGAAGGCGATGCCTGACCAGTGGTGGATCAAATACCTTGGCGGCTTTGGCGGTAATTCCTCCGGCTCGCTGCGCTTCGCGCCCTATCCGGGTAAATGCTCGCCGGAAGAACAACCGCCAAAGCCTGCGACGTTATCCATGAATCTACGTCTTGGGCTGACGTCTTTCAAGCATGTGGGGGTATTCCCGGAGCAGGCGGCGAATTGGGAATATATATTCAGAAACACTTCTGAGATAGCCGCTTCCATAGGACAGAGGCCAAAGGTTCTGAATCTTTTCGCTTACACAGGAGCGGCATCGCTCGCCGCAAGGGCAGCGGGGGCTGATGTGACCCATCTGGACTCCGTCAGGCAGGTAGTGACTTGGGCGCATGAGAACCAGGACCGCAGTGGCATGGACGGCATCCGCTGGGTGGTTGAGGATGCTATGAAATTCGCCAAGAGAGAAGCCCGAAGAGGAAATGTGTATAACGGAATAATCCTTGATCCTCCGGCCTATGGCCACGGCCCGGACGGGGAGAAATGGAAGCTTGATGAATGCCTATATGAAATGATGCGCAATGTCGGCCAGATCCTCGCTCCCGAGAACAGCTTCATGGTTCTGAATCTTTATTCCAACGGTTTCTCCGCAGTGCTCGGGGAAACAGTTGTCCGTCAGGCGCTTGGACTCAAAGCAGACACACCTCTCGACTCTGGCGAACTCGCCCTAAAGGACAAATTCGGCAAAGTCCTCCCCCTCTCCATCTTCGTCCGGCTCAGGAGATAAAGGGCTCTCAGCTATTTGAATTGAGGAAAGACGCGATGTCGGACTCCAACTCTTTGGAGAACTCCTCGTCACCAAGTCTCCTGACCTCCTTGGCCAGATAATATGCCAGCTGGCACTCGTACTCAAACTCGTCCTTATACTCCGGATAGAAATCAAGATACAGGGCGATAGCCTCTTTGAGCTGCCCGAAGAGCTCATTAGCGACCTCGCGGGCGGTGTCTTTACGGCCAAGGTAGTAATAGTAGCTCACCATCTCGATGGGATACAAAGCGTTCGAGTTCCAACCGAGCAAAGAGTTGTCGTAAGGGTAACGGTCCGGCCTCATGACCTCACGACACTTGTCGAGGACTTTCTCCGCCTTCTCTTTCTCCCCTTCTTTAATGAAGGCATTCGCTGAAGAGATGAACATGTTGCGAAGAGACATCACGCCCATAAAGGTGTACATGTTCTGATAGTCAATGAGATAATCATCTCCCGCGACAGCGTCGAACTTGTAAGTCTCCATCAGTTTATGGTAGAGATCATCACAATCCACAAGGCCCAGGTCGAAGGTGCCGATCTTGTTCTTTATTGGCGTGAACCTGTAGGAGAAACCATCATACATCAGATAGTCCTTGATTCCGATATTCAGGTCACCACCTTGGTTGAGAAGACTCAATGGCCTGTCCCAATTATAGTTAGACAAGAAATCAAGCATGAAAAGCTCAGGCTTGGTAAGACCGGCTTTGTCCTTTGGCATCTCCAAAATGATAGATTCCGGAATCATGTCGGCGAACTTCGGACTCACAATCCCGTATTTCAGGCAGTTCTCCTTGTTGACAGGAAGCACCATCTTCCTGGAAACCCAGTAGTCCAGCATTCTTCCATCCTGGGTCGCCAGCTTGGCATTAGGATGCTTGAAGACCGAGATGCAATCCGATAGTTTGACCGGTTGATCCCTGTTGTCATTGATTACCACCCAGTCGTTGGTGCCATAAAGGTACTGCTCCTGACCGATAGAAAGATCAATAGGAGCCGCATTGTTTATCGCATACCTCATCTGGTCGATATACCAGTCGGTACCGAGCAGGGATGTGTTAAGAATCCTCACATCGTTCCTGATCTCCTCAACCTCCTGGGCATACCAGAGAGGGAAGGTGTCATTGTCTCCGTGTGTGACCAGCAGTCCATTGGGCCCCACAGAGTTGAGATAGTTATATGCCACTTCCACGGCGGTACGGCGGTGGCTCCTGTCGTGGTCATCCCACTCCTGAGCGCACATCACACCGGGTACAATAAGGCATGCGGCCGTGGCCACAGAGGCCACCGCGGTTGAGTTCTTGCCCTTCAAAGCCTCTGAAACCCAGGAATATATGGCAGCCACAGCAAACCCAATCCAGAAGGTGAAAGCGTAGAAAGAGCCCGCATAGGCATAATCCCTCTCACGCACCTGGAAAGGCGGTTGGTTGAGGTACATTACCACAGCGATTCCTGTCATGAAGAAGAGCAGGAAAGTGAGCCAGCATCCGCGCTTGTCTCTATCGAACTGGAACAAGAGTCCGAGAATGCCGAGCAGTAACGGCAGGAAGAAAAGGTGGTTTTTCCCTTTGTTCTCCTTGATCCAAGTCGGGGCATTGTCCTGGTCTCCGAGATGGATCCTGTCAATAGCCTTGATACCGCTCTCCCAGTTGCCTGTGAACAAGTCGGCGGCCGGCGCATGAATCTCATTCTGCCTTCCGACAAAGTTCCACATGAAGTACCTCCAGTACATCCATCCTAACTGGAAGTCAAAGAAGAACCTCAGGTTGGTTCCGAATGTGGGCTTCTTGTATTCAGCACCTCTGACCGGAATCCCCTTGCCTTCCATGTACCCTTGATAGAACTTGACAGCCTTATCATCAGAACTGTACATCCTTGGGAAGAGCATTTTACCGGACTGGTCGTAAACAGGATCGGGAGGGCTTTGAACCCTCTTGTACTTCCCGTTCAACGGGGCCCAATAAGTTCCGTATTCAACCTCATAAGGCGCACCGAAATAATGGCCATACACAAGAGGCACCGTTCCATATTGCTCTCGGGAGAGATAGCGGACCAAGGTGAAGGCATTATCTGGCTGATACTCATTAGTAGGAGTTTTGGCGCAAGAGCGGATGATGACAACACTGAATATCGAGAACCCGATCAGGATGGTGGTGATACACAGTAACGCGGTGTTCCAGAACACCTTCCCTTTCTCCAAAGTCTTGAAAAGCCCCCAGAAGCAAAGGCCGATGAGAGCCAGCACAAAGAATGCCGCTCCGGTGTTGTAAGGCAGGCCTATCGTGTTGACAAAGAACAGGTCGAAATACGCGGCGATCTTCGGGAGCCAAGGAATCATGATGAAGAACATGAAACCTATCATGACCGCCGACAGCGCGAGAATCTTCACGCATTCCCAGAAGGTGAAAGGCTCGTCTTCCCTGATCTTGTAGTAATACATGAACACTATGGTCGGCAATGCCAGCAAGTTCAGGACATGGACGCCGATAGACAGACCGAAAAGGAAGGCTATCAACACAATCCAGCGGTTGGCATACCTTCGGTCCTCAGCCTCATACCATTTCGTCATCGCCCAAACGACCAACGCGGTGAAAAGCGAGGACATCGCATAGACCTCACCCTCGACAGCGGAGAACCAGAACGTGTCTGAGAAGCAATATGCCAAAGCACCCACAGCTCCGCTACCGAATATCGCGATGGATTCGCCAAGCGAATACCCCTCGTCATTCTCGTCTGATCCTTTCTTGGGAACTATCAGCCTCTTTGCGAAAAAGACTATGGTCAGGTACAGGAAGAAAATCGTCAATGCTGAGCAAAGGGCGCTCATGCAGTTGACCATCACGGCAGCATGCGAGGCTCCTCCGAACATGGAGAACACCCTGGCGATTATCTGGAAAACAGGGTTTCCCGGCGGGTGACCTACCTCAAGCTTGTAGGATGAGGCGATAAACTCACCGCAATCCCAGAACGACGCGGTCGGTTCTATCGTGGAGAGATATGTGAACGCGGATATGAGGAAGACCACCACCGCGGTCAGAAGATTCCATTGTCTGAATTTTTTCCTGTCCATAAATAATAAGGCATAATCCGGACAAAGATACAAAAGGAATGCCTATCTTTGCAAAAATATCCGCATGAAAATGAAGCAGGACAACGATTGGAAACAACGGCTCGGAGTGGTGTATTCAACCAATCCCGATTTTGAATACTCTTCCCAAGAGACCGGCTCCCAAGAGACACTCACCCCTGAGAAACAGCGCCTGATCGTGTCCATAGACAGGAGAAACAGGGGCGGAAAACAAGTTACCCTTGTATCCGGTTTCGTCGGAAACCAAGAGGATCTAGCTTCGTTGGGAAGGGCCCTCAAGGTCAAATGTGGGGTCGGCGGATCCGCGAAAGATGGGGAAATCACCATCCAGGGCGATTTCAGGGACAAAGTCACCGCCCTCCTCAAGGAAATGGGCTACAACGCCAAAAGAGGCAACTGACCAGGTCGCTAATGGACACTTTCAGCAATCCGGTATTCTGCGCTCTAGCAGTGTTCTTCACGGTTCTTTTCTTATTGAACCTGAGGAGTTTCCTGAAGATTGTCCCATCCCTTTGGGATTGCGTCATAAGGTGGAAAGGCAACATATCGCTTGAGGATAGCATCCAGTTGGCCAGGAGCCGAAATTGGATAGCGGCAATCCTTTTTGTCCCGTTCTGCCTGGTCGTTTATTCCTACGACCTATATTCACCGGGCTTTCTGGACGGGATGAGCCCGACTCTCCGCCTGGCCGTTGTCTCCGGAGTGCTGGCCGCATACCTTCTACTAAGGGCTTTCTTGAATTGGCAACTTGAGATGCACAGGTTCGGGACTCCGGCCTTCTCGGCTGCCAACAGGTCTTTCTATAATTATTGCATCATCCTTTTCTTTTTTGTTTTCGCCTCAGGTGCTATCATAAGGGCATTAGGGTGCGAGGAGAGCCTCATTCGAAGCGTGCTGCTTTGGGAAATCGCGCTCAGTTATGTCATCTACTGTTTCAGGCGTGGACAGATTTTCGCATCCGTTTGCAATCCTTTTTCGACATTTTTGTATCTTTGCAGCCTTGAATTGATCCCGACTAGCGCCCTGGTGTTGTCAGCCAAGCTGTTTTGAGGGCGTAACGGACGAGAAAACGAACCTTACATGGCTATCAACAAGATATTGATTTCCCAACGCGCTCCCCTAAAGGACGCCCCCTACACCGCTCTGAAGGAGAAATATGGTGTGGACATTACCTTCCGTCAGTTCTTCCTGGTTGAACCGTTGACTTCCAGGGAGTTCCGTAGCCAGAGAATAAACATCCTGGACTACACCGCCATAGTTTTTTCTTCCCGCCACGCCATAGATGCTTTCTACGGTTTGTGCGAAGAGCTCAGGGTGAAAGTGCCGGAGACAATGAAGTATTTCTGCACGACCGAGGCTGTCGCCATGTATCTTCAGAAGCACATAGTCTATCGCAAGAGAAAGATCTTCTTCGGCGATGGCACCCCGGAATCCATTGTCGCCCAGATCGGGACAAAGCACAAAGGAGAGAAATTCCTTGTGACACAGTCGGATTCCACTTCGAGCACATCCTTGACAAGGCTTTTCGATGCCCAGGGGATCGATTACAAGCCGGCAGTATTCATAAAGAGCGTGCCCCAGGACCTGAAAGACATGGATCTGAAGGAATATGACATGATCGTCTTCTACAATCCTTCCGACGTCCAGTCTCTTTTCGTGAACTTCCCTGACTTCGAGCAGGGAGACATCAAGTTTGTCTCTTTCGGCAAATCAATAGTCAAGGCCATGGGAGAGGCAGGTCTCTCAATTGAGGTCCAGGCTCCCACGCCCGAGGCTCCTTCTGTCGCCAGAGCTATCGAGTTGTATCTGCAACAGCAGAAATAATCCATCGTGATGGACACTTTACCGAAATCCGAGCGCCTCAGGGGCAAGATCGCGGTTTCGGCTCTGATGTCAAAGGGCCGTTGGGGGTTCACGCGCGGCCTGAAATATTGCTATCTGCATTATGAGGCCCAAGATGGTCCGAACAGGATTATCGTGTCTGTGCCGAAGCGTCTTTTCAAAAGGGCTGTAAAAAGAAATCTCCTGAAACGCCGGCTGCGCGAGGCGTACCGGACTCAGAAGTCACTCCTCGAGCCTTCCGCCACTGACATCCTGTTCTTGTATAACTCTAAGGAAGTGATTGATTTCCAGTCGCTGAAAGAGGAAGTGGAGACGATTCTCAAAAGAATATCCAATGAAGGACAACTATAGCATACCGCATTGGCGCAAAGTGGTCAGGGACGTCTTCTCGGCACCGTTCCTCGCCCTGATCTGGTTCTACCGCAAGTGCATAGGGCCGTATATTCCCAAGACGTGCCGTTTCGAACCATCATGCTCGACCTATGCGATCGAAGCCTTCCGCAAATGGGGCCCTTTCAAAGGGTTGTACCTCACCGTATGGCGCGTACTCCGATGCAATCCATGGGGTGGAAGCGGCTACGATCCCGTACCGTAAATCTAGGGTCGCCGGTGTCCGGGTGTCGCCACCGGTGACCATTTACCCGGATAGGGCGCGAAGCGCAGGGAGCCGGGACGACACCCGGCACCGGCAATCAACGTTTGCGGGATCGGAGGCGAGATGAACTCTCGACAATAAGTTGATCTCTCAGTATTCGCCTGGCGGCCATGAAATCAAGAATCGCGGCCAGGAGCGGGAAGATGGCGGTCCAATGGAACAGAACCCCGTCAGCCGCTGTCAGATAATCATACACCAGCCACCCTTGCAGTCCAAGGAGAATGAGAGCGGACAAGATAGCCGTTCGCATCTGAAACACCCTCACTTTGAAAGTGACAAGGGCGATGAACTGGAGAATCGCCGCGATCACCAGCAGGATGGCATACGGAATGAAGGCAATATATTTGACCTCATCGGCATGAGCACCGCCGGGGCCAAGAGTGAAAGACTTAACACTAAAGAAAAGCGTCACGACCAATCCGAGCGCGACAGCAAGATACAATGTCTGGATTCTTTGCCACATAGTTACGCGAAAATAGTGAATTCAAATGAAAATTCTTATATTTGGAATCTATAACATATAATTCATAACCATGAGAATACCTGAATCAGAACTCATCATCAATGACGACGGATCCGCTTTCCACATCCACATGAAACCGGAGGAACTCGCTGATATAGTTATACTTGTAGGAGATCCCGGGAGGGTGGACATGATCGGTTACTATCTCTCCGACGTGGAGTTCCGCCATGCCAGCCGAGAGTTTGTCTCCATCACGGGAAGATACAACGGAAAAAGGCTCACCGCACTTTCGACCGGTATCGGAACAGACAACTGTGACATCGTGATGACAGAGCTGGATGCCTTGGCGAACATTGATTTCGAGACAAGAGAGGTCAAGAAGAACCACCGGGAGCTGACAATCCTAAGGATTGGCACCACTGGCGCCATCCAGGAGGACATCCCCATCGGGTCGCCTATTTTCTCTCATTACTCGATAGGCTGCGACGGCCTGCTTAATTGGTACGCGGACAGGAATCGGGTGTCCGATAAGGACATGGAGGATTCTTTCATGGAGCATACCGGATGGGACAGACATCTTCCCACCCCCTACTTCGCAAAAGCAAGCGAGGATCTTATAGCGAGATTTGAGGATTGCACTGTCAAGGGAATGACTATCTCCGCTTCAGGTTTCTATGGACCTCAAGGCAGGGTGGTACGTTTGGGCTTGGCCATGCCAGACATGCTTGAGAAGTTCGAGTCTTTCCGCTACGGAGACTACAGGATCACGAATTTCGAAATGGAAGGCTCAGCGGTGGCGGGATTAGCGAGACAGTTGGGGCACAAGGCCGGGACAGTCTGCTGCGCTATCGCCAACAGGTACCTGAAGAGCAGCAATCCGGACTATAAGGCCATGGTCCGTTCACTTGTCGAACTGTCACTGGATAGACTGACGAGATAATACAGCGTTATTGAATATCGCCAACACATTCTCCTCGTACGTCTTTGAAACGGGAATCGGGGGGATGGTGTCGTTGTCGAGATCCAACTCATAGCCGTCCTTCTCCTTCCGGAGAACCTTGACCTTGTCCATGTTGACAATGTATTTCCGGTGGCACCTGACAAGGTCACTGCCCTTGAAACTCTCCTCAACAGTCTTCATCTTGCAACGGATCATGTAACGCTTGAGGTCTCCCCTGCTGTCGGTGTAACGGACAATAATATAATTGTCATCAGACTCCAAATAATAGAGGTTGGAAGAGTTGACGCAAAGTTTCAGATTCCCGCTGTTGTCGAACAGAGTGATCTTCTCAAGTTTGGAAGGAAGCATATTCTCGTCCATCACCACATTGCCATAGTTCATCAGACGGATGATCTGGTTATTGTCCTGAAGGGCGAAATACATCCCCGCTAAAATGTAAGGAATTATCAATGAGATGGTTCCGTAAAGCAAGGCATTGCCGAGAGTCTGCGGGAACTGGTCCCAGCCAATCTCCGTGATAGGTACAGTGATGAACGAGTAAGCCAGACAGATGACGACAACCTCGGCCACACACCATGCTGAATACCCTAAATAGGTCATCTTCAAAACAGTCCTTGTCTTATACATCAGGAGACGGCTGAGAGCGACCAGTGTCAAGGAACCTGAGGCGAAAAGCACTGTGAACGCGAAAAACTTGGAGTTGCCGAGTGCCATCCAACTGTTATGGGAAAAAGGAAGGCTCAACAGAAGAAAGACTATGGAGAAAAACGCCGCGAAAGTCACGGTGTAAATCAGTTGATATTTGCCCCTGAGATAATCAGGAATAGTCTTCGTCGGTGATGCCATCTTCAAATGCGGGAGTGCAAATATAACACTTTTCGGGATTATCTAAAAGGCTTTGTATTCACCACAAATGGACCAGATTCACCACATCGAGCCATTTATCGCGAGACTAAAGCGTCATTCGCCACAATTATTTTGCCGCCTGCGGGGTTATTGGTAAATTTGTGGGATAAAAGAAAGATCTAAGAAATATATGAGAATAATTGGAACCGGAAGCGCGCTTCCGAGAAAGATTGTCACCAACGAGATGTTATCCACCTTCCTGGACACCAGCGACGAGTGGATCACCACCCGTACCGGGATTAAATCCAGGCACGTTATTTCCGAAGAGAGAATTGAGGACTTGGGAGCGGAAGCTGCCATGAAGGCTTTGGAAATGGCCGGACTAGGAGTCGAGGACATCGACCTGTTCATTGTTTCCAATGTGGTTTCAGAGCATATCACTCCTGGAATGAGCTGCGTTGTGGCTGAGAAGATCGGCTTGAATTGCGCGATGTTCGACATCAACTGCGCCTGCCCTGGCTTCATCTACGCCTTGGACATGGCTGAAGCATATTACAAAGCCGGCAAAGCCAAGAATGTGCTGATCGCCTGCATCGAAGAGCCCACAAGGATGCCCAGTTGGCAGGATCGTTCAACCTGCGTCCTGTTCGGAGACGGAGCTGGCGCCGCGGTTTTGACAGCCGGAGACAACATCAAGGGCACAAAGCTCAAAGCCCAACCTGACACGGACAAGTTATTCATGAGAAGGAAGCTTGAATCCACGCCTTACATCAACAAGGCCGAGATGGACATTCCTCTTCAGATGCGTGGCCGCGAGGTCTTCCGCTTCGCCGTGGAAGCCTGCACAAATGGAGTCAAAGGCCTTTTGGACGAGGTCGGGATCAAGAAAGAGGATGTGTCCTGGTTCATGGTCCATCAGGCCAACAAAAGGATCATAGACTCGATTATCGACTTCATGCAGGTCCCTTCAGACCGCTTCCCCGTTAACATCCAGGATCATGGCAACTCATCTTCCGCATCTTGCCCGATCCTTCTTGATGAATGCAACAGAAAGGGATTGTTCAAAAGAGGAGACATTATCGTACTGAGCGCTTTCGGCGCTGGCCTTCTGTCCGGAGCCGCCGTGCTGGAGTGGTAATCTCCTGATTAATCGTTATATTTGTGGATTGTTGAAGAATAATAAATCAAGACATACATGGACAAAAGAGTAGTTATCACTGGAATGGGTGTCATCTCCCCCGTCGGAAATGACGTCAACACTTACTGGAAAAACCTTTGCGACGGTTATTGCGGGATAGAAGTGATTGAGAGCGAGGACACTGAGCAGCTTCCCGTGAGGATCGCAGGCAAGGTCAAGGAGTTTCACGCCGAGGACTATGGGATGGACAAACCTTTCATCCGCAAGCAGGACCTTTTCACACAGTTCGGCGTAGCGGCGGCTTATCAGGCCGTGAAGCAATCCGGTCTCGTATCCACCGGTGAAGGACAGAATATCGATCCTTTACGGTTCGGAGTTTATTTCGGCTCTGGTATCGGCGGTTTCGCCACTCAGTACAGGGAGATGGCCAAGATGATCGATGACCCTTCCGGTCAATGGATATCCCCGCTTTTCATCCCCACGATGATTTCCAACATCGCCGCTGGCCAGATCGCCATCCTCAATCATGCGGAAGGCCCCTGCCTCGACATCGTGACGGCATGCGCCACCTCCACTAACGCCATGGGAGAAGCCTACAGGGCCATCAAGCATGGCTATGCTGATGCCATCATCACCGGTGGAAGCGAGAACGCCACCATTCCGATCGGAATAGCGGGGTTTGCCAACCTCAAAGCCCTATCAAGGTCCACCGATCCGAAATACGCGTCATTGCCGTTCAACGCCAACCGCGCCGGGTTCGTCATGGGAGACGGCTCCGCATCTCTTATCCTTGAGGAATATGAGCACGCCAAAGCCCGTGGAGCCGTGATCCTCGGAGAGATGGTCGGATATGGAAACACCTGCGACGCCTACCACTCCACAGCCCCCAGGCCGGATGGTACCACCCAGGCCAAGTGTATCGAACTCGCTCTTAAGGAGGCCAATTTTGACAAAGAGAAAGACAACCTCTACATCAACGCCCATGGCACAGGCACCAAACTGAATGATGCCGCTGAAACCTTGGCTTACAAGAACGCCCTCGGAGACTTCGCCTACAAGGCTCACATCAGCTCAATCAAGTCGATGACCGGGCACATGTTCGGTGCTGCCGGCGCCGCCGAAGCGATAGCTACTATCCTCGCGTTGCGTGACGGCATTTGCCCTCCCACCATCAATCTTGACACTCCTGATCCTGAGTGCGACCTCGACTACACTCCAAACGTGGCTGTCAAGGCGGATCTCACTCTTGGAATATCCGACTCCTTCGGATTTGGCGGACACGACGCTTGCGTCGCTTTCAGAAAATGTGAAGACTAACCATAACCTACAATGTCAGAAATACTTAATAAAGAGGACATTAAGAAGTTCCTCCCACATAGGGAGCCCATGCTCCTCATAGAAGAGGCCTACATCGATGAAAACGGGCTCGCCCACTCCAAATACACAATCAAAGAGGACGAGTTTTTCACCAGAGGGCATTTCCCTGGTAATCCGGTAGTACCCGGTGTCATCCTTTGCGAGATTATGGCACAAAGCTGCGCCATTCTGGTCAAAGATGAGATTCCTGGGCACATCACATTGTATGCTGGCATAGACAAAGTCAGGTTCAAGAATTCCGTCAAACCCGGGGATGTGTGCGAGGTTACCGCAAGTCTCGATGAGAGGCGCGGCCAGCTGTTTTTCTGCACCGCTAAACTCGAGGTGAACGGGAAACTCTGCTGCAAGGGTATGCCTTCTTTCGCCCTCGTGCCAATCCAAGAATAAGATGGAGTATCGGAGACTGGACCCTTTGGAGTTTGGGGACCTTTCTTCGAGGATTCTCCATGAGGACAACCATGTCCTAGTGTTCAATAAAGTCCCCGGGGAGATCGTCCAAGGGGACAAGACAGGAGACGAATGCCTGGCTGAGACCTTGAAGGCCTACATCGCCCAAAGGGACTCCAAGCCAGGCAAAGTGTTTCTTGGCGTGCCGCACAGGCTTGACAGGCCCGTGAGCGGCATCGTGATATTCGCCAAAACTTCCAAGGCCCTATCCAGGCTTTCGGAGATGTTCCGCACTGGAGACATCCACAAGACCTATTGGGCGCTTTGCCAAGCTGCGCCACCGGAAGAATCCGGGGAACTTGTTGATTATCTTGTGAGAAACGAGAAATTGAACAAGAGTTTCACAACTAAGGCTGGAACCCCTGGGGCTAAGGAAGCCCGCTTGCGTTACAAACTCATTGGCCGCACGGACAGGTACTATCTCTTGGCGGTCGAGCTATTAACCGGAAGGCATCACCAGATCCGTTGCCAGTTATCCTCCATCGGATGCGTGATCAAGGGGGACCTCAAATACGGAGCTTCACGCTCCAATCCTGACGGAGGTATATGCCTACACTCCCGTGAAGTCCGTTTTATCCATCCCGTCAAAAAAGAAGAGGTGACGCTGCTCGCGCCACCCCCGTCTTCATGGAAAGGGATTGACCCTTACCTATAATCCTCAGCCTCTCTTCTGGCTTTCTCGGCCTTTTTCTCAGCCTTCTTGGCCTCTTTTCGCGCCTTTTCCTTAGCCTTCTCTTCCCTTTGCTTGGCTTCTTTGGCCTCCTGCTCCGCACGAGCGGACGCTATGGAAGCCTCGGTCCCGTCTGAACGCCTTCTGATCTGGGTTCTATCCTTTGAGGCATCCTTCGCAGAACGCCCGCTAAGCACGGCATAGCACAAAACCTCAAACCTGTTCCTTGTCTTTTTATAGACGAAGAAATAATCTTCAATATCATCATCGGGATAGCCGTATAGAGCGTCGGAGCGAGCCTCCGCCTTAGCGGCGTTAAGATCCTTGTCTTCAGCCTTGCCAATGACCTCAATATAGTTCTTTTTTGAATATAAGGTGGTCAGATACCGGTTGACCACATCGTCAAGTTTTATATTGTCCAGAGACTTGTACCCGTCAGACTTGAATTCCTTGACGAGGACCTTGGTGTCCTTTTTGGCTTGTTTCACAGCCTTGCGGTTTTGGGCGGTTACGGGAGAAAACGCGATCATTCCCGCAAGAAGCGCCATAATGAGTTTTTTCATGATATATCTGTCTAATTGGTTTCGTCCAAAGACAAATATAAGGATTTTTTAATATTCCACCTCACCTGTCGAGCGAATGCTCATTCAGCCATTCAGAGGGAGTCTTGCCCATGTTTACCTTGAAGGCCATATTGAAGGATACGGCCGAGTTGAATCCGGACATCGAAGCGACCTCCCCCACCTTCAGCCGAGGATCTTTCTTGAACAAAGAGATCGCATATTGGATTCTGTGATAGTTGAGGAACTGACGGAAATTCCTGCCTGACAGCAGGTTAATTGTTCTTGAAAGATAAAGTTTATTAGAGTACAGATCTTCCGCCATATTCTCCATACGGAAGTCAGGATCGAGAAAGGGCTGTTTCTCGTTCATGTACAACATCACCCTGCTGTAGAGGTTGTTCATCTTTTTGTCCTCTTCCGCCTTGTCTATGAATGACGTGCGAAGATTGCCTTTGATAATGTCCTTCACCTTGCGTTCGGTGCTTCGGGGCATCACATAAGTCCGTCCTGTCATATCCCTTAAATATAGAATGGCGAACAGGGCCATATAGAGGACCACCCCAAGCACAGCCATGATTTCCCCGGCATCTCCTGGAAGATGGACAGCGCAAAGGGACAGAATCCCTAAACCGAGGAAAGCCAGCGAGTAGATGAAACGGGAATAATCCTCAATGCTGTGCCACACGGCGGCGTTTCTGAAAAACATCCTTATCCCGCTGATCCTCTTGGCTGCGACAGACATGAAATAGGACGCGAATATCACAAGGACCACAATATGAGAGAAGAATAACCTCTCGGATCGGAATGAGAGATTGCCTGAAGGTACAATTAAAGAATAGACCAAGGAGATCAACACCGCGGCCTCAAGAATGAGAGCCGATGTGAAAGATATGGTTGGTTTCTCATAAGAGCATGGATAGAGGAGGAGGATCTCCACCGCCGCAGCGATGTCAAGAGAAAGGTAACGGGTGTCCACATGGCTGGAAGTCATGAGTTCCAGTGATACCAGGGCCACACCGGTCAACCCTGCCATCAATCTGATGGCGAGATGACGGGAATAATGGGAATGGTTTTGGGAAAGGTCGTTGAGCAAGAAGGCCAGACATTCGACAATCAGGAAAACCGCTACAATAATCGACATGTTGAATAAGAATGGTTAATAATTAGTTTTTCTTTCGCTTGTCGAAGTTAGGCATAATAATGCAATGAAGAACCCCCAGCGTGGGGGTACGCTGGGGGTTTCTCTCAAAAATAATTCTTAAAAAACGAAAATTAAGATTTTTTATCCTTGATTGAGTCAAATCCTTTGCCATATACCCCGGCTACAGAGGAAATTGAAAGGAACGCTTCAGAGTCTATCCTCTTGATGGACCGAAGCAACAGGTTCACGTCGGTCTTACGGGTTATCACCATCAGCACCGAAGCTTCCTGCTTCGTGTACCAACCCTTGCCGTCCAGGACTGTAACTCCACGATGAAAGTCACGGGAGATCATGTCGGCGATCTCCTCATAATGATGGGAGAGGATGAACAGCTGTACACTCTGCTTCGAACCTGCGAGATAGAGATCTGCCATATTGCCGCAAACCGTCACTACGATCATTCCATAGACCGCCGTGATGAATTTGTCCACGAAAGGAAGCAGCTTACCTTCAGGGGTATAAGAAGGCACAAGCAGAGATGAGGCGATGATGAACACATCTATCAAGAGAATCACCTTACCCGGGGATATATTCCTGTATTTGGTGACGATCAGAGCTATGATGTCAGTACCTCCGGAGCTTCCGCCCTGGGAGATCGACATGCCTATTCCCAAACCGGCCATTGAGCCACCTATGATTGAGCAAAGCAGCTTTCCATTCGAGAGCGCGAAATCCTGGATGAAGGGCTCCGGGATTATGGTTTGCTCAATATTCAAGCAGAACGAAGCCAGGAAAATCGCATAGATGGTCTTCACTCCGAAAGAAGGACCGATGATGAACAATGAGATCAGCAGCAGCAAGGCATTGATCACAAAATAGGTATAACCCATCTTGATGCCGGTAGCGAATTGGATAATGGCGCTTATACCAGACACGCCACCTCCAAACATGTTGTTGGGAGTCAGGAATATAGTCCAACCACTGGTGTAGATGATGATTCCAAGGGTTATGAGCACATATTCCTTGATTGTCCGAAGAACGTTCTTATCGTTGTTCGCCATTTTCGGATTTCTTTTTGAGTTTTAACTTGATGCCGGTCTTCATCTCATCGAAGCCCTCACCATAGACCGTACTGGCCGAGGACACTGTGACGAATGCCGAGGGATCTATCTCCTTGACTAGCTTTGTGATGGTATGGAGCTCAGGCTTGCGCACAAGGATCAGAAGCACCTTCTTGTTCTCTCCGGAATACCAACCTGTGGCCTCAAGGGCAGTGACTCCGCGTTCAAGGTCATTGATGACCATGTCCGCGATTTCTTTGTACTTGTTGGAAAAGACCATGATCTGCCAAGTCGAGTTTCGCCCAAGAAGGACCCAATCCACGAACACGGAGAAAATCACCATGGCGACATAACCGTAAACCATGTCTTCGACAGTCTTCCCTGGAATAAGGAGAATCGAAGCGATGATGAACATATCGACAGCCAAGAAAACCTTGCCTAACGAAACCGGCCAGAACTTATTGACTATCAATGCGACAATGTCAGTGCCGCCAGTGCTCCCCCCGCGAGCCAGGATGCAGGTGATGCCTATTGACTCGATTATGGCAGCCACGATGACAAGCAGGAGCTTGTTGTCAAAAAACACATGGAGGAACTCCATCCCAGCCAGGAAATCAAGGCCTAAGGTCGAAAGACCGATGGCGTAAAGGGTCTTGAACCCGAACCCTCGACCAAGAACGATACTCCCCAGGATGATGAGGAGACCATTGATGATCACATAAGAAAGGTAGACCGGGATACCCGTGGCGAAGTTGAGAATCGTACACGCACCGGTAAGACCACCGCTGGCTATTCCATTGGGAATCAGCATGTCAGCCCATGCGAAGGTGTAAAAGAGCACTCCTATCGTGATGACGACATAGTCATCAATGGTACTCAGGAAAGATCCTTTCTTTTTATTCCGTGCCTTGTCCATTTCCGTTATTTGATGACAATGTTGACAATCCTTCCAGGAACAACGATAACCTTAGCTATCGTCTTGTCGCCGACCCATCTGGTTGTCATCTCCATTCCACGGATCTCAGCCTCAACCTCGGCCGCGGACATGGACTTGGGAAGATCGACCACAAAACGAGTCTTGCCATTGAAGGAAACCGGGTACTTGACAGTGTCCTCGGTAGCCAGGGCGGGATTGAATACCGGGAATGAAGCGAATGTGACGCTCTCCTTATGCCCCAACAGCGACCAAAGTTCCTCAGCGATGTGAGGGGCGAACGGGGAAAGAAGGATGACCATCGGCTCCAAAATGGCCCGCTTACGGCATTTCAAGGCACTGAGGTCATTAAGAGCGATCATGAAGGCGCTGACCGTAGTGTTGAAGGAAAAATGCTCTATGTCATATTCCTCTTTCCCGATAAGCTTGTGAAGAACTTTAAGTTCCTCGGCGGTAGGCTCATCGTCAGAGACAGCGAGATCATCACCCTCAAAAAACATCCTCCAGAACTTCTTCAAGAAACGGTTGACTCCGTCGATGCCCTTTGTGTCCCAAGGCTTGCTCTGCTCAAGAGGGCCAAGGAACATCTCATAGAGACGGAGGGTGTCGGCACCGTAGTCGTCACAAATGTTGTCCGGGTTGACCACATTGAACATAGACTTGCTCATCTTCTCGACGGCCCAGCCGCAGATGTATTCGCCGTTCTCGAGAATGAACTCAGCATCAGCGAATTCCGGCCTCCAAGACCTGAAACCATCCAGATCAAGCTTGTCGTTCCGAACAAGACTTATGTCCACATGAATCTCTGTGGTCTGGTACTGGCTCTTGAGCCCGAGGGACACGAACTTGTTGGTCCCGACTATACGATAGACGAAGTTGGAGCGTCCCTGGATCATTCCCTGATTGATGAGCTTGCGGAAAGGCTCATCTTCGCAGACATAACCAAGATCGAAAAGGAACTTGTTCCAGAAGCGGGAATAAATCAGGTGCCCCGTAGCGTGCTCAGTTCCACCGATATAAAGATCCACATCCCGCCAGTAGGCGTCGATATCCTTGTCAACCAAGGCGATGTCATTGTGAGGATCCATGTAGCGGAGGTAATAGGCGCTGGAACCGGCGAAACCAGGCATGGTGCTTGTCTCCAGAGGATAGCCCTTGTAGGTCCAATCCTTGGCTCTGGCAAGCGGCGGCTCCCCTTTCTCGGTAGGCTTGAACTCAGTGATCTCAGGAAGCGTAAGCGGCAAATCCTCGAAAGGAACGGGAGTAGGAATACCGTCCTTGTAATAAATCGGGAAAGGCTCACCCCAGTACCTCTGCCGGCTGAATATGGCGTCACGGAGCCTGTAGTTGACCTTGCTATGGCCAAGTCCCTTCTCCTCGACGTACTTGATAGCTGCCGGGATAGCATCCTTCACCTCCAATCCGTCAAGGAAGCCGGAATTGACCATCTTGCCTTCCTTGGCGTCAAAGCTCTCCTCGCTGACATCGCAGCCTTCAATGATCGGGACGATAGGAAGGTTGAAAGTCTTCGCGAACACATAGTCCCTGCTGTCATGAGCCGGAACAGCCATAATGGCACCGGTTCCATATCCGGCGAGAACATATTCGGAAATCCAGACCGGAACCTTCTCTCCTGTAAGGGGATTGACAGCATATGAGCCGGAGAATACTCCCGTGACGGTCTTGGTCTCGGCGATCCTCTCGCGCTCAGTCTTCTTCTTCACATAAGCGATGTATTCTTCGATAGCGGCCTTTTGCCCGGGAGTCGTGAGCAACTCAACAAAGTCACTCTCGGGGGCGAGAACCATGAATGTCACACCAAAGATGGTGTCCACCCTCGTAGTGAATATGGTGATGTCATGCTCTGTCTCACCGTTGAAGCACTTGAACACCACCTCACAACCGTTCGACTTGCCTATCCAGTTGCGTTGCATCTCCTTGAGGGAGTCCGTCCAATCGATCTTGTCAAGTCCGTCGAGGAGTCTTCCTGCATATGCCGAGACCCTGAGCTGCCACTGTAACATCTTCTTCTGCTCAACAGGGAAACCTCCGCGAACAGATAAGCCATCCTTGACCTCATCATTGGCCAGGACAGTGCCCAAACCGGCGCACCAATTGACAGAAGTCTCGCCCTGATAGGCGATACGGTAATTCATCAGAACGTCGGACTTCTCTTTCTCCGAGAAAGCCTTCCATTGCTCGGCGGAGAATGGCTCATGCTCTGAGCAAGAGGCGTTTACGGCACCGCTACCACCTTGTTCGAAAGCGGCGACAAGGTCCTCTATAGGGCGGGCCTTGCCCAAATCGTTGTCGTACCAGCTCCCGAACATCTTCAAGAAAGCCCATTGGGTCCACTTGTAATATGCCGGATCGCAAGTGCGCACCTCACGGTCCCAATCATAGGAGAATCCGATCCGGTCCATCTGCTGACGATAACGGTTGATGTTCTTGACGGTGGTGACTTCAGGATGCTGTCCAGTCTGTATGGCATATTGCTCAGCCGGAAGGCCGAACGCGTCGTACCCCATAGGATGGAGGACATTAAAGCCCTTCAACCTTTTGTAACGGGAGAAGATGTCACTTGCGATGTATCCCAAAGGATGCCCCACATGCAATCCGGCTCCCGAAGGGTACGGGAACATGTCCAGAACATAAAACTTGGGCTTGGAAGAATCCGCCTCCGTCTTGAAAGTGCCATTCGCAGCCCAGTAGGCCTGCCATTTGCCCTCAATCTGCCTGAAATCGTAATCCATTATCTATAAGCTATTTCTAAGTATTATTCAATGTTTCTTAAACCCGAAACTCCTCGTCCCCTTCTTCTCAAGGCGGAACTCAACATACAAGGACATCTCCGCGTTGACTTTCTTGCCTCTCACCTTTCCAGGCTTCCAGGCAGGAGAACCGCTGATGATTCTGACCGCCTCTTCATCAAGAAGCGGATCCGCTCCCTTGAGCACTTTGACATCACGCACCTTGCCGTCCTCACCTATTATGAAATCAACCTGTACCCGACCCTGAATCCCCTGACTCAAAGCCTCTTCAGGGTACTTCATGTAGGAATATACCCATTTCTGGAGGAATACGGCCGGATCAGTGCTGCCAAGGAATGACGGCTTCACATCGCAGTCGTAATAAGGCACAGCACCCGACACACCGCCTGTCAGCTTCACAACCTCGGAAGGGTTGAATATGGGCTTCGGGCCATTGGCAAGGGCAACCGAGTAGCTGTAGATGTATTCCAACTCCTTCTCCATTGTCTCATAATCAATTATCGAAGGAGTGTCTCTTTCCGTGTCATGTGCGGAATACCTTCCAGTTGTGAAAAAGATGGAAGGGATGCCCTTGTCGTAGAAAGCCACCTGATCAGAGGCATATGGCACTTGCGTGGTCAGCAATGGCCTGATCGGCTGCAACTCAGAGGAAAGCGCCTCAACCTGAGCGTTCATGTCGGCATTGGAGGCGGTGTAGGCGTAGAAACCCTCCGAACCCGTACCGAGCATGTCCAGGTTGATCATGGCATCGATGTTGGAAACATCTGAGAATGAGCGGTTAAGGAAATACCAAGACCCAGCGAATGACTCTCTTGACGCACCGAAACCCACCACAAGGACAGACCTTCTGAGCAAAGCCTTGTTGGTCTTGAGCATCCTGGCGAGCTCGAGCATCATAGCCACTCCGGAAGCGTTCCCGTTGGCTCCGTAATAGATCTTCTCTACCTTCTCCCCATCCACAGTCATAGATCCTGTCCCAAGATTGTCGATTCTGGCACCGATTACTATGTAATTGTTTCGCAAGGCCTTATCGCCACCAGGAATATATGCGCAGACATTTCGTGAGGTGAGGGTGTCACCGTTGTCTTGGAGGATGCCGAACGGATCCCCGCTTTTGCCTGAGATGACATCGATGTCATACTCTTTAAGAACCTCAGTGATGTACTCGGCGGTCATCTTCTCCCCTTCCGAACCTGCCTTGCGGCCTTCCATCATAGTGGCAGCGATTGTGTTGACATGCCGTTTGAAAGCGGAAACCGTCTCACTGTCACCCAACTCAGAGTAGCCAGCCTTATACTGGGCATGGAGAGAGACTCCTCCGAGAAGAGAGAGGGCGCACAGGGACAAGAGTGTAAATAACTTTCTCATTTTCTTTTCCTGTCAAGAATCCAGACACCCCCTGGGCAAAAATCCTGCCCTTTCAATTTGTTCATGAAAGCCTTGGCCTCTTCAGGGTCATCAGTGCCGCCGATTCCGACGGCCGTACGACCTTCTTTGAACCCGAAAAACTCCGGCTCATAGCCATATTCCTTAATCTTCTCGGCGTAACGCTCAGCGTTTTCCCTACTTGAAAAAGCGCCCATGATGACATAGAACCGTTTCTTCTCCTTCCCGGTCTCTGAGCCTGCCGAAGGGCCTGAGCTTGTCGAAGGGCCTGAGCTTGTCACATCCCCGGTCCCTGAGCTTGTCGAAGGGCCATCGTCCTGCTGGGCCGAATCCTTGTCTTTCTTCGCGGCATGATTATTCCGAACGGAGGCTCTAAGAATCTCTACCCGCTTCGCCTCGATCTCCTTCGAAGTGGGCCTGCCGGCAAGGACACGGAAAAAGTCGCAGCCCGTCACCAACAAGGCGGCAGACAGCAGAACAGAAACTATGGTGAGACTTCTTCTCATGCTTTAGGACCTTCTACGAAAGCCACAATCTCGCCTTTGACAACCTTTTCTCCCTGCTTACCAAGAACAGCCACAACTCTTCCGTCAACGGCTGGAACTATCTCTTCCATACCGTAATAAGTCTGGACGAATCCCATTCCTTCTCCGGCCTTGACAGCGGTTCCGGCCACAGGAGCCGCGGAATCATCGTCAACATCAACCTGCCAAAGAAGCTGACCCTTGACAGGAGCCTGAACAGGAACCGCGTTCGGATACTTCCTCGCATATTCATCGGCATCGAACTTCGGCATATCGACCACGGGACGAGTCACGACTATAGGCGCCCCCGCCTTAGCCCTGAATTCCTCAAGTTCCTTATTGAAACGCTCCTTGGCTATGCCGCTTCTGTAGTCGAGGTACTGGCGCTCATGCATCGCAAGCTCGAAGAGTTCCTCATCATCCTCGCCGTAATCCCAACCTTTCTCATCCATCATCTGCCTGAACTTCGGAAGCTCGTCAGGATAGTTGTCCTGCGGATTGCCTGTCGAGAACTCATGTCCTTTCTCCTTGGCAAGCTCAATGATCTCGGGAGCCAAAGGACCGGGAAGCTGACCCATATTGCCAAGGATCATTCCCCATGTGTCTTTGTCGATCGTGGTCCAGCGTGGCTTGTCATTGAGCATGTTGAAGAGATTCATCAGGGCGGTGTTCTTCACATACTGGCTGAACGGGGTCACGAGAGGCGGATAGCCCAGACGCGGCCAGACATACTCAACCTCCTGGAAAAGCTTGACCATCAAGGTGTCAAGGCTCATTTCAGGACGGCCGTGAGACCTCTGGGCGGCGTTGATCGCACCCTGGAAACCCTTCAGGTCAGCCATCATCGAACCCATCATTCCGCCAGGAAGACCGCAACCCACTAAAAGCGAGCTCATCTGGGAGTTGGTCGGGTTGATCCAATAGCCGAGGAAGTCGTCGATAAACTTCTGCGTGAGGCGGCGAACCTCCATGTAAGCGTCCATGTTGAGATCTTTCACAAGGAAGCCGTCCGCTTTCATCATCTCCCTGATAGTGATCACGTCCGGATGAACCTTACCCCAAGACAGCGGTTCCACGGCGACATCCAGGTAGTCCGCACCAGCGCGCGCTACCTCAAGCATGGAGGCTGGAGAGAAACCGGGGCCGGTGTGGCCATGGTACTGGACGACTATGTGGGGATATTTCTTCTTGATGTCCCTCACCAGCTCACCCAGGAAAGTAGGGCGACCGATTCCAGCCATATCCTTGAGACAGATCTCATCGCAACCGTATTCCACGACCTTATCTACGATGCCCATGTAATACTCAACCGTGTGGACCGGGGAATTGGTGATTGACAAGGCGACCTGGGATATCATTCCACCCTTCTTCGCGCCCTCGACGGAACCACGGAGATTGCGGTGGTCATTGAGACCGCAGAAGGAACGGGCGATGTCGGTGCCTTGCTTTTTCTTCACCTTGAACATCAGGTCCCTTACATCCCTCGGCACAGGATTCATTCTCAACGCGTTAAGGCCCCTCTCAAGCATGTGGGTCTGGATTCCGGCCTTGTGGAAAGGAGCGGTCCATTTGCGGACAGCCACATTAGGGTTCTCCCCAAATAGGAGATTGACCTGTTCGAAAGCGCCACCATTGGTCTCGACACGGTCGAAACACCCCATGTCAACAATCGCCGGGGCGACCTCGCAAAGCTGATCCACTCTCGGGACATACTTGCCCGAACTCTGCCACATGTCCCTGTACACCAGGGAAAACTTTATCTCTCTTGCCATATTCTACATAATTCCTTTTATCTTACAAATATACTCATTTTTCACTATCTTTAGAGAGTTTTGAAAAGCAATCTGGATAAAGCCATGAGAAAGATCATCATAACCGCATTGCTGCTTCTGGCCGGCACTTTGCTCTCCGGAGCCGGCAGAACCATTCCTGATCCATGTGAACACCCGAGGCTTATTCTCAAATCAGGAGCCGAGCCATCAATCAGGGAGGCCGTAAAAGGCGGAGGACTCGCAGCGGAAGCGTTCTCCTACATAAAGGACTATTCCGACAAGATGCTCGTTGCGGAACCCTGCCAGAGGGTGATGACTGGCAGAAGGTTACTGCACGTGTCCAGAGAAGCCCTCAAACGGATTTTCTATCTTTCCACCACGTACAGGATGGAAGGAGACAGGCAATATGCGGACCGGGCGGTGAAAGAGATGCTCGCCGTTTGCCGGTTCACGGACTGGAACCCGTCACATTTCCTGGATGTGGCCGAGATGACTATGGGGGTGGCTATCGGTTACGATTGGCTGTACGACGTTATGAGTGAGGCGGAAAAGGCCGAGATCCGTGAGGCGATACTGACCAAAGGGCTCCGGCCATCCGATGGACAGTGGTTTTTCACTTCCAACAACAACTGGAACCAAGTCTGCAATGCAGGAATGGTCTGCGGAGCGCTCGCGATATGGGAGAATATTCCCGAAGAGGCCAGGGCCATGGTCGCCAAATGTCTGGACTCAAATCCCATCAGCCTCGCAAGTTATTCAAAGGAAGGATGTTACCCCGAAGGCTATGGTTACTGGGCCTACGGCACCTCTTTCCAGATTATGCTGATCTCGGTTCTTGAGAGCGCTTTCGGAAGTGACCTTGGTTTGATGGAAGGGCAAGAAGGCTTCTACAATTCCTCAAGGTTCATGAGCATGATGAGCACGCCTATGCACAACATTTTCAGCTACTTCGATGGCGGAAGGAGGCAGCGGTTCCAGCCAATGCAGGCTTGGATGGCAGAAAGGACGGGCGACTTGTCTGTTATGTATCCCGAGCTCACTTACCACAAGGACAAGGGCCTGGAAATGAGCGATGATGACAGGTTGCTCCCCATTTTCTTGTTCTCGGTGGCCGGAATGGATATCGGTTCAGTCACCAAACCTAAGGACAATTACTTCACATGCTCAGGATTTGAGCCGCTGTTCATCTACCGTAGCGGATGGGACAGTCCTGACGACACTTACCTTGGTGTGAAAGGAGGCCGTGCGGCTGATAATCACGGGCATATCGATGCCGGATCGTTCGTCTATGAAAACGAGAGGGTGTGCTGGGCCATCGACCTTGGAAGCCAGGACTATCACTCATTGGAGAGCCGTGGAGTCAACTTGTGGTCAAACACCCAGGAGAGCCAGCGCTGGGATGTGTTCAGGATTGGTGCCGAATCACATAACATTCTGACAGTCAAAGATAAAAGACCCGATGTAAATGCCCGTATTCCTATCCGTGAAGTCTGGAGAAAGAAGTCCAGAAAGGGAGTCGGACTCCCGATGACAGCCTTCTATGGAGGAGACCTTGATTCATGCTACCGTAAGGTCTATCTCGACAATAAGGACAATCTCCATGTCGAGGATTTCTTCATCGGAGGCGACAAAAAGCAGGTTTTGAGGTGGGCGATGTGCACCGAGGCCGAGGCTCGGATTCTCGGGCCAGCGGCCATCGAATTGAAAAAGGACGGAAAGACAAGAGTGTTAAGATTATCCACAAAACATTACGCCAGCCCGAGGATTTGGCCTACGACTCCCCATCATGATTATGATGCGGACAATCCAGGCACCTGCCTTGTCGGCTTCGACATCAAGAATGTTCTTCCCCACGAGAAAGTCTCGATCAAGATCACCCTCGTGAAATGATTGGGCTCCGACGGAGGCAGCCCTTGCCTCGGCGGGATCAAACAATTCCGAGACATGAGAATAGCCGGCGGTAAGCGTCGGCTTTTTTCTGTAATGGAAGAGGATACGCCCTCGAGGTGGATGGCATACGGTAAAGCCGCATCGAACGGCCCTCGAAACCAAACTCCGAATAGTTCCCAACGGCAGGGGCCTCAGCCCCAAATGCTGCGCAAAGAGTCTGGGAGGCTTTCTCCCCTGTCACCACCACGGCGACACATTCCGGAATCTTTCGCAGAAGTGCCGGAATATCAGTCGGTTCCACAACCTCAAGAAACTTATCCGAAGCATTGTCCTTAAGCCTTCGCACCACAGTCGCAGTGTCGTACATGGCTATTCCTTTACCTGAGCAGAACTCCTTGATCTCCTGAAGCTTGAATTTTCTGGCGGTCTGGTCAACAAACTTGTCTTTGTCCTCAAAAAAAATAAGTCCTACAATCCTCCAGAAATCATTGATGAAATTAGGGTAATAGAATTCCATGCTCCAACGCTTGGGCTGAGGAGGGAAACTCCCAAGCATCAGCACCTTAGCCCCTTCAGGAAGGAAAGGCTCGAAAGGATGTCTCTCTATCTCCGCCGCCATCACTATGCCTTTAGGAATATTTCTCTCTTGTACATGATCATCATGATCAGGAAGAGGATAGTGACATTACCAAGGGTAACAATCAGCTGGTAGTAATCACCCGTAAAATTAGAGAATCCGTGGAGAAGAGACTTGCTGACTGACGAGAAGTTTATGACCTCACCGATGGTATAGGCCGCTATCGAGTTCATTCCGAAATACTTGAGCCAACCAAGGCTCTTTCTTCCCCACCCCTTGACATCAACAAGCAGATAGACAATCGCCAAGGCCAGACAGCATATTCCCCCGGAATAAAGAGTCATCGAACTGCTCCAAATCTTTTTGATGATCGGGAACCACGAACCAAGGCCTAATCCGAAAAGTATCAGAGTCACACCTGTAGCGGCGAGTAAAAGCCCACGGAGCGACTTGGGCCTGGACTCGTCTTTCAAAACAGTCCCGGCATAACATCCCAGCATGACAGTGACTATGAAATTGAGGCTGCTTAGAATCCAGGTGTATTGGTAACCTTCATTCCATGCCCAACTACCGTCAGGATTCCAGATCACTCCGTCACGATGGCTCCCCAAGACAGCCTTGTCAATGACCATTGCGATGTTTCCTTGCGGATCAAGATTCATATGTCCAAACAGGACGAACGCCAAGATGTACAATCCGAAACAAACGGAACCGAAGATCCAACTTCCCTTTTTCTCGAGATAAACGAAGGCAAGAGCGGCGAAAACATAGCCCACGGCGATGGCCTGAAGAGTATTAGCGAATGGATGGAACTGCTTGAAATCCAGATTCAAAAGGTTGCCTTGAACGATCCATCCAAGGAAGAACAGCAGGGCGAAGCGCTTAAGGAGCTTGAGATGGAAGGCCTTCCCAGGCCTCTCCCCTTCCCTATATTTGGCCATCGAAAAGGGAATCGTCGCCCCTGACATGAACATGAACAAAGGCATTATTATATCCCACAACACAAAGCCTTCCCAAGAGACGTGGGTGACTTGCCGGCGTACACCGTCCCAAACGGGAGACTGGTTGACACTTAAGAAGGTGTGGATAAGCGGCCCCGCGACAAGCAGCAGGAACAGATCCATTCCCCGCAGGATGTCCAGCGACTCAAGCCTTTTCTTGACTTCCATTATTCCTTAACGGCTTCGAATTCTTCTATTATCTTTTCCGCCTTGGAGTAACCGTCAGCCGGAGCCTTCCACATGATGGCGAAGACCAGGCAACCAAGTATGCCGAAGGCGATAGCCACGGCAAACACGGTGTTCCAACCGAAAGACTTGGCTATCATACCGAATGCCAGACCGGAGACCGTCGTACTGGCGTAACCGAATATTCCGAGAATACCATTCGCGGAGGCGGCCGCCCGTTTGGTAGCCTGATTGGAAGCGGCTATTCCCGTGAGCGCCTGGGGACCATAGATAAAGAAGCTGGACATGATCAGGAAGAATATCGCCAGCCCGGTGTTGGACTGCGGCATCCTCCAGAAAGCGAAGAAGCACAATGTGGCCATCACCATAAATATCAAGCAAGTATGATGTGCCTTACTCTTGAAGAACCTGTCCGTCACCCACCCGGCGAGCAAGGTGCCGATGATGCCTCCGACTATCTCGGAAGCGGCCACCACATTAGCTGCAGTGGCGATCGGAAGCTGCTTATAATCAGTCAGGAACATTGACCCCCAGTCAAGGATCGTGAACCTTATGACATAGACGCAGAAGTTGGACACCGCCAGAATCCAGATCATCGGATTGCGGAAGACCATCTTCTTGAGGAGAACCTTGTACAGGGCGTGGGCATGTTCGGGAGTCTCATGTTCAGCCGCCGCGGCTTGTGAGGCAGGGACATGCTCGTCCAGAAACTCGGGGCTTGGAAGTCCCACATCGGAAGGTGAATTCTTTAAACCGAAAAACAGGAGGAAACTTCCGGCCGCCGCAAGGATGGCGGGGATGAAGAAGCACCACTGCCAAGCCTCATAGCCAAAGCGACCAAGGATGAAGGTACCGATCAGGACAGCGACCAGACCAGCGCCAATGGAGTGAGAGCTGTTCCAAACACTCTGCTTAGTCGCAAGCTCGGATGGCTTTATCCAGTGAGCCATCAAACTACCGCAGGGAGGATAGCCCATCCCTTGCGTGAAACCATTGATAAGCCACAGGGAACCAATGAAATACACCAGACCGACAGTGGCTTTGCCGCTAGCGTCCATATAGTGGAAAAGCCCGTTCATCTGGGGACTCAGGCCGATGACGAAGTTCACTACCGCCGAGAGCAAGAGTCCCAAGCCCATAATGAACTTTTTCGAGCGCACCCTATCGGAGATGAAGCCGTTGATGAAGCGGGACACACCATAGACTATTCCGTTCAGTGTCAGGAATATACCGAGCTGCGTCTCATCAAGCCCAAGCTCGGACTTCAACGCCGGCATGGCGATGCTGAAATTCTTCCTGACGAAATAGAACAGCGCATAACCGATCATCAGGATGATCAGCGTCCTCCACTGCCAATAATTGTATTTTTTCTTGATACTCTGGTCCATAACACAAAGATAGTGAATTCCGTTATTAGTTGATTTCCCGGAATCAAAATAACCGCTGAGGAATTAGTATATTCGCGTTTGATATGAAAGAGAACTACAACAAGACCCTATCGGAAGAGCAGAGGGCTAGGTTGCGCCGAATCAGGCATCTGGCGCTCGATATGGACGGGACCATCTATATGGAGAACAATATATTCCCGTTCACCATATCGACGCTGGACGCTCTAAAGGAGGCTGGTGTAGGGCATTCCTTTTTGACTAACAACCCCACAAAATCTGTCGGTGATTATGTCGCTAAGTTAGCCAAAATGGGCATTGAGTGCGCCTGGGAGGACATGTACACAACTCCGATAGCCACAATAGATTATATCAAGAAAGCTTATCCTCAAGTCAAGAGACTGTTTATGCTCGGGACTCCAAGTATGAGGGAGCAGTTTGTCGAGGCCGGATTCATTTCATGCGAGGATGATCCAGCTGACAAGCCAGATATGCTGATAGTCGCTTTCGACACGACATTGGTATATTCAAGGCTATGCAGGGCCGCCTGGTGGGCAAAACAGGGTGTTCCTTACATCGCCACCAACCCGGACTGGGTCTGCCCGACCGACGCTGAGACCATCCTTGTGGATTGCGGTTCGCTCCAGAAATGTATCGAGGCGGCAACTGGCCGGCGGCCAGATAAAGTGATGGGGAAACCAGATCCAACCATGTTGGACGGAATCCGCGACCGACACGGTTTGATGCCCGAAGAGATAGCGATGGTCGGGGACAGGATATACACCGACATCGAGATGGGGCGCAGAGCCGGAGCGCTCAGTGTGCTGGTTCTGTCGGGCGAGACGACTCTTGAAGCAGCGTTAGAAGCGTTTGGTGACCAGCCCTTCGACCCTGCTCAGGGACCGGTGTTGATTGTCCGGGACCTAAAAGAACTCGGAGACCTTATACTCGAAAGCCGGAAATAGCTGTAAATGAAGATTTTATTCATACATGGCCTGGCATCTTCTGGTGCGTACAAGATGGCGTCATCCTTGCGTATTCTCTTCAAGGGAAGCGAGGTCATAGCTCCCGATGTGCCGATAGAGCCTTCAGAAGCCTTTGCCTTATTAGAAGGAGTATGCTCAAGTGAGAGGCCGGACTTGATCGTTGGCCACTCTCTGGGTGGTTTCTGGGCACAGAAACTCCGTGGCTTCCGTAAGGTCCTGGTCAATCCTGATTTTCACGTATCCCACCTCCTGATAAGCAAGATCGGGGTTATGGAATATCTTTCTCCCCGGCGGGACGGCGCTTTGTCTTTCGAGATCACGGAGGAGGTTTGTCAAGGTTATGAAGCCTTGGAAGCCGTTCAGTTTGAGGGCCTTGATAATTCAGAAGTTGCCCTTACGACCGGTTTGTTCGCAGATCATGACGAGATGGTTGACTGCTTCGACGAATTCAACACATACTATCCTGGCAGAGGGCACCGCTATCCGGGAACCCATCTCCCTAACTATCCGCAGATAAAACAGTATTTCCTACCGGTGATTCTCAATGAGATATCTTCTGAATAACAGTACTGACCCGTATTTCAATATGGCTTTGGACGAGTTCTGTCTCGAGAATATCGTCCTCGACGAGCCGTATTTCTACCTCTGGCGCAACCGTCCCTCAGTCATTATCGGCCTCAACCAGAACGCATATTCAGAAGTTAATTTGGGATACTTGAATGCGAACGGGATCACCCTGGCGAGGCGTGTCACAGGTGGCGGAGCCGTCTATCACGACCTGCAGAACCTGAACTATACCATCGTTGGCTGGCAGGCGGCAAATGACACTGCCGCTCCCTGTGCTTCGCATCCTGCCATAACAGGACCGACGGTTATAGTCGAAGCGTTACGCCAACTGGGAGTACCGGCCGAGCTGACCGGAAGAAACGACATATTCATCGAAGGACGGAAGGTATCCGGCTATGCCAGAAGAGTTTCCAAGCGGCAGGAGATTATCCACGGAACTCTGATGTACGATGTCAACCTAGATACATTGACGCATGTTCTTGACACTCCAGGATCAAAGCTGAACGCAAAAGGAATAGGATCCGTCAAAAGCAGGGTAGCCAACCTGAAGGACTTTCTTCCGGGATTCAAGTCTTTGGATGAGGTACAGGCCGCCTTGCAAGACATTTTGGCGAGTGGGGATTGCAAGATGGAACTAACTGAGGATCAGCTCGCTGAGGTGCAGAGAATGGCAGATGAGAAGTTCTCCACCTGGGACTTCATCTACGGCCGTTCCCGTCAGGCTGACTTAGTCCGAAGCGCCAAACTCCCTTGCGGGACAGTCGAGGCCGCGATCAGCCTGGACAGGGGGTTGATAACTTCCATCACTTTCTCGGGTGACTTCATGTTCGACGAACCGGCAACGGAATTGGAATCGAAGCTAATCGGCTGCCGTTTCGACAGATCGACCGTTGCAGAAATAATAGCCCAGTTATCAATCTCAAGGCACTTCAAGGGAGCCACCATCGATGACTTTCTAGGATTACTATTCGAATAAGTCTGGCATCATTCCACCATGTATAATGACGCCGACTCTCTTTTTTAAGACGAGTCGGCGTCAACAATAGGGTCGAAATGACTCTGAATGAGAAGCCTACAGCTGGCCGGCGTGGCTGAGAAGATATTCCTCGGCCTCGATGTTCCAAAGGCCGTGATGGGCCTTGCAGAGACGGTCGAGCTCGGCATAAACAGGATTCGTCTTGCCCTTCTCCTCGAACTCGGTGATCGCGGTCAATGGCATCTCGATGTGGGTGTAAACCAACTTCTTTCCCCCCTTGATCTCAGGAAGATGGATAGTGGTCTCAGGGACAACGTTCAGGCCACCGATATGGGTTACCAAACCAGCGGGATCAAGTCCCTCGCCCATCATCTCAAGAGCCTCTTTCATATCATCCGTGTTGCCACCGCTGGTTCCCACGATGTGGGTGGAGGCGTAGTGGACGTTGTAGAAATTGAAAGGAGCCTTGAAATCAGTGCGGCCAGGGCCGGAGAAGAAATTAAGGCAACCATCCTGACCCAAGATGGCGTCTCCCTGCTCCACAACGGCCGGGACGGGAGCCATAACGACAACATCGTCGTAACCTGTGCCGCCAGAAATCTCACGGAGACATTCAGCCGGGTTCTCGACCGCTCCGGTATTCACATAACGAAGGTCGATACCTCTGGAAGCGGCGAACTCCTTGGTATAGAGAGTAGCAGCCCTGTCGAGGCGACTCTGGTCAATATCTGTGACCACGAACAGCGAAGGCTTGCGATCCTTACGGCGAAGGACATAATTGATCATAGCGAGACCCATAGGGCCGACACCGGCCAACAAAGCCATCTTGCCACCATCCTTGATCTCCATCTTATGGACATATGATCCGGGGGTTGTGTGGTAGTTGGCGTGAAGAGCGCCGATGACGCAAGAGAGAGGCTCACTGAGGGAGGCGGGATAAAACCCAGGACCGGTGTAAGGCAGCAAGCAACCCTGTTCCATCACCTCAGCTGGTATGATGATGTAAGTGGCGTCACCGCCGATGAACCTGTAGGAATATCCAGGAGCTGAAAGTACTCCGACCGGACCTCCCTCGTAATTGAGGGCTGGTTGGATTGAGAACTTGTCCCCAGGCTTGAACTGATCTTTCCACTTGGAGCCGACCTCGACAATCTCTCCGGCGAACTCGTGGCCAATGATGGTGGGATGCTCGGCGATGTCATTCGGAACTCTCTTATGGTCAGTGCCTTGGTGAGAAGATTTATAGGACGACATACAGATGCTGTCGCTCACAACCTTCGCGAGGATCTCGTCATCCTTCATCTCGGGAAGCTCAAACTCCTCGAGTCTCAGGTCTTCCTTGCCGTAAAGGCGTACCGCTTTTGTTTTCATATTCAATCAATTAAATACCTTTCTTGGCGTGCAGACGCATCTGGGCGACAGTCTGGTTACTTGTAGGAACATAATCCTTGAGAGGAACGATCTTCTC
>JAEEGG010004583.1_pt1 | contig 33394 bp, 37 predicted proteins | sample 9134161 | NCBI WGS metagenome assembly JAEEGG01 (sample SAMN16246543, study PRJNA631951) | gut metagenome | biome: gut microbiome; feature: rumen; material: CR-attached | host: Bos | place: Iran: Karaj | collected 2018-10 | reverse complement strand
CGTCTATTTCGAGGGGGTTGTCGGAAAGATATGCACCGACTTCAATGTTTTCTTTGACATTAAGATTTGGAATGAGGTTGTACATCTGGAATACATATCCGAGATGTTTTCTTCTGTATTTTGTAAGGCCTTTTTCGCCCATATCGCGAAGCTTGTCTCCGTTTATCGAGATGTAGCCCGAGTCCGGATTGTCGATTCCGCCGATGATGTTAAGCAGTGTGGACTTTCCGCTGCCCGAGGGTCCGAGCAGTACACAGAACTCGCCTTTTGAAACCGTAAAGTTCATGCCTTTTAGTACTTCCTGCCTTGTATCTCCGCTTCCGAAGCCTTTCTTTAAATCAACTATTTCCAGAAATTTTCTTTCCTGTTCAGACATATCGTCCTCCTTAAAAGATGCATTTTTCATTAAACGCTCGCTTAATTGTATTTTTATCATAAGCCGAGAAGCGAAGTTCTCTCAATTCAAAATGTCGTAGGTTAAATGTTTTTATTTTTCTAAAAGAGAAAATTAAAATGTTTTATTTTTCCCGGAGAGAGAATATTTTTCGCTCAAACAATTAAACGTTCGCTTAATCGTTGATTATAATAATCCCGTGAATTTGGTTTGTCAACCCTAACCAAAAAGTTTGTGAAAAGTTGACATTTTAAAGCTTTTGTTTTCCATTTATTTATTATTTTTTTCTATTTAATTAAAAACACCTCCAAATGCTATTACATTTGAAGGTGTTACTTTTATTTATTATATCTTTTATGATGTTTTTTCTTCGCTTTTCTTTGCAGATTTCTCGAAGTATTTAAGCTTTAAATTGGTCTTGTAGAAATCCTTCGCGCTGCATCCGGCTCTTCCGCCACCCGCACAGGCACACGCACACGCACAGGCACAGGCGCATGAAGAATGTGCACAACCACCTCTGCTTCCGCCGCCACGAGACTGGGACTGCGCCTTCATGTATGACCTAAACGATGTGCTGTGAGGAACAACGATGGTCGATACATGAACGTATGTGTTAGGTGAAGATTTAAGTTTGTAAGTACCGTTTTCTTTGTTTTCAAGAATTTCGTCCTTGTATTCGGAGAACTTCTTCGGAACTTTTTCTTCTTCAACCTTGGTCTTTGATTTAATCATGTTGGTACCGCAGTAAGCGCAGGCCTCTTTGCCTTCCTGACGGGGAGCCCCGCAGTTAGGACAGTTGGTCATGTACTCAACAATCGTACGAACTACTTTGGAAGAAGTTCCTTTGAATCCCGAACTGGAAACCCATCCGAGGAAACTGAAGAGATAATAGAGTCCAAACGTTCCAAAGGAAAACAGTATCAGCATAAAAATCGGACAGCAGGCCGAAGAAAGCTGTTTTAATTTCGGATTACTCTGCTTTATCTTTTTTGAAGTGTCAAATCCGAAAGCATCATTCGGATAAGTTACGCTGACTTTATATTTCTGACCCTTGCTTAACGAGGTCTGCCATGCAAAATAATTGCTTACATTGTCGCTTGCAGGAGAATGCGATATTGCTTTGTCTGCATTCCAGTAAATTTCCAGGTTATCGACTTTTATATCGTCAAACCAGCCGGGTGTAAATTCATAAACCGTTTCGCCCTCGGTTAAATGGTCCATCTGATACATATAATCCTGAACCAGCTCAAATTCGATGGGAACGATTTCTCCCGCATTGTAGTTTCTGTCGAGAGTAATCTTAAGAGCTCCGTCGTTGCTCGAATAGGACATGTTCTTTATACTGGTTGACAGAGCTTTGTAACTCTTGTACTTATTGTTCGGAATTCCGATTAGTACCCACGAAAGAGGTCCCTCGCTCGTTGAATCAAGTACTTTCCAGTCAATGTGATATACCATGTGAAGTGTGGCATCCTCGTTGACATCGACTTTTATCTTATAGTTTATGATTTCATCCAGATCCTTTGCCTGGCCGTGGATCGGTAAAAACAAACCTATGGTCAGAACTACTAAAAGAGATAAAACCAATTTTGTAAGGACAGAGGATAAAAGAGACTGTTTCTTATTCATTTGTACTCTCCTCCTTATCTTCTGCACTGCCCATCTCGGAACAGTTACCGCAGCCTTTTCTTAAAGGGCATTTGCCTTCCATCTTGGCGGAGTAGTTTCTTCTTTCTTTGCACTTTTCGCTGTTCCAGATTTCTTCCCATGAATCGGTTAAGAAATCGCCGAGCGCATCATCGGAGAGCCAGCTCTGGCAGGGAACGACATTTCCTGAAGGAGTAATTGCCATATTTGAAAGACATGCTCCGCATGTGGGCGGATTGATGTTAAGCTCGTCACAGAATTCATTTTCAACCCATCCGGGTGATGTGAAGCTTATTTCCATTCCGTTCTCGCCGCAGTACTCAACTGCTTCTTTTAGGATCGATTTTATCTCGTCTGTTTCAAGCTGAAGCTTTTCGGATCTTTCTTTTTCCGCATTACCGGTTGTAATAAGACCTGAACAGGTCACATATAAAACTCCGAGTTCGTGTAAGAATTCAAGTGTCTTTTTGTAATCGCGGTTTGTGGTGCAAAGCGGTGTATTGATGCTTACGCTGATGCCTGCATCAAGGGCGTGCTTTATTCCCGCAACGGTTTTTGAATAATTGTCTGCACCGACAAGTTCGTTGTGAATATCTTCGTCATATGAATAAAAGGTTATCTGCATGCTGTCGAGAGACACTTCTTTTAATTTCTTGCAGTAATCCTCTGTCAAAAGAACGCCGTTTGTGTTAAGTCTGGTCACGAACCATCTTGCACTGTCAATGAGGTCTAAGAGATCTTTTCTCATCGTGGGTTCGCCGCCTGTAAAGGTCAGCTGGGGAATACCGATTTCACGACACTTATCAATAATCTCTTTCCATTTATCCGTGGAAAGTTCCTGCTCGTTGGCATTTTTCTGACCTGCGGCGTAGCAGTGAATGCAGCGCTGGTTGCAGTTCCACTTGCCGTCTTTTTCCATGGCGGAAACCATGAGGTCCATACGGTGAGGAGCTTTCATAAAAGGAGCATAATCGCCTATGCTCATATAACCGATTTCTTCATCAACAGGCTCTCTGTAAGCTACCTGCTTAAAGGTGTTCATCATTCTGAACAGGTCCTTTTTGAATACGGACTTCGGAATCATCGGATAAACTTTGCCTGTTTTTGCGCAGGTGCTGTCAATGATGTTTTTGAAATCCTCTTCATTGATTTCGCGGCCGTTGTAAAGGTTGGTTTCTTCGATAAACTCTGTTAAAAGAATACTCCAGGCCACATTAACCGGAATAATATCCTGTCCGTTGATGATTGCAATGCTCGGTCCGATATAATCATCCTCAACAGTGGGCGGAATCAGATGAATACGAACAACGCCCGGTCCTTCGGGATTTAACGTTGTATGATGTACTTCATTAAAATGCTCAAGCGCATATTTAAGTTCTCTTTTTTTATTTTTCATGCTGTCCCCTTAAAAAACTATTTAAAACAATTTGAAACAAAATGATTTTACCATATTTTAATATCAAAAAGCACCCTATTTATGATTTTTATGATAATATTGAAGATGGTGGTTTTCTAAAAAATCATCGGGGGCAAAATCTTTTACGGGAATGGCAAATGACTGAAAAACACACTACAATCTTTTCACTTATCTTAAAAACTGTTCTTTCGCTTGTCTTAATGCTGGCAATCGTAATTCTTTTGCCAATCCGTATCCATGCCAAAGACCTTGACGAAATTCTTAACTATACAATCTGGGTGGATGTTAACGAAGATGCCACTCTTTACATGCGTTACCATATTAAATGGAAAGTGCTTGATTCAACGAGTGACGGTCCGCTCACATGGGTAAAAATAGGAATCCCCAATCAGCATTGTACGGATATTAAGGCTAATTCCGACTGCATTAAAAAAATAGCCTACTCGGGCAACGGCGGTTCATACATCCGTATTGATTTAGACAGACCCTATAAAGCCGGCGAAATTGTTTCTCTGGACTTTTCGTTCACGCAGGACTATATGTACCAGATGAACATGGAGACGGAAGGCGAAACGGTATACCGCTTTACTCCCGGCTGGTTTGATGAAATCGATGTGGATATGCTGAGCATCTACTGGAAGAATGATAAAGTTCTTCGCGCCACAGAAGGATATGATAATCTTCCAATGGGTTATTTACTCTGGATGGCCACTGTTCCAAAGGGCGATAAAGTCACTGTTGATGTAGTTTATCCCAATGATGCTTTCGGATTTGATACAAGCAAAGAGATTAAGCAGAGTAAATATCGCGAATGGATAGGTCCCTTATTTGTTTTTGGTGCTATAGCCTCTGTCTTCATAATCCTGATAGGTATCGATTATCTTAAAAACTATATCGGCTGGAGAAAAAGTTCGGGCTTTAGCGGAACCAGAAAGAAAATCACCCGCACCATCATCGAATACTTTGAAAAATGTCCAAACTGTGGTGCTTTATGCGCTGAAGGCAAGAAAACCTGTCAGTACTGCTCAACTAATTTAATTAAAAAGAAAACCAAAATAGTAGAAACGCGTATTCCGAAAAAATATAAAGATTATAAAGACGAGATTATAAAACGAAAAAGAGCGGGAGCATATCCTCTTTCTTCTTCGCCCAACACCTATATATATGTAACAAGCGAAACCGTACCGCACCGTACATCGTTCTCGTCATATTATATGTCCAATTCAGGCTCCAGAGGCGGCGGAAATCATCGTTCTCATCACCTAAACGGCCATTCCTGTGCATGTGCCTGCGCCTGTGCGTGCGCATGTGCGTGTGCCGGCGGCGGAAGAGCCGGATGCAGCGCGAAGGATTTTTACAGGACCAACGTTAAGCTTAATTTTTTTAAAAAGAAATAAATTTTAATATAGAAAGGAAGATTTTTTATGAAAATCGGTTGCGTGAAAGAAATCAAAAACAATGAGTTCAGAGTGGGGTTAACTCCTGACAATGTTAAAGCTTACATTGCTGCAGGACATCATGTTTACATGGAAAAAGGAGCCGGCATCGGTTCCGGTTTTTCCGACAACGAGTATGTTGATGCAGGCGCTTCTTTAATCGACAACGCCGCAGACGTATGGAACCTCGTAGACATGATGATTAAGGTAAAAGAGCCTCTTCCCGAAGAGTATCCTTTATTCCGCGAAGGTCTTATCCTTTACACATATCTTCATTTGGCAGCAGACAAGGAACAGGCCGATGCCCTCCTTGCAGGCAAAGTAAAAGCAGTTGCTTACGAAACCATTCAGGAAACTGACAGATCCCTTCCCTGCCTTGCTCCCATGTCACAGATTGCAGGACGTTTATCAATTCAGGAAGGTGCCAAGTACCTTGAGAAGAGATTCGGCGGCGAAGGCATTCTCCTTGCAGGTGTTCCCGGAACTCCCAAGGCTAACGTAGTTATCCTCGGCGGCGGTACCGTTGGTATGAACGCTTGTAAAATCGCCGTAGGTATGGGCGCAAACGTTACCATCCTCGATGTTAATCTTAAAAGACTCGAAGAGCTCGACAACATGTTCGGAGCACATATCCAGACACTTGTCAGCAACGATTCAAATGTTGAACGTGTCGTAAAAGATGCAGACCTTGTAATCGGTTCCGTTCTTATTCCCGGCGGTTCAACACCCAAGCTCTTCAAGAAGAAATATCTTCCCGAAATGAAAGACGGTGCGGTATTCGTAGACGTTGCCATCGACCAGGGCGGATGCGGCGAATCCTCACATGTTACCACACATGACGATCCCGTATACATCGAAGAAGGCGTTGTTCACTACTGTGTAGGAAACATGCCCGGCGCAGTTCCCAGAACAAGTACAATCGCTCTTACCAATGCAACCCTTCGCTACGGCCTTAAAATCGCAGCCGACGGACTCGAAGAAGCATGCAAGAAGAGCGCAGTAATCGAATCCGGCGTTAACTGCTATGACGGCAAAGTTACAAACGCAAATGTTGCCAAGGCTTTGGGATATGAATATACCGAATTAAAGTCTTTAATTTAATTATTTTTAAAACAAAAATGCCGGGGTGCAGTTCACTGTGACCCGGCATTTTTATTTAAAACTCCTTCTTAATATTCTTCATACTTATATACTATCCAATAATTCTCTTCAGGATTTTGTTCAAGTTTCCTTTTTCTTGTTTCTCTAACCAGATTACCATTTCCATCATATTCATACTCCGTAGATGTTATCAGATATGAACTAATATAAGTTTGTCTAATCATATTTCCATTCTTATCATATTCATATGTCCATTTGTCGCCTTCTTTTCCGTCTGTATCATAACTGATTTCGCTTGTTTTTTGGTTATTTGAATTGTATGTTCTTACCGAATATGTTGTTTTTTCATTTTGATTATTTAAACCTGAGGTTTTTATATTGTTTCCGTTAGAATCATATTCATATTCGTTAGATTTTTGAACCATTCCATCCGAATTTACCCAAGTCTGTTTTATCATATTTCCGTTTCCGTCATATTCACTTAAAATCTTCCCGGTATACTCTCCGAAAGCATTATAGTTGTCCCGTGTTGTCTTTTTTATATCTTCTTTTTCTATTTCTTTTTTATTATAATATTCTCGTTCTTCAACACTTCTAATAGAACCGTCTGAACCTGTTTCTTTTATACTGGATATTCTAAAATTTTCATTATATTCATAAATTTTATAACTCATCACTTTATTATTTCCGTAACTTGTTATTCTTGATAAAAGAACTTTGCTTCCAGAAGAATTACTGATGGTTTTGTACTCATAAGTTTCATAATCTCCGGATATTGTTTTCCATGCTTCATCGCAATGGTATTTTGCATTAAGTGTTCCGTCTTTATTGTATTCCTCTCTATAGTAATATGTGTGGGTTAATCGTCCGTCATCTTCAAAAAATGCCTGGCCATACTTTTGTTCTGAAAAATCCTCATTATGTTCATAAATATACTCATTTGCTCTGAATTTTCCATCTTTATCAAATCTTGCTTCTAAAGTAGATTCGTTTCCGCCATCCTTATACTCTATTATCGTATAATCTCCATTGCTGTATTCTCTTCTGCAAACTCTGTATTTTTTATTCTGCTGCTGTGTTCCTATATCTTTCGCAGTATATGAACCTTTGTCAATTTTGTAAGTATTACAAATGTTTGCAAACTCAGGGGAATTAACAAAACCTGCAAAGACTTCATCTCTTGTTTTTCCGCTTGCAAGTGCTGAAATCCAGTTTGCCTTTCCCTCAGCATCTGAAGGTCTTCCCATCAAAGAAATATAAAGATTTTCAACATAATCTTCATCACTCAAGCCAAGGTTTTTATATTCTGTACTCTGTATAAAACTTCTTGCACATTCAGAACCAGTAATCTGTTTATTTAATAATTTTTCTACCCAGTTTTTCTGTCCGCCTAAATCTCCAATTCTTCCAAAGCATACTTTATAAAGTCTTTCTACAAAAAGATTTACATTGTTTACCTGGTATCTGTCATATCCGTTAACCCATCGTCCTGCTGTTATTCCATAGCTTTCGCATATATTATAAAACTCAAGCGAATTTGCAAATCCTGCAAAGACTTCAGTTCTGGACTTTCCTGCTTCAAGTTGACCAACCCAATCTTTAAACCCGTCTGTATCCGGTTCTCTTCCCATAAAAAGTTTATAAAGATCCGTTACATAATCCTCGTTATTTTTATTCTGTTTTGTGTATTCGGGGCTAAATAAAAATCCGTATGCAACATGAACACCGACAGCCTGTCCGCCAGTAAGCTGGCCTTTCCAGTCATTAAAGCCATCTTCATCGGAAGGTCTTCCAAGTGTTACTACATAACAACGTTCTACGAAATCATCTATTGTTCCTGCAGCAGCTTTCGCATTCAGTGATGGAAATGAAATCATAGAAAAAATCATAATTATCGCTAACGCGATACTTAACACTTTTATTGGCTTTGTTGCAAATTTTCTCATAATAAACCCCCTTTTTACAAACCTCTTTTTATGCATGAAAAATAACCTTTCACAAATATAATTTTAGTAAAGATATTTACTAAATTCAATAGTAAATATTTTTACTATTTATACTTGATTTATGGATTCAAAAAACTCTTTCAAATACATAAAAATAATTCGTGATCTTCGTGAAGACTCTGATTTCACACAGGAATACGTCGCTAATTATCTTGGAACTTCTCAAACTATGTATGCACGCTACGAACGTGGAGCAAACGAAATTCCTGTCAGACATATTATCAAGTTGTGTGAGCTTTATAATGTTTCCGCTGATTTTATTCTTGGTTTAACTAAATAAATTAAAAAGGCCGAGAAAAACTTTTTCTCGGCTTATATATTGTTCTGATTTCTTTTATACAAGAATCATTGTATTATTTCACTCTTCTTAATAGGAACTATTTTCAAAGTATATCCGAGAGGAACCAAGACTCTCAGCAGACTGTCTATCTGCGGTGAATGAACCGCTTTTTCCAACCTGGCTATCGAGGGTTGTTTCACATTGCATTTTAAAGCCAGCTCAGCCTGGGACAAACCTTGTTTTTCGCGAATATCAACCAAGGTTCCTATTAGTTCTTTTTCCAATTCTATTATATATTCTTCTTCGGAACTGATATTTAATTCTTCTCTGACATCTTCCCAACTAATCATAACGGAAACCTCCTCCTATAGTCCTCTAACTCACGAATAGCCTTTAATATTTCTCGCCTCGGAGTTTTTTGAGTTTTTTTCTGAAAAGAATGCAATAAAATAAATGTGTTTTCTTTATAAAATGCAAACAGGATTCTATTGGATAATGGTCTCAGCTCCCAAATATCTCCATCAAGATGTTTAACAATTGGTTCACCAATACGAGTTCCTTCTTTTTTGAGAGTGTCTATATACGCAACTATTTTGTAAAAATTGATTCTAGCATCCTTATTGCCATCATTTGCATTCTTTCGTAATTCTTTTAAATGTACTTTTAAACTGCAATATCCATCAGAATCTTCAAAAAAGATAATTTTATACATTTTCTTTCCTCTATAATAACAAATATGTTATCGGTGGTCAATAACACATTTGTTATTTGCTTGACTATCTTCCTATAATTTGTTACAGTGTAACCAATGGTTATGGTAAAAATATATTATAACCAATGGTTATTGTCAAGGAGAATACATTATGGTTTTTCAACCGGATCGTTTAATCAAAATACGTGAAAATATGGGTATTTCTAAGGCAGAAGCTGCCAGAAAACTGAATATGTCCGCAATGGGATATGGAAGATATGAAAATGGCGACAGAACTCCTTCTTATCAAACCGTATGTTTTATTGCCCAACAATTTAACACAACACCCGATTATCTTTTTGGAATAACAGATAATAACACTCCGAAACAAATAATCATATCTTTTTCCGATGATCCCGAATTGTACGAACTCGTTTGTCTTTGTAAAGAAAAGCAGAATTTTGCCAATCGCATTTTAGAATATATTAAACTCGGAGGTGCCTTCAATGAGTAAAATGTTTGAAGATTTAAAAACCGGTCTTGAAGAAGCAATCGAATATGAAAGAGAACTAAAGAATAAAAATAATAATATTTATCAGAGTGAAACTAAGGAAATTATGCCAATCATAAAATCCGTAAAATTATCTTATAAAGACAATAAAGCGCAGGACTGATAATCCTGCGCTTTTATTATTTATGCTGTTTCGATGCTGTCGGCTTTCTTTAAGTTGTATTTCTCGACTGCTGCCTCTCTCATCTTGTATTTAAGAATCTTGCCTGCGGCGTTCATGGGGAAGCCGTCTACGATATCGACGTACTTGGGAACTTTGTGTTTAGCCATGTGGTCGAATACGTATTTCTTGATTTCTTCTTCGGTAATTGTTTCGCCTTCCTTAGGAACTACGGCTGCGAGGATTTCTTCGCCGAGTGCCTCATCGGGAACACCGATTACCTGAACGTCTTTTACTTTATCGTATGTATAGATAAATTCTTCGATTTCCTTGGGATAAATGTTTTCACCGCCACGGATAATCATGTCTTTTAAACGGCCTGTAATCTTAAAGTTGCCTTCGGGTGTTCTGCATGCAAGGTCACCTGTATGAAGCCATCCGTCTTCATCGATTGCCTTTGCTGTGGCAAGAGGCATCTTGTAATAACCTTTCATGATATTGTAACCACGGGCTACGAACTCGCCGTTTACACCGTCGGGACATTCTTCTCCGGTTTCGGGATCGACGATTTTACATTCAACGCCGGGTAAAGGTCCGCCGACTGTGGTAACTCTGACTTCCAGAGGATCGTCGGTTGTGGACATTGTACATCCGGGTGATGCTTCGGTCTGACCGTAAACGATGGTGATTTCTGTCATATGCATCTTCTCAACAACGTCTCTCATAACTGCGATGGGGCAGGGGCTTCCGGCCATGATACCCGTTCTCATGTGTGAGAAGTCGGTCTTCGGGAAGTCTTCATGCTCGAGCATTGCGATAAACATTGTAGGCACGCCGTGGAAGCATGTGATCTTTTCCTGGTTGATACATGCAAGCGCGGGCTTGGTTGAGAAGTAAGGAATAGGTGATAATGTTACACCGTGGGTCATGGATGCGGTCATCGCAAGTACCATACCGAAACAGTGGAACATGGGCACCTGAATCATCATTCTGTCGGCTGTGGATAAGTCCATTCTGTCGCCGATACATTTTCCGTTGTTAACTACATTGTAGTGTGTAAGCATAACTCCCTTAGGGAATCCTGTTGTACCGGATGTGTACTGCATATTGCAGACATCATGCTTATCAACTAAGGATGAACGACGGTAAACTTCTTCGATGGGAACATTCTTTCCAAGTTCGAGTGCCTCTTCCCATGTAAGACAGCCGGGCTGTCTGCTTGTTACGTTGATTACGTGACGAAGGAAAGGAAGTCGTTTGCAGTGAAGTGCTTTGCCGGGAACATTGTCTTTTAATTCGGGACAGAGTTCCTGAATAATCTCTGCGTAGTTTGAATCTCTGAAGCCGTCTATCATTACAAGAGTATGAGTATCGGAGTTTCGTAAAAGATACTCAGCCTCGTGAATTTTATAAGCTGTATTTACTGTAACAAGAACTGCGCCGATACGGCAGCATGCCCAGAATGATAAGTACCACTGGGGAATGTTGGTTGCCCAGATAGCTACGTGGCTACCCTGCTTTACGCCAAGTGCGATAAGAGTCTTGGCAAATTCATCAACATCATCCCTGAATTCGGAATATGTTCTTGTGTAATCAAGAGTTGTATATCTGAAAGCATACTGATCGGGGAATTCCTCAACCATTTTGTCGAGTACCTGAGGGAAGGTCTTGTCGATAATCTCTTCTTTTTTCCAGATAAACTTACCTGTGCCGGCCTTGTTTGAATAAAGTGTCTGGCCTACAACTTTTGCTTCCTGCTCATACTGGGACATGAAGTTGATAAAGTGAGGGAACACGATTCCGGGGTCTGATAATTCTTCAAGCCATGCGGGAATCCATTCAAATGAAATGTATTTATCGTAATTGATTGAACGAAGAGCGCCCATTAAATCGTCAATGGGAAGGCTGCCTTCGCCCATAAGTCTGTATTCAATCTTTCCGTCAACAACTTCGGAATCTTTTATGTGCACATGAAGAACGTATGCACCGAGGTTCTGGATTGAAGTTTCTGCACTTTCACCGCCAAATCTAACTGTGTGGTGGATATCCCATGCTGCAGCAACATTGTCTCTTGCGAAAACATTTAAGACATTGCGGAGTCTCTCTGTGTTTGCGTAAGGTCCGACTGTTTCGATAAGAAGTGAAACGCCGTTGTTGTCTGCTTCTCTGTAGGTAGCTTTGATACACTCGATAACGGGTTCATCGGAAACCTCGGTATCTGTGCTGCTCTTTCCTGCACGAAGTCTGATAGCGGGACATTTTAAAATCTTGGCGATTCTGATGTATTCTCTGATTTCTTCGATGTTTTCGTTTACCTTGTCGGGATCCGATACATCGCAGACAGCATCGAGTACGGGAATCTCAAGGCCCATCTGAGCTATTTTTCTTGCCGTCTCAACAATGTTTTCATTATTAAAAGGTCTGTTCTTTCCGGAAAAAACTTCTCTTTTTATATCGTGAATTTCAATACCGGAAAACTGCAAATCTTTTGCGGTCACATAAAAGTCAGACCAGTCAAAATCATCCCATCCGTTTGTGCTGAATGATAATCTCATTTAAATCTTTCCTCCGTTTTAATCCTAATCGGGAATGTTCTCCTGTTTCTCTTCGTAAACAATCTTGTTGATTGCGTTAAGGTAAGCTCTGATGCTGGCGCCGATAATGTCTGTTGAAATACCGTTGCCTGAATAAAGCTTTCCGTTGGAACGAAGTTTTACGAGTGCGGTTCCGACTGCCTCGCTTCCTTCGGTTACTGACTGGATCTGGAAATCATCAAGTTCATAGTGATGTCCGACAACCATTTCAACTGCAAGGAATGCAGCGGCGATGGGGCCGTCTCCCGAACTTAAACCTTTAAGCTCGTTTCCTTCTTTTTCAAGAGTGATGTGAGCGGTGGGAGTGATGATGTTTCCTGAGTTGATTACAAAGTCAACCAACTGATATGTTGCGGGAACCTGGAGAGCTGCGGTTGCAATGATTGCTTCCATTTCCTTTGTTCCGACATTCTTTTTCTCGGATACTCTCTTGAATTCCTTGTATACCTTTGCGTTGTCGTCGTCGGATAAATCATATCCGAGTTTCTTAACTGCTTTGATAACCTTGGAAATATCTGCGGTCTCGTCTAAATTGAGTTCTTCGGTCTTAGCCTTTTCCTCTTCTTCGAAGGTAATCTTGATACCCTGATTCTCGCCTTCAATCCAAGTCATCTGACGAAGAGTCTTGTTAAACTCTGCTCTCGGGATATCGATTGCAACCTGAATTGCCTCGCCTTTTTCAGAAATAAGATTTACGAAATGTCCGATCTTGGGAGCTGCTTTGCCAACAAGTGTTGTCTTAACCTGTGTTGCGCCTGCCTTGATAGCTGCTACGGAGTTTGCATTTCCGAGTCTGATTTCATCGGAGCAGGTAACGGAAATTGTTACGTTTTCGATTCCGCGAACATTTTCTTTTATGTATTTTATGAACTCTGCGGTTTCCTCGGGAAGCCATGTTCCTGCGGTATCGCAGAAATCGATTACGCTTGCGCCTGAAGCAACTACGCCCTGGGATAACTTAGCGACAAATTCTTTTTCGCTTCTGGAAGTGTCGATGAAGGATACTTCGATGTTATTGCACAGGCTCTTTGCGTATTCAACCATTTCGGGAACTTTCTCAAGAACTGCCTTGGGTTTTGCTTTTAAAATATATTCCATCTGAACGGGAGAGGTCGGAACAAGGATTCTTATTCTCGCGTTCTTTGAATTCTTAATTGCATCTGCTGCGGCATCAATCTCTGCTTTATCAGGTGCTGCTGCAACCGATAATGTGCTTTCTTTTATCATTGTTGCGAGAGATTTAACAAGCAAAGCATCTGTTTTCTCGACAGCCTTGGGCATTTCAATAACATTTACTTTGATCTTTTCAAGTCTTTTTGCAACTTCCATCTTTTCCTTGAAACTCATGGAAAAGGCGTTGTTGATTGAGCTTGTTGCGATTGTTGAGTCGGCAATGAAAATCTTGTTCATGATTTTTTCCTTTCTAAAATGAAAAGTCCCAGAAATTAGTTTCCTAATCTCTGGGACGAAATTTCTTCCGCGGTACCACCCATATTACTGTAAAACAGTCACTCAGTAAGATACTATCATATCTCTAGCCTTGATAACGGAGCTTGCCGGAGCCCTTTACTTGCCTTTCGAGGGTTCTGCTCGGGAGTGAGACTGCAATTCGTTCTTTCGTACCGGTTCACAGCTACCACCGGCTCTCTGAAACTTCCAAACGACGCATAATTCCTTCATCGCATTTTTTCGTATGTGAAATCATAATAATTATTTTTTAGGGTATTGTCAAGAATTTTTTTGCAATTATGTTAATCGGATTTACTTCGTCTGCTTTGCTATCCATTCCCAGATGGTTACGCCGTTTTCAATGCATTCATTATTGAAGAAATAAATCCATGAAAAATGTCCGTAATACTGGAAGGGTTTTCCGTCTTTTTCAAACTGTCCCGAAGTATCGTGAACATCCTCAAATTCACTGACAATAATATTGCCTGCGCCTATTTTATTAAACATTTTTAAGAGCGGCTTTTCGTATTTTGCGGGAATAACCGTAAAATCATTCTTCGCGTAAACAAACCAGATCGGCATATCTTTTAGGGGCAATAATCTGTCTTTTTTAAGTTTCTTCGGAAGAAAAGCTTCGCAGATCGGGTAAGCTGCAGCAAAGTAATCGGGATAATTTAATATGAGGTCCATCGTCATAAATCCGCCGTTTGAACAGCCGCCGACAATGATTCGGTTTTTGTCGACATAGTTTTCATCTGCGAATTTATCTATTAATTCTTTCAGGTCTTTTAAATAAATCGAATCGTCGCCCTTGTTTTTCTGCCAGGAAGCAACGTCTTCCTTACACTGAAGCCAGAATGTCGGGGTCTGAGGAGTCAGCACGTATGCGCCGTCCATGATTTTCTGGAACTCATCACCGAAAAGCGGTACAACCTTATTTCCGTATAGTGTAATCACGGGATCTGTTCCGCCTTCGCCCATACCGTGAAGCCATATTACAAGCGGGCGCTTGTTTTCTTCGGAAGCGTTCGCTGGTTTGTAGGAAGCATATGTTAAGGTATGACCTTCGGAACCCGTGAACTTTCCGGTTAAATCAACGTCTTTAATCTCGGGAAAGACAAACTTTTCATTCTTTAAATTGGTCTGCTGTCCGTATATGGTTCTTACAACCATCTCATAATCAAACCATTTGTTAAAGCCGGTCGGAAAATCATAATACATCGGAGAACCCTCGTCGGGTCCGAATGCCATTTCGATAGAAAGATAGTCACCCTTACCCTCAATGCGGTTTCCGGATTCGTCCGAACAGTATACTTCGGTTATTTTTCTTTCCGTATTCGTGGTGCCAAGGGCGTTCGTTCTTTTTTCCTTAACACAGAACAGAGTCGTATCAAAGTTTCGGGTTTTGTCAAAATCTATGCCGAGCTTAATAACGACCTTTGTTACCGCAGGCCCCCAGTCAAATCCTTTTACGATGATTATTCCGTTTGAATCCATATTTCTCCCCCGGGTTACATTACTGTGCTTTAATATACTCTTCCTTAGTAATTTCCAGTTCTACGATTCTCTGTGTCTCGCCCATGATTTCCTCAAAGGAATCCTCAAGTTCCGTGGACGGGCGAAAGCCTGCAGACAGATAACAGTGGTACGCGCATGCGTTATTTTCGAAAACTCCGATTGTAACTTTGTCTACTTTCAAAATATTGAAGGCATAGTCAAGACCCAGACGGAGCATCTCTTTGCCGTAGCCCTTTCCGCGCTTCGCATCATCTACGATGACCCATCCGAATCTGAGGATTTTGTTGTTTCCTTTTATGTACCTCATGATAAAATGACCGACTGCTCCGTCTTCGTCAAATGCCGTCATCGGATAGAAGTTGTCGGGCTCTGCGCAGTCGCCGTTATTATCAAAATATTTTGTATTCATTATTTCTTCCGTTATCGGAAACGAACCGAAATGCTCGCCTCCCCATAAAAGAAACGTTTTTTCATCCTTGCACCATGTGATGATTTTTGCGGCATCACATTTTTTATAAGGCCTTAATCTGAGCATTATTTAATCTCTCCTAAAAATCCTGCATAATCAAAATCGTATTTTAAAATCTCCTGACCGAATACTTCCACTTTCTATAATCCAAGGACGTGCTTTTCCATGCTGTCGCGCAAAACGTTTGAGCCGTCCTCAATGTCTGCAAGATATGTTATAACCAGTTTGCGCTCCGGTAAAATATAACATTTCTGTTTAAATTTGCCGTTCATGCTGAATCCCTCGCGGTACTTCCAGAAATAATATCCGTAGCCACCCTCGCGGTTCATCTGCAAGATTGAAGTTGCCTTTTTCAGATACTCTTCGGAGACTATTCTCTTTCCGTTATAGACGCCTTTATTGTAAAGGAGCAGTCCGACCTTACTTAAATCGTTAACCGACATTTCCATACCCGAGGCACCATAAAAGTAGCCTTTCGAACATCTGCTGCAAGTAGCATCCGTAATATCAAGCGGTTTTAAAATATTTCTCTCTATAAACTCCCATGCATCCTCTCCGAGTGCTTCGGTTAATGCCACTCCGACAATGTATGAACAGATATTGCTGTAATTAAACGAAATCTCGTCGGGATTGAAATCTTCGTTTGCAAGTGAAAAATCCATATAATTATCGTCGGGCGCTCTGAAAGGAAATCCCGGAACGGACATGGTCATAAGTCTGTGAAGGGAGAGTTTTTCCCATTTTTCCTTTTGTTCCTTTGAAAGATTTGCCTTATATTTCTCAGGGATGTAATAAAGACTGTTCTTACTTAAATCTATTTTGTTCCGGTCAAGCGCGATACCGACCGCGATTGAAAGAATACTCTTTGTGCATGAGTAAAGCGGATAAACATTATCCTTCGTATCGCCGAATGAATATGCTAATTCTCCGTCCTCGTAGATTTCGACGCCGAAAACTTTCCAGTGATTTTTAAGTATATCCTTCTTAAAATCCTCGTATCCTAAAAATCTGATTTTCGCCGAAACCTCGGGATCGTCTTTATATTTTTCCTTAACCTCTTCCAAAACATCTTTGTTCTGCTCTAAAAGATTATATAGTCCGTCTTCGGATAAAACTCCGCGCTTTAAATCAGCCGGTAACTTGCCCTGCTCGTCCAGCGCAAAATCATTTTTCCATCTTTCATCGCCGTAGTACTGCTCGAGTTTTTCAATCTCGGACTGGAAACTTAAGAATGCCAGAGGGTTATCATTTGCTTCTTTTATGAGCTTTAAACCTCTGTCATAAAGCTCTTCCATGTATTCAATCCTGCTTACCGGATCCTGCGGTCTTTTCTCTTTAATGTTTTTCATTTAAGCCTCTTTTTCTCCTGTCATTTTTTGCCACTTTGCTTTTGGCGATGCTTTTTTGCGGCATTCTTCGATACTGTCGAATTCATACCTCTCAATTATGCGGTCCGTAAACTGCACTTTTAAAAGTTCGTATCTGCCATTTTTTGAAATGATAATATAGCGGTTAATGTAGTTCACCAGATATCCATCCGAATCTTCAAACGGTGTATGAATTTCCTCGTAACTTTTATTATATCTCGTAAAATCAGCCACAGGAAATCCGTCGTATTCCTCTGAAGGCTCCCATTTTTTGATTTTGCTTTCGGCTATTATCGATCCCGGAATCACTACAAAGATTAAATAAACCAAATACGGATCCAGTAATCCCAAAACCGCCAGCCATTTAACCGACGATGTCAGAAATCCGATTATTACAAGAATTCCTCCCACAGCGGGAAGACCCGAGACATAATGACCGGTTTTCTTACTGGAAATTATCGCGCCGATCGTAACTCCCCACGAAAGAAGCGCAAAGATAAGCAGAATGTCGCATATTATATTTTCTTTTATGAACTGTATAATCACCATATTACAAAAATGCCTCTCCCTGTTAAGGAGAGGCTAATTATTTAATCATCGTCATCGTTATCATCGTTAAAATTGGTAACGATAATTTTATCTCTCTCAGGTTCGTTTTCAAAAGCGAGGGCACTGATTAAGGCTGCCAGTGCACCATGTGCTTTTTTCGACCCGTCTATTGTTCCGAAAGAAGTATCATAAGAACTGTTAAGACGTACGTCTACAAAATCGGACTCCATATCAAAGGCGAGTTTGCGAAGATTGGTATACTCTATTACGCGAGGCTTTCTGCCCGAGAAAACAATCTTTTTGTCGGTTATTACAAATCCGTGTTTTCCGCAGGAGAAAATACCGTTATTGGCATAAAAGATAACATTGTCATCAGGATTAATCTGCCCCTTAATCGATTTACTGTTTAAAAAGGCGATTAATTTTTCCTCTTTATGCTCCTTACAGTATATTCCGCATTCATCAACCAGTTCTCTTTTGATGAATTTTATGATTGCCTCACTGTTTCCGAGTTCGTTAGTACAGTATGCGAATGTTCTCATTGCATCCTTGGTATCGTGGCCGGTCAGAAGTTTTTTGAATTTTGTTCTGTAGTCAAACCATTCGAATTTGGTAAATCCGTCCTCGGTTTCCATCTTCTGCTTGGGAAGAGCTTCTTCCTTTACTTCCTCTTCCTTGACTTCAACTTTTTCCGGTTCTGAATCCTCTGTCTCGAATTCGGTTCCGCAGAACATACAGCGAAGCACATTTGCATCGTCCGTTTTCTCCAGCTTTCCCTGGCAGTTCGGACATTTGTACATCTCTACTATTTTTTTCATTTTTTGTAACCCCTCTTACTTAATTCAAGTCAAAAAAATATTCAGCTATCCGATAAATATTTTACCTTAAAAACACCCTAAAATCAACAAACTAAAAAAAGCGCAGCCCCTTGAGACTGCGCTTAAAAATTTTAGTAATTAAATCCTTTTTTGCTTGGATATTTTATGGTATCGATTCCGTATCCTCCGTTCTTTTTGATGGTCATGTAATAGGTCATTCCACCGTCGGCTATCTGAGTAAAGCAAAAGCCTTCTTCATCAAATTTGTCGGTGATTTCCATCTGTCTGTCTTTGTAGTAAACCCAGATTGTGCCATCATCCAGATACTCTACGGAAGGCATCATTATGTGTTCCATGATTTCCTGTTCGTTTACAGGTTTTTCATTTCCGTTTATATCAATCGTGATGCCGCCACCGCTAATCTCTACAGGGGCTCCGTCGGTGCCGGTATAAGAAATCTTGTACTCGCCCTGTGTTTCATCGATATCGAGAGTTGCGGTTGTCTGGTCGCCCTGTACCCAGAGCTGAATCTGTCTCTGAATGTTTCCGACATTAGCCGCATAAGCTGTGGTGCTCAAACCTCCGATTGTAAAAATTCCGATACATGCTGCTATGATACCTCTGATTTTGTTCTTTTTATTTAATTTTGCCATTATTTCTACCTCCGGTGAAAAATTTTCGGAGGTATGAAGTACCGAAAATGCCTGTTTGTATTTTTCTTTATTCGTCATCTTCCCATCCCTCCTTTAATGTTTCCTTGAGAAGGTTTCTGCCACGCGATAATCTTACTTTCACATTGCTTTCGGAAGTTTTTAAAATCTCCGAAATCTCCTTTACGGTGTAATCCTCGAAATAAAATAGGTGAATGGCGATGCGATATTTTTCCGGAAGTTTCATTACAGTTTCAAAAAGATCCTTTGATTCTTCCGTTTCGAAAGCCAGTGTTTCCATTGTTTCATCCAGAGTGACTTTGTTTTTTCTCCAGAATGAATTGTTAATATTTTTTGCTTTATTGATTGCCACCCGTATAAGCCATGCTTTTACGTGTTCTTCCGTCTCAAATTCTTTGCGGTTCGAAAAGTATGAAACAAAAGTGTCCTGAACTGCATCCTCTGCGTCATCGGGGTTTTTGCAAACATTGAATGCCACGGCGTAGAGATTGTTCTTGTACTTTTCGACCAGTTCATTTAATGCAGGTCTCATGAGTTCTCCTGTGTAAGTTGTTTTTTAAGGCCTTTCACACATAATACAAACGAACGAAACGAAAGGTTACAAAAAATATTTTTTTACAGCCATTTTTTTAATTTAAATATAACCAGGCTTCCGACAACAATGAAAAGACTGACGATAATAACGATGGGATAGCCGAGTTTTGAATTTAACTCAGGCATATATTTAAAGTTCATTCCGTACCAGCCTGCGATAACCGTAAGCGGTGTAAAAATTGTGGTAACGATGGTAAGTAATGTCATAATTCGGTTCTGCTTAATATCAAGATGTGCCTTGTAGATATCTCTGATCTGAAGTGCATGGTCGCTTACCGCCATTGTTTCGTCACGCATTCTTTCAATACGGCTCGTAAAAAGTTTAAAATATCTTAAGTTTTCATGTGTAAAGAAATTGTTTTCGTTTTCTTCGAGTTCCTGCGAAAAATCGAGAAGCTGTTCGTAATGAACTCTTAAATCTCTTATGTCGCTTCGAATGTCATTGGCTCTGTCGGAAATTTCCTCGCCGCTGTCTTTTGCGATAAGATCTTCCATTTCGGTAAGTTCTTTTTCATATTTTTCGATAAGCTCTCTGTCATGTCTGACTATCTCTTCAAGAAAATCGTATATAAATCTCTCGAGGCTCGGAAATCTCCATTTTTTGGTTTTCTGAATTCTGTCTATAATACTGTTTACATACTCGTGATCATCAATGAAAACAATACCCTTTTCGTCGAGGGCAAAAAGAAAATCATAATATTTCTCGAAATCGTCGCGATCCGGAATGCTGAAACAACCTGTCAGCGAATCGTAGTTGACAATTGCCTTGGTGGAATATATTTCATTGGGGTCGATATCAAGGTCGATGCCCATTTCGAAATCTTCTTTTGTATTTTTCCACTCCTCGAGCGTCATTACGGCTACAAACTGGCTCTTTCCTTTTCTGAATTCATTTTTCGTGGATTTTTCGAGTTTTTCCTTAATGAGATAGTACATGGTATTTCCTTTCTTTTATAAACGCTTCTTTTATGAGCTCTTGTTCCATTATAATACACCTCTTACAATTTAAAAAATTTTTTTAAAAAGATGTTGACACCATAAAAGAGTCGTTGTATAGTTTGTATTACAACAACTAATACAAAACATTCAGTAGGTGTTTTCACCACAGGAGGAAATGTATGAATAAAAAACAGGTTATAAAATTCTTAATATTTGTATTTGTCAGCGCATACGCAATTCAAATCATTGCTTCAATCTTAGCTATTAAGAATCCCGGAGGTATGGGGCAGACACTTTTTACGGTATTGCTCATGATATTAATGTTTACGCCGTTTTTCGGAGCTCTTTTTGCCAAAGGAAATTTTAAAGGCATCAATTTCATTCCCAGATTTAAAAAAGTTGCATGGCTGATTCCGCTTTGCTGGTTCGGACCCGCAATTATCTCGGCACTCGGCGGAGCACTCTTTTTCCTTATCTTCCCCGATATGTTTGATTTGACAGGCTCCTATATTGCGAGTACACTTCCCGAGGGATTAAATCTTGAACAACAGCTTAAGAGTGTGGGCATATCATTAAAACTTTTAACATTTATTCAAATAATTCAAGCCATATCTTACGCACCCTTGATTAATATGGTCTTGGCACTCGGCGAAGAGGTAGGCTGGAGAGGATTCCTTTATCCCGAACTTAACAAGAGCATGGGCAAGGTTCCGACATGGATTGTCGGCGGATTAATCTGGGGTGCTTTCCATTTCCCGGTAATTATCCTTGTTGGCTACGAATACGGTACCGAATACTTCGGACATCCCTATATCGGACTTATCGTATTTTCAGTCTTTACCATTGCACTCGGTTTGATTGAAGAAGTTGTTTATGATAAATCAAAATGTATCTGGTATCCGTCTCTTTTACACGGAGCTGTAAACGCCGGATCATTTGTATGTTTATTCACAAATGTCAACAATGTTGAGCGTTTCGGAAAACTTCAGATACTCGGACCGTTCTATAACGGAGCCATCGGCGGAATACCTTTATTTATCCTTTCCATAATCATCGCTGTCATCGTCCTTACGAAAAAAGGTACAAAGAGCGAAGAAGTTACTGAGGCATAAAATATATTAATCATAAAAGAAACGAGAAATCGAAATGATTATTAGAATTAACGAATATTCGGACATTCCGATATATATGCAGATCAGAAATCAAATAGTAATGGGAATCTCCTCGGGCGAATTATCGGCCGGGGAACAGCTTCCTACGGTAAGAGCGCTGTCCATGGAAATCGGCATCAATACGATGACCGTCAGCAAAGCCTATCAGATATTAAAATCCGAGGGTTACATTTTAACCGACAGAAAAAACGGCGCCAGAGTCCGTATGGAGATAAACCAGTCAAAGTCTTTAAGCAATGAAAATGCTGACGAATTAAAGCGAATAATTTCGGAAGCGAAGATTTCCGGTATTGCTAAGGAAGATTTTGACAAACTGATTGATGAAATGTGGGGTAAATGATATGAATGATTTTTTACTTGGATTAATAATGTTTATATGCCTTGTTCCTTCGGTGGTTTTGCTTTATGTAATGATGTATCCGAAGAACTGGCAGAAAAAGCAGCGGATTTTCGGAGTTAACAACAGACCTGAATTTAAGGTGGATAAAAGTGCAAAATTTATTGATATTCTTGTTGGTACTCATAAAAAACAGGGCACTGCTATTTTAATCGGAATCCTTGTGATTTCAACGCTGCTTCTCTTTGTGCCGGGCCTGACAATTAAAATGATTGTCTGGACTGTATTTGTTTACATTGCTTTGGTTGTCATTTGTATCCCTTATGCACTCGGCAATTCCGAACTGAAAAAATACAAAAAATGCCTGGGAATAGTTAACGAAGGTGTTCTTTATGCAGATCTTAAAAACGCCTCCAATATTCACGCTTTAAATAAACCGCTCCTTTTTGGTGCAAACATTGTTGGTTTACTGATTATAGTTTTAGCCGTACTCATTGACCTCGGATTACTTTTACCTCTTAAGGTTTTTGAGGGTGCGTTTGTCTGCACAGCATTAGTTGCATCGATTATTGCCACAAACTTTATTATCCTGCCTATTGCTTTTATGATTGATAATTCCAGAAATGAAGTTATCAGCGAAAACAGCGATATTAATGCAAACTACAACCGCTCAAGGAAAAAGATTTTTTCGGATTATATGATTTTCTTTTCCTGGTTAAATAATATTTTTGCACTTATAGTTCTGGCTTGTGCGCTTTTCTTAAATGCGGAGATTTTGCTTGTTCTGCTTTTGGGTGTATATATACTGGTTATGATTACGGTTACGTTTATTTACGCATTTAAGAAACTGGCTATTGATAAAAGATATTATAAAGAAGAAACAAACTTTGTCGAAGATGACGATGACCACTGGATTTTAGGCATGTTTTATTACAACCCCAACGACAGAAAGCTTAATGTCGATAAAAGAGTGGGTGTCGGAATGACCATAAACATTGCCCATCCTGTCGGAAAAATCATCACAGGATTCGGAGTCCTTACAATAGTATTTTCCGTTCTTGCACTGATCTGGATCGGAATGATGTCCGTAACGCCTATTGATATAATCGAAACCGACGATTACGTAATTTGCCATCAGCTCTGGGACGAGTATAAAATCGCCAAAAACGAAATCGCCTCGGTTGAGTACGGTGACTTAAGTGATTTGAAGGCAACAAGAACAGCGGGCACCGGAATGGATAATGTCGCAAGCGGAGTTTTTACAGTAAACGGCGAAGCGGGCTGCAGGCTTTATTTAAACCCTCAGGTCGGAAAGTACATAAAAATCAAAACCGAAACCAGAACATATTACATTAGCGAAAACACGGCGGAAGAAACCGAATCACTATACGAAAAATTAAACTAAAAAAAGCCCGAGCAATCGGGCTTTTTTACTTCTTTTCTTTTTTCGTTTGTTCGTAAAAAGATTTATATCTGTATACTGTTCGCTCACTCAGGTTCTTACTTTTAGCAATTTCAATTACAGTCATTCCACTTTCATAACAAGATACAAAATCATTATAAATTGACATCCATTTTTCGTTGTGTTTTTGTCTGCCGCTTATCTTTCTGTTTTTATAATACTCCAGTTCTTTTTTTAAAGCTTCGTTTTCTTTTTCCAAATTCTCTATTCTTTTTATTGCATCTTCTAAATTATTGTATTTTTTCATATATTCTTCATCCTTGTTTTAATTCATTTTCAACTGCATTTTCTATAAAGCGATTAAGAGAAATTCCCATTTTGCCTGCCTTAAGTGCTGCCTCCTGATGCATTTGCGGTGTTAATCGAAGATTAAGTTTCCCTGAATATGGTTTTTCCGGCGAAACACCATCTTCTTTGCACCATTCCAGATAATCTTCAACAGAATTTCTAAATTCCGTTTCCAATTCTTTTACCGAAGTACCCGAAAAAGTTATTACTGTTCTCGTGTTAATAACCATTCCGGTGAAAATGCTATTATCTTCGTCATATTCAATTTTGGCAACATAACCTTTGTATGTCATATTTTTACACCTGCGTTACTTAGAAACTTCCTCACAGACACTATTGCTCCTTTATCAGTATTCTTTTCAGGGTGAGGTCTGTGAAAAACAGCTCTTTCTCCATTTAACTCAACTCTTATTCGTGACCCGTTCCCTTCAGATATTTTTGCACCTAAAGCCATAAATAAGGTTTCAATATCAGACCATGTTATATCTGATTTTATAGGGTTGCTGAATATGTCTATGTAGGTTTTTATTTGTTTATTATTCATATGGTACTACCTCGTGGTACTATTGTCAAGTACTTAACTGTCAATGTCATCTTGTCATTATTATATATTTTCATGCTGTTACTGTCAAATTGACATTGTCTGTGTTGTGACGTCTGAAAATATATACTTTTTACTTATTTTTCTTTATAATAGAACTAGTTTGAAAACGAGGTCTTATTATGAACGGCACCAGTTTGATTTTTACCGGAGATATCGGTTTTGACAAATATATGAATAAAAGGTGGGAGGATGAAAATCTTCTCTCCGATGATGTGCGTGCATTTTTAACTTCGGGCGACCATCTGATTGTAAATGTGGAGGGGCCTCTTTACGAAAGAAAGGCCGAAGAAGCCACAACCGGAGCTCTTTCACTGGTTCACAGCATGGATCCGAAGGTCGGAGATTTCCTTCAAAGCATCGGCGCCGATATCTGGAATATCTGCAACAACCATATAATGGATGCGAAAGAAGAAGGCATTAAGGCCACTCTGGAAAATGCCACTTCGCACAGCGCACTTACACTTGGCGCAGGGATGAATGAAGAAGAAGCAAGAAAACCCGTTATCCTAAAAGAGGCCGGCGGCATCGGAATGATAGGAGTCGGTTATCAGAGAGCCTGCAGAAAAGCAGGACCCGAAACTCCCGGATGTTTTTCCTGGAGCGACCTTGAGAAAATAGAAAAAGCAATAAAAGAAATAAAGAAAAACAACAGATGGTGCGTGGTTGTAGCACATGCGGGTGAGGAATTTACCGCACTTCCCACATACTACACCAGAGACAGATACCTTGCATATCTGGAAATGGGTGCGGATATCGTAGTCGCTCACCATCCGCATGTTCCGATGAACTACGAAACCGTCGGCGATAAAATTATCTTTTATTCGCTCGGCAATTTTATCTTTGATACGGATTATCAGAGATCGCAGTTTAATACCGAGTTCGGACTTTTTGTAAAACTTAATTTCACCGAAGATGAATTTTCATTTGAGCCCTTCGGAATTAAGATAGACAGAGAAAACGAGCGCGTTGTCAAAGGCGAAATCCCTGCAATTTTTACGGATGTTCAAAAAGACGAATATGAAAAACTTGCACCTCTCGCGGCGAAGATGTTTATCGAGAATACAAAGAAGCAGCTTCGTTTCTTAAAGCCGGATCAGTTTAAAAACGCTACCGAAGAAGATTTTTACAATAACTTTTATGAGCCCCTCAGAAGCGGAAGGGTTCCGGGAGAGACGCTTGATTTTCAGATAATTTATCCGCTTTCCCAAAAAGCAGACGAAGGCGCATGGAAAGAAAGCTCGCTCGAGGGTGTAAAAGATTTTATTTTAAAACAGATGAATTAATATGAACGACAGAACCGAATGGATAAATGCCAAAAATGAATTAATGGAAGCTCTGACCGGGCTTGGCTTTCCGGAGAGACTCGGCGAGGAAATCATCAAAAACCTCGGAAGTCCGAAAGCCATCAGACGGATGACTTCATACCTTATATACGTAAAACCCAAAACTGCAGAGCTCGTGGTTGACGAAATGCTCGCAATCTGCAGCGACATCAGTGCGTGGAAAGACAAGAAAGCAAGCGAAGAAGCAAATGCGGCTTACAATGACTGGCTTAACAACAAACCTTTTTAAAAAATTATGGCTCACACAGACTCAGTAAATCCGGACATGATTCCGGTACTTGAAAACAAATTCATATTAACAAAAGCGATGAACCGAAGATACGCGAGAATCACTTACGGAAGATATCACCTTAAGTGGCAGAGAATCACTTTCCTTGTTTCGATTCTTCTTTTTGCAATCGGTTTTGCTTTTGTATTCTTAAGACTGCTGATTCCTTTTATAATATTTATCCTGCTCGGACTCTACGTTTTCTTTATGTCGTGGTTCGGATATCTTTATCAGGCGGCGGTCAACTACAGTCAGATGAAACTCTACTGCGGAACTCCGGTAGAAATGCATGTAATTTTTTACCCCAAATTCTTCCGAGTAGTGGGTTCCAAGGCGAATTATGATTTCCTCTACAACCAGATAACGGATATCATCGACCTTGAGGAAATGACCATTCTTACCGTCTCGGGAAAAGGAATCATCACCCACGGTCAGATAATTGATAAAAAGGCAATGACTCCCGAGGAAATCATAAAATTCAATAAACTGATTTACAAAAACAGTATTCAATAAAAAACGCCCGAAGATTTTTCTTCGAGCGTTTTTACGTTCCCACCCAGAGTCGAACTGGGGACTAGCCCTTAGGAGGGGCTTATTATATCCACTTAACTATAGGAACTAGGGAATATTTACACGGCCCTGCAGCCAGACGGTTCCTTTGAAACGGAAACCGATCTGGGGCTCGCCGAATAAATCTTTTTCGTTGATGCAGATTGTTAAAACCACACCTTTTACCAAAACTTTCAAAACATAGACATTTTCGTCGCTGACAACGTTTTTGACTGTTTTGAAATCCACTATTTCTCCAAGTACCGAATATAAATCGCACTCGGCACCACAGGGAATGAAGGACGAATCAACTACGGTGTAAATATCCATCGATTCAACAAATACCTGTTCGGAAACAGTTACATTTGTTAAGATATCGTCGTATCTTACCGTCGCGAAAGCATTGTGATCGCCGTCGTTTGCCTTGTTTAAGAGGTTTATTCTCTTTTTGTTAAACTCTTTGGCGTCTTCTATCTGCGCTTCGTTCTTTTTTATGGGCAGAATTACGTTTCCGGCAATCGAAAGTCCGGAAATCGCAACCGAGCATTTGATGGTTTTAAGATTTTTCTTCTTAAAAAGCTCATCCACGTTCTGAACATAAAAGAAAATGTTCTCTCCGAGGTTTAAATCTTCGTAAACTCCCAAAAACTCTTCGCCGCTGATCTTTTTTTCAAACGAAACGTACTCGTGCTCGACAAATTCATCGTTTCTGAAATACGGAAAAACCGTATCTCTGTGAATATTGCCTTTCGAATCTTTTATGATCCTGGCGCAGATACCGATATTCTCGCCGCAATCAAGATTTTTGTCCAAAATCAGATATTTTGCGTTGATATTATCCGCAATTATAGAGCCTTCCGGACGAAAAATGATGTCTTCGACTATTTTTTCATATTCCTGTATTGAGAAATTATTCAAAAAGCCTACGGCTCTGAAATATCTGTTCATATTACCACCGCTTCCGATGAGTTATCTAATCTCCGTCATGCCTCCCATGTAAGGACGAAGAACTTCGGGAATTCTCACCGAACCGTCTGCCTGAAGGTTGTTTTCAAGGAATGCGATAAGCATTCTGGGAGGAGCAACAACCGTGTTGTTTAATGTATGAGCAAAGTACTTGCTGCCGTCTTTGCCGTTAACTCTGATTTTAAGTCTTCTAGCCTGAGCATCGCCTAAGTTCGAGCAGCTTCCTACTTCGAAGTACTTCTGCTGTCTGGGTGACCATGCTTCTACGTCGAACGATTTAACCTTAAGATCTGCCAAATCTCCCGAGCAGCACTCAAGTGTTCTTACGGGAATATCCATTGATCTGAAGAGGTCAACTGTGTTCTGCCATAATTTGTCGAACCACATCTTGGAATCGTCGGGATGGCAGACAACAATCATTTCCTGTTTCTCGAACTGATGAATTCTGTAAACGCCTCTTTCCTCGATACCGTGAGCGCCTTTTTCTTTTCTGAAGCAGGGCGAGTAACTTGTGAGGGTCTTGGGAAGTTCTTCCTCGGGAATGATTGTATCGATAAACTTACCGATCATCGAATGCTCCGAAGTACCGATTAAGTAAAGGTCTTCGCCTTCAATCTTGTACATCATGGCATCCATTTCGGCAAAACTCATAACACCTGTAACTACGTTGCTTCTGATCATAAAAGGAGGAACGCAGTATGTGAATCCTCTGTTGATCATAAAATCTCTTGCGTAGGAAATAACTGCCGAGTGAAGTCTTGCGATGTCACCCTGTAAATAGTAAAATCCGTTGCCGGCTACCTTTCTTGCACTGTCAAGATCGATACCGTTGAATCTTTCCATGATTTCTGTATGGTAAGGAATTTCAAAATCGGGAACCACGGGATCGCCGTATTTTGTAACTTCAACGTTTTCTGTATCATCTTTACCGATGGGAACCGAAGGGTCGATGATGTTGGGAATTACCATCATGATCTTTGTTGTTTCTTCTTCGAGTTCTTTCTGCTTTGCATCAAGTTCTTCGAGTTTCTTTGCATTCTCTGCAACCTGCTTCTTAACTTCTTCGGCTTCTTCTCTCTTGCCCTGTGCCATTAATGCACCAATCTGCTTTGAGATAGCATTTCTGCTTGCCTTAAGGTTGTCAGCTTCCTGCTGAGTTTTTCTTCTCTGCTCGTCAAGCTCGATTACCTTGTCTACAAGGGGAAGCTTGTCAAACTGGAATTTGTTTTCGATGTTTTTCTTTACTACTTCAGGATTTTCTCTTAAAAACTTAATGTCTATCATAATATCTCCTTTTGAACCATTCTCCGGTTCATCTTTATATGTAATAATTTAAAATCTTTTATCAGTCTTTGTCGGACTCGACATTGTCGGGAAGAGCTTTGGCAATCTTCATTTTTCTTCTTGTTGCCTTATCAACCGCAAGCTGTTCCTCTTCTCCTAAAACAATATCGCACTTTCCGTTCTTAATCTTCTTTGAATAGCAAAAGCATCCGGAAGTGTTGTGAATCGAGTTAATCAGAATACCTGTATCGTTCTCATCCAAGAGCACCAGACAGAAACTTAACTTTCCGCCCATTTCCTTGAAAGCGTCATATTTTACGAGACCTACTTTCTGGAATGCTGACTGATGTTTTGCATAAAGCTCTTTGATTTCCCTTGAATGCTTGATGCCAAGCTTTCTTAAGGAATCCTGCTCCTCGCACATCTGGAATATCTTTTCCTCCAAACTGTCGGCGGTGGAGCCTTTCATGAACTTTTTGTATGCTATTCTGAATCTGATGTTCTCGTAAATGATATATCCCACACCAAGGATTAAAATAATCAAGAGGATAAAAAGTATCAGAAACAGGTGCCCTATATCTACATTTCCGAGCCCTATTTTATTTAAAAACGCGCTGTTCATCAATTACCTCATCGCTATGTTATGTAAACCATAGTGCTTCTTCATTTTTATTTTATACAGTCAATTATTCTTTCGAAATCATCGTTGGAATAGAAATCTATTTCAATCTTGCCGGCACCGTTCTCCTTGAGGGAGATGTTTACTTTGGTTCCGAGTTTTTCTTTTAATTTGTTTTCGTATTCCTTGTAAGCGATTGAAATCTGCTCGTTCTTCTTGGCTTTCTCTTTCTTTTCTTTGCCGATATTTCTGACGAGCTTCTCGATTTCTCTAACGCTCATCTTCTGATCGAAAGCCTGCTGCGCAAGTTCAGTCTGAATCTCAGCATTTTCGATTCCAAGTAAAGCTCTTGCATGTCCTTCGGTAATCATTTCATCGATTACCATCTGACGAACCTCGGGGCAAAGCTTTAAGAGTCTCATTGTATTGGTAATAGCGGTACGGCTCTTTGAAACCTTATCTGCTACTTCGTCCTGCTTAAGGTGGAAATCATCAATCAGTCTCTTGTAAGCCTCAGCTTCTTCAATCGGGTTTAAATCCTCTCTCTGGATATTTTCAATGAGGGCAATCTCTACTATTTCCTGTTCGGTAAGATCTTTGATGATGATGGGAACTTCTTTAAGACCTGCAATATTGGCAGCTCTCCATCTTCTCTCACCGGCGATTATTTCGTAGAACGACTTTCTGTCCTGAACAATCAGAGGTTCAATGATGCCGTGCTCTTTTATGGAATCTGCGAGTTCATTTAACGCATCTTCGTTAAAGTTTTTACGGGGCTGATTACGGTTGGGTTCAACCTTGGAGATGTTCATCATAACAATGCTGTTTTTGTATTTCTCTGTTACAGCCTTGTCATCCTTAGCCTGGATAATTAAATCCATTCCTCTTTTTTTATTTAATCCCTTTTCTTTTCCGGCACCCTTTATTGTGCCTTTGTTAAGACCGGCCATACTGTCTTACCCCCTGAAATATACTTTCAAAATTATACTATAATTTCTGTTTATTTGCATCACTATTTTACGTTGTTTCTAAGTGATTTGGTTTCATGTTAAACATGTATCTTTATTTGATTCTAAGCAGTTCGTCAGCAAGTTTGAGATAACTCTCTGCGCCCGCAGATTTAGGATCGTAATCAATGATTGGCTTTCCATAGCTGGGTGCCTCTGCAAGTCTTACGTTTCTCGGAATTGTTGTCTCGAATATTCTCTCTTCCAAAGCTTCCTTTACCGAATCAACTACATCCTGTGAAAGATTGGTTCTGGAATCGTACATTGTAAATACAACACCTTCCATTGTAAGAATCGGATTGAGTCTTTCTTTTACGAGATTGACTGTATGGATTAACTGGCTCAAACCTTCCATTGCATAGAACTCGCACTGAATCGGAACGAGTACGCTCTCGGCTGTAGTCATGGCATTTACCGTAAGCATGGAAAGTGAAGGAGGACAGTCGATGAAGATATAATCATATTGATCCTTTATCCAGTCCACTTCGTTCTTTAAAACAAATTCTTTTCTGTCTGTATCAATGAGTTCAATCTCCGCTGCTGCTAAGTTTACATTTGAAGGAATGATTGAGAGGTTCTCGTAAACATCAGGGATAATGCACTGCTTAATGGGGCATTCTCCAAGCATCAGTTCGTAAACCGTATCGTCCAGTTCATTCTTCTCTATACCGAATCCGGAGGTTGTATTTCCCTGAGGATCCATATCTATCAAAAGTACTTTTTTACCTTTTTTTGCAACTGCCGCTGCCAGATTAATGGCCGTTGTGGTCTTTCCTACTCCGCCTTTCTGATTGGCTATGGCTATAACTCTGCCCATATTAATCTCCTTTTCCCCTTTTTTTGTCTTTTCAAAAAGTGGTTTCACGTTAAACTTTTTGTCGGCTTATTCATAATAACATTATTGGAATTCTTTATCTATATAAAATACTTCCAATTTTCATTTTTATTTTCTTTTATAATGGTGCTTTTTTACTCCTGTCCCTGTCCTCAATTATGTGAAGAGGATGTGTCGCAGACAGTATTTCTTCAATTCTCTCCGGTATAAAAGAGGGTTTGATGTTTGATTTCTTTATCTCTTCCATGCTTAACCAGACAAGTTTTTCGCCCTCATCATTTTCCTTTCTGAGACTGTTTATATCTTCAACTTTTATCCTGTAGTAGAATTCCAGGACATGACAATCCTTTCCTTCTATTACCCCGCCTTTTCCGTCAAAGAAATTCTCACAGACAACGCAAAGATTTTCGGCTTTTGCTTTGATTCCCGATTCTTCCAACACTTCTCTTTCTATGCATTCGCCGGATGTTTCACCAATATGTACCGCTCCGCCTATCATATAATAATAGTCGCCGAAGGCAGAATCTATGAAAAGATATTTCCCCTCATGTTCTACAAATGCTCCTGTTCTGTATCTGAACCAGTTATTACTGTTTTGTATTGAAATATCCTCTGTCATGTTTTTCTCCTTCTAAAAATAATTTATGCACTAAATATAGATGTAATTATAACTTTTGTTTCACATGAAACATACTAGATATATACCAGACTGTTTTTTGTTTCACGATTCTTTATCAAAATATTGTATAAAAATGTTTCACGTGAAACATTATATAGTCAAATGTCTTTCAGGTCTCAAAAAATGTTTCACGTGAAACAACTATATATAGATATTGATTTTACTGAATCGATATCAACATATAGATTTTTACTCCTTAATATTCTGTCTTTATCGATTCAAGATGATAGGTTTCCCTGAAAATTTCTTCGTCCTTCGAACTCTTTATGAGCATGACTTCCGTAAAATGGCCGTCCGAATAATTCTTAAAACCCGCAACCTTTTCACCGGTACAGATGGAACTTCGGATCACGGCATACTGTTTCTCGGGATCAAAGCTTATTTCATTATTTACTTTTGCCTTCTTAATTCCAAACATGGCAGCCATCCTTTATAGCTCACAAATCATAAAACACATAAGCGATTACTTTAGTCTCATCGAAATCGCTGCTTCCTTAAAACCGAGACTCTTCCAAAAAGAAAGACCTCTTTCGTTCCAGGGCAAAACATCAATGCCGATATTATCAGTATTAAGAACTTTCAAAAGTTCATTGAAAGCTTGTGTACCGTAATGCTTTCTTCTAAAATCTCTGTCTATAAAAAACTGTCTTAAGTAAAATCCTTCCGGCAGATTTCTAACCAGCGCATATCCCACAACTTCATTTTCTTCAACAAAGAAATACGCATTATAATCCGTATCAAGGAACTCGCTCATTCTGTGTTCGAGTTCAAAAAGCTGCATAGGATTATCACTTTTCTCATCCTCAATTAAATACTTGTTCATTTCCGCGAGCTTCGGAACATCGCAAGCAGAACATAAATTTACTTTCATTCATTCCCTCCCAAAATTCGTGATATTATTTTATCACACACAAGGTTTTAAAAAAATAATAAAAATAAAAAATAAAAGGATTGTAACCAGGCTATATATAGATACCCTTGAAAAATTGTTTCACAAAATTATCAAAATGTTGGGGAAGAATGTTTCACGTGAAACATTATATAGTTGTATCATGAAAAGTTTTCAAAAATGTTTCACGTGAAACAACTATATATAGATTATAAAGGACGCTTGGAAGGTATGCCTTCCTTGCGAGGAAATCTGTCCTCTGTGCTTTTCTTTTTTTCTATTAGAACATTGCACCTGGAGAAATCAGATGAGGGAAGAATAAAATCAATTGCTTTTGCTTTCTTACCGCCAAGCATTCCTATCGCATTTGCAGCACTAACTATTTCATCATTGGAATCGGCTGACTTATCGGATACAAATACACCTCCAACTTTAACAAAAGGAATACAGTATTCACTTAAGACATACAGATTTGCTACAG
>JAEEGG010004582.1_pt1 | contig 33401 bp, 34 predicted proteins | sample 9134161 | NCBI WGS metagenome assembly JAEEGG01 (sample SAMN16246543, study PRJNA631951) | gut metagenome | biome: gut microbiome; feature: rumen; material: CR-attached | host: Bos | place: Iran: Karaj | collected 2018-10 | reverse complement strand
ATCCGGACTTCGGCGTGATCCGGAAGCTGGAGCAGATGCTGGCGGCGCGGGAAGTGACGGAGAGTATGCTGATCTTCCTTGTACTTCAGAAGGCGGATCTGCGGGTGCTCTCCCTGACGCAGCGCCTATTTGAGGCCGGCGCTATGCTGGTGATCTATGCGGTTACGGAGGAGGAGAGCGAGGAATTCTTCCGGCTTTCGGAACCTGGAAGGAGACTTTGCCGGATCCGGCCCGAGGAGGATCTGGAGGCGGTATTGTAATGGAACGGAGGGAATACTGGGTCAAAGCAGGATATCTTTTCTGGTTTGCCGGGCTTATGGCCGGTTTTTTGTGCTGCACCTTTTCGGACGTGCTGCAGCTTTCCATGACCGGACGGGGCCATATCCTGGCCGGCACCGTGCTCCTGGCCGCGGTCTCCCTTTACCTGCGCCTGCGCGGGCGCCTTCGCCTCTACGTGACCATCGCCCTTCCGCTGGTGCTGGGATATCTGGTCTATGCGCTGGGCGGAGCGGACCTGCCGCAGCGTGCCCTGGACGCATGGAAGTATCTTCTCTACGGGACCCCGCTGGCAGAGGATGCGGCCCTTCGGCTCTCCTATGTGCTGGTGTCTCTGATCACCGCGGGGAGCGCCGTGCTGGAACTCTGGCCGGAGCGCAGATTCCCGGTGCGGATCCTGCTGGCGGCGGGACAGGGCATATATCTGATCACCCGGATGGTGCTGGCCCGGCCGGTATCGAAGCCCGGGGTATGCTTTGCGCTTACGTACATTCTGTGCACCCATGTCCTGCTCCTGCGCAGACGTCTTCGTCCGGGAAGGAGCGGGGAGGATCTGTACATGGTCGGACTGACGCCGTTTCTGGGGGTGCTTCTTGCGTTCCTTCTCCTGCTTCCGGCGCCCGGTAAGCCCTATGACTGGCAGTGGGTCCGGGATCTGTACCACACCCTTGAAGACCGGATCACCATCGGACTGGAGAACCTGCGCCACGCCTCCGACGGGGAGGTAGAGATCGCCTTTACCGGGATCTCGGAGGAGGCGGATCTCTTCCCCGCGCTGCAGCGGGAGGACCGGGAACTGGTGCTTTTGAAGGCCGCGGCGGGACGGAGCCGGTCGGTCTATCTGACGGCGGAGACCTACAGCGATTTCACGGGACGGGGCTGGGAACTGCAGGAGCAGTATTCGGAACGGGAGATGGCTGCGGATGCCTTCGAGACGATCTATGCGCTGGAGCGCTACGGCCGGGCCGGGGAGGAGGATGCCTTCCGGAGAGCCCAGCTGGAGATTTTTTATCAGAACTACCGCACCCGCACGATGCTGCTTCCCTCCAAGGTATGGTTCCTGAAGCCCGGAGAGAAAACGCGGGATTACCGCGTGGAAGGACCGGTGGCGCGCTTTGACAAAAAGGCGGGCTACGGGACCTCCTACCTGGTGCGGTATGTGCGAAACGAGATTCCGCGGGAGGATCTGGCGGCCTTCCTGGAAGCGGATCTGCCCGAGGAGGAAGACCTTCGTAACCGGATCCAGCGGGATTATTTCCGGGAGCCGGTGACGGAGCGGGATCTGGAGGAGTACCATGCGGATACGCTGCTCGCCTGCTCGGAAGCACCCGTCCTGAGCGAAGGCGTGCGGAAATGGGTGGCGGATGTGACGGAGGGCGCGGCAAGCGGGAGCGAGCGCCTGCTGCGGATCGAAGAGGCCCTGGCAGAGCTTCCCTACAATCCGTCTCCGGGGGCGCTTCCGGAGAAAGTGCAGGACGCAGGCAGCTTTCTGGATTATTTCCTGCTGGAGAAAAAGGAAGGGTACTGCACCTATTTTGCGACCGCGTTCGCGCTCCTTGCCCGCAGCGAAGGGTACCCGGCCCGCTATGTGCAGGGGTTCCTCGTGCCCATCAGCAGGCAGGGAGATACCGTGGTCCGTTCCTACATGGCGCATGCCTGGCCGGAGGTCTGGTTCGAGGGGAAGGGGTATGTCGCGTTTGAGCCGACGCCCGGGCACCTTTCCGACCGCTATCTGCCGCGCCGGGAGAAGAAGGAACAGACGCAGGGACAGGGCGCTTTCCTGCCCCTGTACGAGGAGGAGGAAGCATCGCAGGTCCTTCCGGCGGAGCCGGATCCCGGACCGGATCTTTCCTGGATCCCCGTGGCCGGAAAAGCGTTGCTTCTGCTGGTCCTTCTGGGAGCTGTCTTCGCGCTGATTCTTGCGGCAGCAGATGCCGTCCGGGAAAAGCGCCGGACACCTTCGGAAAAATACCGGCGGAGCGTCCGGCAGAATCTGAAGATCCTCGGATATCTCGGGTACGAACGCGCGGAAAACGAGACCTGCCGGGAACTGGCGGAGCGTCTTCGCAGCGTGCGGCCGGACCCCATCGAGGAGGGATTCCTCGGAACGTACGAACGGTATCTCTACACGGATCAGACCGTCTCCGACGCCATGCTCGAAGAAACGCGCGCGGCGACCCGGACCCTGCTCGGGGTTCTTAAGCAGCAGAGCGGGAAACGGTATCCGCTGTACCTTCTGCGGCTTCGTCTGGAGCGCCTGTAAAGGCACATTCCCTCTCTCAAAATGTGAGAAAGTTTTGCGAATTTTTATCTATGCAGAAGCCCTGCGCCGTGGTAGTATTTTATTGGTAATTTTTTCTCAATCGGTACGAGAAAAAAGTGTCATTTACGGAAAGTATATTTAGGAGGAAACCAAACATGATTAATCTGCCCAAGGTAAAAATCGGTATCGTGGCAGTCAGCCGTGACTGCTTCCCGGAGAGCCTCTCCGTTAATCGCCGCAAGGCGCTGGTGAAGGCTTATGCCGACAAGTATGATGCAGCGGACATCTACGAGTGCCCGATCTGCATTGTGGAGAGCGAGATCCACATGGTTCAGGCTCTGGAGGATGTGAAGAAAGCAGGATGCGAGGCGCTGTGTGTCTACCTGGGCAACTTCGGTCCCGAGATCTCCGAGACCCTGCTTGCAAAGCATTTCGAGGGTCCCAAGATGTTCTGCGCTGCAGCAGAGGAGAGCCAGAATGACCTGCAGGACGGCCGTGGCGATGCTTACTGCGGAATGCTGAACGCTTCCTACAACCTCAAGCTTCGCAGCGTGAAGGCTTATATCCCCGAGTATCCCGTGGGCAATGCAGAGGAGTGCGCGGACATGATCCACGAGTTCCTGCCCATCGCAAATGCTGTCTACGGCCTGAACAATCTGAAGATCATTTCCTTCGGTCCCAGACCGCTGAACTTCCTTGCTTGTAACGCTCCCATCCAGCAGCTCTACAACCTGGGCGTTGAGATCGAGGAGAATTCCGAGCTCGATCTGTTCGAGTCCTTCAACAAGCATGCAGGTGACGAGCGCATTCCCGCTAAGGTCAAGGAGATGGAGGAGGAACTGGGCGTCGGTAACAAGAAGCCCGAGGTTCTGCCGAAGCTGGCTCAGTACGAGCTGACCCTTCTTGACTGGGTAGAGGAGCACAGAGGCTACCGCAAGTTCGTTGCCATCGCAGGCAAGTGCTGGCCCGCATTCCAGACCCAGTTCGGCTTCGTTCCCTGCTATGTGAACAGCCGTCTCACCGGAAAGGGCATCCCGGTGTCCTGCGAGGTCGATATCTACGGCGCCCTGTCCGAGTTCATCGGCACCTGCGTCAGCGATGACATCGTTACCCTGCTTGATATCAACAACTCCGTGCCGGACGACATGTTTAATGAGTCCATCAAGGGCAAGTTCGACTACGACTGGAAGCACACCGATACCTTTATGGGCTTCCACTGCGGCAACACGCCCAGCTGCAAGATGTGCGCCGACCGTGCCGTGAAGTACCAGCTCATCCAGCACCGCCTGCTGGAGCCCGCCGGTTCCGATCCCGACTTTACCCGCGGCACCCTGGAGGGCGACATCGCCCCCGGCGAGATCACCTTCTTCCGCCTCCAGTGCGACAGCGAGGGCAAGCTCCGCTCCTACGTCGCCCAGGGCGAGGTGCTGCCCGTGGCCACCACCAGCTTCGGCGGCATCGGCGTCTTCGCCATCCACGAGATGGGCCGCTTCTACCGCCACGTGCTGATCCAGAAGCGTTTTCCGCACCACGGCGCCGTGGCCTTCGGCCACTATGGCAAGGCGCTGTTCGAGGTCTTCAAGTTCCTGGGCGTGGACGACATCGGCTACAATCAGCCCAAGAGCCTGCCCTACCCCACGGAGAATCCCTGGGCCTGAGCAAGGCGCTGCAGCGACCCCACGGCGCTCGCTGCCCGCACGTCCTTACGGATGATTCCTCCATCATGATCATCGAAGGATTCGGCCCGGAACCGGAAAAGGGAGGCCTGCCTCATGGATTTCAACGTGTATGAGCAATACTTTGCCGCAGAACACCCGGGGAACGGCGTGCCCCGCCGGGCGGCGCGGACGGCCCTGACGGTGAGCAGCGGAGAGGGGCGGGTGCGCTACGTCGCCTCCCTCAGCTTCTTCCCCCATGAGACGGAGGAGGACTTCCGCGTCAGTTGGGACGTCTACGCCGAGCGGGAGCTCTATGACGCCCCCGGCCGCCGCTCCAAAAAGCGGGAGGCGGCGCTGCTGGCGGGCCTGCGGGAGACGCTGGACGCGCTGGCGGCGGAGAGCGGGGGCGAGATTCGATGGGAGCAGCCCCTGATCCCGGCCCGCTTCGGCTGAAAGCCCTTGCCGCGCGGCAAAAATGCCGCCGCGCCGCAGGATCATGGTTGAAAAAGGAGGCGGGAGGCCCATGGAGAACGGCATACAACGCTGGCAAATCCTGTTTTCCGGGCAGGTGCAGCATGTGGGCTTTCGCTACACGGCCTATTATCTGGCACGGGAGCTGGGCGTTACCGGCTGGGTGGACAATCTTCCCGACGGCAGGGTGGAGATGGAGGCCCAGGGCTCGAGCACACAGCTTCGCAGGATGCTGCTGCGGCTGAAGGATCAGCGGCACATCCGCATCACGGAGCTGCATATCCGTCGTGTGCCCTGCAGGATGCTGGAACGGCGCTTTTCCGTCCGTTCCGGCGGAGATTGAAGGGGGAGAAGGCATGAAGCTGTTTCACAAGGCAAAGCCGGAGCCGCCCCGTTTTCCGGCGGAGGACTACGAGCCGGTGCTGCGCTGCAGCATCTGCACCGGGGAGCGCACCGCCTGCATGCGGGAGCGCGCCACCGGCAGACTTCGGGAGATCCAACTGATCCGCAGCGACCGGGATCTGGAGGACTTCTGCAGGGCCTACGGCCTGCGCCCGGAGGAGATCAAGACGGTATATTGACCCGGAAAGGGACAAATCGAAAAGCCCCGGGGCGGCTGAAAGCAGCCGCACCGGGGCTTTTGTCGTCAGGCAGGGTTTTGCAAGGAGAGGAGCGCGCGCCGGAAGCCCTAGCCGAAAAAGGAGAAGGTCAGACTTAAGCTCTCGGAAACCAGCGTCAGTGTGTTTCCGTCAAAGGTGTAGAAAAAGTATTGAGCTCGGGAGCATTCGCTGTATGCGAAGAAAAAATACTCGTCCCAGGTCGAGACATAGGTATCCTCGGTCTCATAGAGGGAAGCAATCCTGTCGCCGTAAATCTGGATGCCTGCGCCGGCCCATCGATCGGTGACGTCCTTGCCTCCCCGCTCGGCGTGGGTCAGAGTATATTGGCCGGGCTTGAGAGCGGTGCGCTCCTCCACCTCGCCGCTGCGGGTGAAAAGGAAGCTGATATCTTCAACTTTCAGCGTCAGCGTATCGCCGCTCAAGCTGTAGGAGCACAGTTCTCCGATAAACAGGATCGTCGAATCCGTCCAGATCAGAGGAACACGATTATATGTGACGTGGTAATCGCCATCCACAGTGCCGCCTGCATGGGCTGGAAACAGGCAGTAGCCGCCCCTGTTTTCGTCCAGCATCAGGGTGATCTCTCCGGGATCATAATTTCCGCGGGAGCTGCTGACCAGGGACCAGGTGCCGGCGGGCGTCTGGAGGACGGACGCCTCCTCTGCAGCGGGAGAGCTATGGCCGAAGGCGCCGGAGAAAACGAGGCCCAGGCCGACGCCCACCACCAGCGCCGCGGCCACCAGGGCGACGATCAGCCAGGTGCGCTTCTTGGGGGACTCGGGAGCGGGTGTGCTCGGTGTGGATTCGACGCGCGCGCCGCAGCGGGTGCAGAAGGCGTTGCCGGCGGAGAGCTCCGCGCCGCATTTGGTACAAGTAGCCATGGAGGCTTCCTCCTTGTTGTTGAATTGGGGAAAACTGGCTTGCAGCGGAAAGAATGGCCGGGATGAAGGAACTCAGCCGCCTTGGAAAGCGAAGGTCAATGTTTGGCCCCTTCGGGTCAGCGTCAAGATGCTGCCGTCGAATGTGTAGACATAGAGATAAGCCTCGTCGCTCTCGATTTCATATTCAATGAAGAAATACTCCGTCCAGGTCAAGGGAACACGGTATTTCCCATAGTCGAGAGAGGCGAGCTTCCCCTCGAAAACCTGGAGAACCGTGGAGCGGTAAGAATCGGTTTCATCCTGGCCTCCCCACTCGGCACGCGTCAGCGTGTACACGCCGGAGGGGAGGGGAGCGTTCTTCTGCGCCTCGCCGGTGCGATGGAAAAGGAGCGTGTCTCCGTTCGCAGACAGCGTCAGCGTGTCTCCGTTCAGAGTATAGGAGTAAGAAACGCAAGGGATCATGATCACACTGTCCGTCCAGGCCACAGGATAGTCTTCATAGTCTTCGGTGTATGCTTTGCTGTATGCTGGAGACGACTCATCCTCGGACACCTCTCCGCTTCTCGAGATAGATGTTCCGTGACCGTGCCCGCCTTCCCCCAGCATCAAGGTGATATCCCCGGGCGTATATTTCCTCCCGTTGCCCGAACAACTGACCAGGGTCCAGGTGCCGGCGGGGGTCTGGGGGACGGGCTTCTCCTCGTCGGCGGAAGAGCGATGGCCGAAGGCGCCGGAGAAGACGAGGCCCAGGCCGACGCCCACCACCAGCGCCGCGGCCACCAGGGCGACGATCAGCCTGGTACGCTTTTTGGGGGACTTGGGAGCGGGGGCTTCCGGCGCGGCCTCGATGCGGGCGCCGCAGCGATTGCAGAAGGCGCTGCCTGCGGGCGCCTGAAAGCCGCATTTGGTGCAATAGGCCATGGAGAGTTCCTCCTTTGCTGTCATGATTAACACCATTATATCGAAGTGCGGCGCAAAAGGCAAGAAAAAAGCGCCCTGCGGGAGAATCTCGGCGCAGGTACGCATAATCCTCTGTTCACGCCGCAGGGGCGGCTATCAGCCGCCCCTGCGGGGGGATGCGCCGTCTCTCTCATACTAAACTCTAATAAGATGAAGACAAAGATTTGCAAGACAGCTTTGTGTCAGGCGAGGCGGCGGCCGCAGCGAATCATGGATATTTATTTGCAAGGCCGTCAACAAAGCTTGGCACAAATCTGGCAGCAAAGATTGTCTGATTTCTATTAGAGTTTAGTATCAGAGGCAGAGCAGCAGCGCGGCGGCGGAAAGCAGGGCCAGCAGCGCCAGATTTACCGCCGTGAACGACAGCAGGAAGCGGCCGGTGTGGGCGTGCTCGGAATGGGAATAGAGCTTCATGGCGATGAGGCTGGCAAGGCTTGCGATGGGCGTGCCGAGACCGCCGATATCCACCCCCAGCAGCAGCGCCCGGGCCTGATCCGTGAAGCCCGAGAGCAGCAGCGCCGCGGGGACGTTGCTGATGACCTGGCTGGTCAGCAGGGCCGTCCAGTATTCCCGGCCCGTCAGCAGGGAGCGGAGCAGCCGATCCACGGCCTCCACCCGGGCCAGATTCCCCGAGAATACAAAGAAGGCCACAAAGGTCAGCAGCAGCATGAAATCCGCCTTCAGCAGCATCTTGCGATCCCAAACCAGCAGCACCGCGACCAGCGCCGCCAGCATCGCCCACCAGGGCAGGACGCGCAGCACGGTGCAGAGGCACAGCGCGAACAGCGCCAGGTACAGCCAGAGCTCCCGACGGTGCAGCTCCGGCGCCTCGCCCAGAAAGAGCTCCAGCTTCTTTGCGGGCAGGAGCAGACAGAGCCCCAGGATCAAGGCCAGAGACAGGGCCCAGATCGGGGAGGTGACCGACAGAAATTCCCCCATGCCCATGTCATAGCGGGAGTAGAGGTACAGGTTCTGGGGGTTTCCCACCGGCGTCAGCATGCTCCCCAGGTTGGCGGCCACGGTCTGCAGCACCACCACCCGGATCAGGGCCTTTTGCTGCCCGGCCAGGCCCAGCACCACCACCGCCAGGGGAACAAAGGTCAGCAGCGCCACGTCGTTGGTGATGAGCATGGAGGAGAAAAAGCACAGCAGCACCAGCAGCGTTCCCAGGGCGCGCAGGTTCCCGGCGCGCTGGCACAGCAGATGCGCCATGTGCGAGAACAGCCCCGCCTGCCGCAGCCCCGAGACCACCACCATCAGCCCGTAGAGCAGCGCCAGGGTACGCAGATCCAGATAGCTCAGATAGGCGCCGTCCGGCGGCACCGGGATACAGCTCGCCAGCGCGGCCAGCGCGGCGAGGATCAAAACCGGCTCCCGCCGGATAAAAGAACGGATCGTGGACATGACCGACTCCCATCGCACAGGAGGATTCCTCCGCGCCCAGGCGAAGGTCCAGCACAGTATAAGCCCTTTTCCACTGACTTGCAACAGCAAAATGCGCTGTATCCTCCGGAAGAAGAGACTTGCTTCGAAAACTGCGGAAGAATCCAAAAAAACTGTCGCCAAGCGGTCGATATTCTGCTATAATAACAAAGCATGGATTTTCCGAACGAAGCAAGCGGGTTGAAGCGATATGAGCGGAAAGAAAAAAGTATTCTGGGCGCTGTTCTCCATGGTCCTTGCCGCCCTTTCCATCTGGGCGGTGTTGGGGCAGAGCAAGAGCCTGTCGCTGGGACAGCTCTGGATCAGTGTCTGCAACGCGAAAAAACTGTGGATGTTTCTGGCGCTGTGCTGCACCATGCTGTATGTCGTGGCAGAGGGTGAGGCCCTCCGCTGCATCCTGGAGGGGATCGGGTATCGGGTGCCGTTCCGACATGGGCTGCTTTACAGCACGGCGGATCTCTATTTTTCCGGTATTACCCCGTCCTCTACCGGAGGCCAGCCTGCCAGCGCCTATTTTATGGTCAAGGATGGTATTCCTGCGGGCGCAGCTACGGCGACGCTGTTGGCAAACTTGATTTTATACTTTGTTGCGCTGATGGCAGTGGGACTCCTGGCGGTGATCACGGAGTTTCGGCTGTTTCTGGGGCTGCGCTTGGTCTCCAAGATCCTCATCGGCCTTGGCTATCTGGTGCTGGCGGGGCTTACGCTGCTGTATTTTTTCATGTTGGGCAGGGGAGAGCGGGTGTTCACCCTGCTGCGGCGAGTGGTCTGCTTCCTGCATCGGATCAAGTTGATTCACCGTCTGGAGCTGCGGCTGGAAAGGCTGCAGGTCATGGAGGCGGATTTTGACAGCTGCGCCAAAACCATGAAGGGCAAGGGCCGGGTGATGTTTCATGCGCTGCTCTGGAATCTGCTCCAGCGGGCTGCCCTGATCGCCGTTCCCGTATTTCTGTTTTTGGCGCTGGGCGGGCGCGGCAACTTGGCATGGCACCTGTTTACCGCCCAGTGCCTGGTAACGCTGGGCTACAACTGCGTTCCGGTGCCCGGCGCCATGGGCGTGGCGGATTACCTGATGCTGGACGCGTTTTCGGGCCTCATGGCCCTGGAGGAGGCCTTCCGCCTGGAGGTGCTGAGCAGAGGTCTGACCTTCTATCTCTGCGTTCTCGCCTGCGGCGTCCTGACTGGCCTGGGCCACCTGCTGAGAAAGAAAAAGAAAACCGGGGAGACGCCTCCGCAGGAGGCCCCCCGATCGGAGGAGGAATCGCCTATGCTGCCCCAGGATCCCTGCATTCTTTTTAGTTATGTAAACCAAAAGCTGCGGGACGACTATGATTCTCTGGACGCCCTGTGCGAGGATCTGGAGCAGGATCGGGCCGCGCTGGAGGAAAAGCTGGCGAAAGCGGGCTTCACCTACGACCCTGCCCACAAGTGCTTTCGCTGAGGAAACGCGTATGGGCTACGTTGAAGATATACGCGCCCTGGTGGGGCACCGGCGGCTGATCCTCTGCGGCAGCAGCGTGGTGATCCGCAACGACCGGGGCGAGCTGCTGCTGCAGAAGCGGGTATACCCGGCGGGCCGCTGGGCCTTCCCCGGCGGGCTTATGGAGCTGGGGGAATCTACCGAGGACACCGCCCGCAGGGAGGTGCGGGAGGAGACGAGCCTGGAGCTGGGGAAGCTGCGGCTGCTCGGCGTCTACTCCGGGCCGGACGCCCTCTGCTCCGCTCCCAACGGGGACGAGTGGTATGTGGTGAACGTGGCCTACGCCTGCGACGAGCCCCTGGGCGAGGCCCGGGTCAACGACGCCGAATCCATGGAGCTGGGCTGGTTCAAGCCGGAGGACGTGCCGGAGACCCTGGTGCGCAGCCACAGGGAAATTCTGCGGGATTACCTGGGGAGTGAAGGATTGAAGAAATGAAGGTGCGACCCTTTAGCCTATACTGTGAAAGGAATGAGCGCTATGGAGAAGTTCATCCCCTATGAAAAGCTCTCGAAGAAAGAAAAGCGGAGGCTGGATGCCGCACGGCGGAACACCTGGGGCTCTCTCTCCCCGGTGACCCGGCGGCCCGAGAATCCCAGAGCCTACAAACGCAAAAAGCTGCGGATCGAGAAAGAACTCGACCCGCAGCTATTCTTTTCGGGAAAACTATTTGCCAGGCGAGTGGTCAGCTTGTCAAAAAGGTACCGCGGAGGACATTTTTGACCGGGCTTTCCCGCCGAGCATATTGGCCGTTTTTTCCCCTGTGGGGAAGTGAAATACTATTCGCTTTCCAAGCTGCGCGAAGCGCAAGTTCACGCGGTGGAACGCCCAAAAAGGAACGAAACCACAGAAAGCCCGCGTAAAAGCTACAAGCTGAACGGTTCTACAAACGGGAGTGGCTTATTTCAGCATTTCATCTGCAATCAGGCTTTCGAGCACCCGCGCTTCTCTCTCAAACATCAGCCGATTATACGGGCTGTTCTTTACCTGGTAATTCTTGTTTATTGCGACAAGAGGATCCACATACTCCAGCCTATAGGATTCCTGCGCCTCATAATCATCCAGGTGTTGAGATACCATCACATCCGTTGCTGTACAGAGATAATAGTAGTTATCCTGTACAAAGCATTCCGTGGGGTCCGTATCACTTTTCTGAACTCTATGCACGTAGCCATATTCCTTGACCGACTCCGGAGCAACGACCAGACCTGCTTCTTCCTGCGTCTCCCGAATCATGGCATCAACAGGAGTCTCTCCGTCTTCTATTCCTCCTCCGGGGAATTTGTAGTAATCATATTTCAGGCTGTGGATCATGGCGACCTTGCCGTCTCTGATAATAATGCTTCTTGCAGAATTGCGCGTAAACGTACGCGTACAATGCGCGTAATCCTTTTTATCCATTTCGAATAGCAATCTCATTTGTTTTGCCCTCAAAAATGCCGATTTATTGAAATGATTATACAATATTTGACCCCGCTGTACAACAAGAAAACCTCGCTTGCCGTCGGCAGACAATAGAGGTTTCTTTGATGGCGCAGAAGGAGGGATTTGGTCTGCTTTGCCGCGATTGCCGTTTGCTTACCCCGGCATAAAGCCTCAGCCCGCAAAGCGGCGCGGCTGCGGAAAATGCTGCTTTGCCGCATCCGCCCCCGGCGGCGCAAAGCAGCAATTCCCTCGCGCGGCGCGAGGCTTCAAGCCCCAATGGCAAGAACAACACCCCGTCCGATGGACGGGGTGTTGTTCTTGGCGGAAGAATGCTATTTTGACAAAACAGGGGCTATCGTTAGATTTGGAAAAAGCAAGCAGCATAGCCCTTAGTCTTATTTGGTCACCTGGTATCTTTCATAGCTGATTTTAGTCAGTCCGCCCAGGATGGCAGTAAAAACAAGATACACGATCGGTGCGGTCTCAAGAATAGTGAACAGACGGCCGAAAAGATGCACCATGCGGTAATCCGAGAATGTCCAACTGCCGAGAAATGTGACGGGCAGATAGCTGCACGCCTGCGAAATCAGTCTCCAACTGTACGGAGGATTCAGCGTGCTGATAAGCCATAATACCATCATGGAGGCAATCACGGCGATCGAGTTGTTGAAGACTTGTGAAAGGCACATGGCTATGACGCTCATCAGCAGTCCAATTACGAGCATAGTTCCTGCGTATATCCAAAACGCGGTGCTTATTCTCATGTCCATGGCTGTCGGCCCGACGAAAAACTGTACCGATGCATCGCCGCCGTCAAAGCCGGAAATGACGAATTCCGTTCCGACACACGCGAGAAGGACCACCAACGTTTCAAATATCCCCACGGTGATACCGGCAAGCAGCTTTGCCGCTGCAAGCCTTTTCTTTCCGTTGCGTGAGGAAAATATCAGCGCGTCTGTATGGAGCTGTGCCTCATCGCTGAAAACACCGGAAAGGGTGGTAGCAATGGATATCATGGAGAGAATGGCGACAAAATACATAATACAGACGGAATCGCCCCAGCCGTTTTGAATTTTTCCGTAGAGGAGCGGCATTTGCGACTGTGCGCGTTTTGACTGCCAGTAATCGACCTCCGAAGCTGTCAGATGCTGATCCTGGATGATCTCGTCAATAACGCCGCTGAATCTTTTTTCAAGGTCTGCTTCGGTCATGTTGTAAGCTTTGTCAATATTCCCGCCGATCGTTATGAGATAGTCCATCAGGGGCTGATACGCGGGGTCGTTGACACCGATTCCGACAGCGATCTGTGTTCCGTCATCCATGGTGATGGTTTTTGGCTCCACTGCTGCGCGCATCTCATCCAGCATTTTGTCATCAATGGCGCGGCCGACCAGAACAAGCTCTTCCTTGTTGACAATCTTTGCGCCGGACACGTGTTCTCCGATACTCATTGCGACCATGAGAAGGACCACCGCAATCATCGCTATGGCGGTTATTTTGCGGCACACGATCTTCCGCACCTCAAACCGGTACATGGATCCGAGATTATTCATCCTCCGCACCTCCGAACTCTTTTAGATAAAAGCCCTCCAGGTCGTCGGGAGTGTTTTCTTTCGTGCCGTCCCAGATAATCTGTCCGTCCCTCATCATAAGGATACGGTCGGCGATATGCTCCACGTCGGAGACAATATGGGTGGAGAGAAGAACAACGGATTCTTTTCCGAGCTCCGCGATCATATTTCTGAAACGAACCCTTTCTTTCGGGTCAAGCCCGGCGGTCGGCTCGTCCAGGACAATGATTCTCGGGTCGTTAAGCAGCGCCTGCGCGATGCCGAGCCGCTGCTTCATGCCGCCGGAATATGTCCGGATCTTTTTGTCCGCGGCTTCCTCGAGATTGACAGACTTTAAGAGTTCTGTACTTTTCCTTTTGGCGGTTTTTTTGTCAAGACCCTTTAACACGGCGATATACAGCAGGAAATCTCTGCCCGTAAAGGACGGATAATAGCCGAAATTCTGCGGGAGATAGCCCAAGGCATCTCTGTATAATTCCTCTGACACATCTGTTCCGTCGAAGGAGATCGAGCCGCTTGTAGGCTTTAAGATTCCGCAGATCATCCTCATGAGCGTTGTCTTTCCGGCACCGTTCGCCCCGAGAAGACCCGTCACACCGACGCCGAGCTTCAGCGTGATCCTGTCGGCAGCTATGATATTCTGATACTGCTTCGACACACGGTCTAACACAAGTTCCATTGTAATTCCTCACTTTCTCTGATATATGCACATACCTCGACCGCCGTCAGACCGGCCGATATCAGAAGCACTCCGGACAGCGCGGATCTGTACAGTCCGGCGCAGCAACGCTCAAGAATATCTATGCCGCCGAACATGGCAGCGCAGACACCTGCTGCGATCACGACACAGCCGTAAATGTTTTTCGGCGAGTGCCAGCGGCGGATGAGCAGCATGCAGAGAAACGTCGTTATGAGATACGGCACGCCCGCCGCAGCAAAAGAAACGAACAGATTCATTCCCGTAACGGCACTCAGCGCACATGATGCCGCCAGCATAATGGCAAGCCCGGCAATTCCGATAATGGCCAACCGTATGATCTTAATCGTCCTCAGCGAAAACCTTGAAGACATCTCTATCTCTTCCATACCGTACTTTTCGGATTTCCCAAGTCCGGTCAGAGCAAACAGCGCCGCCAGGGGTGCAAGGACTGCAACGATTTTAGCCAGCTTCACATCGATATTTGCCAATGATCCGAGCAGCATCGCCAGCGCGTAACCGCAGATTGCCGTCAATTGCGCTCCCATATACTGCAACTGTACGCGAAGCAGCTCTCGGTAGTTCAGTTCGCGCCTCTGATAGTTTTTTATAAACTCATTTTTCCGAGATGCTTCTATGCTGTATGCGCTTTTAATGAGGCGTTTCAGTTCAGAATTCTTCATTTCTTTCCATCTCCTTTCTCAGCTTTTCCAGCGCCGATGATATCCTTCTGCGAACGGCAAAACGGGAGATACCCATGGTTTTTGCTATATCCTCTACGGAAAGCTCCCCTGAAAACCGGAGGACAACAGCTTCCCGCTCGTCCGCGGTCAGACTGTCCAAAGCCTGTTCTATAGAAATCCGATCAACAATATCCTCCACCTTGTCCCTTGATTCCGGCATTTCCTGTATCTTTGTTGGCAAATCCTCAATCAACTCATCTTTATGTTTTCTGAAATAGTCAATGCACAGATTTCGGGCTATCGTATAAAGGTAAGCCATTTCCTTTCCGATGCTGTGATAATCCTTACTTTCAAAAAACTTAATAAATGTTTCCTGTGTTAGATCTTCTGCCAAAGCCCTGTCCCGAAGCTTCATATAGCAGTAGCGAAGGAGTTTGTCATATTGCTGTTCAATATCCATGAATCATGTAACCTCCTCATACTGTATAACGAATGACTACTGCGCAATGTGCGGTCTTTCTATTTCCATAAATGCTGGCGCGATATGTCCTGCAGACATCCGACCGTCATGAAAGATGCGCAACCTATCTTCCGATGAATGAGACTTCTGTTTTCAATCTTCAGTGATGGTAAAATCATCACGATGAGTCAATTCTAGTACTGTCGGGTAGAAAATGCAAAGAAGCTTGAAGGAATTCGGTAATAATAAAAAAGGATTGCTATTATGTTATAATAGCAATCCTATTCTGGCGCAGAAGGAGGGATTTGAACCCTCGCGCGCTTTATACACGCCTACTCCCTTAGCAGGGGAGCCCCTTCGGCCTCTTGGGTACTTCTGCATGCCGCCCGAGTATATTATCACAGCGCCGCGGGCTTGTCAAGAAAAATGTACGGGATAGCGCAGGAAGAGGTGAAGGAGTGAAGAAATGAAGGAATGAAGGAATGAAGGAACGTCCCACGCCGATCTCACGGGAGGCGGACGACGGAGAGAGTTCCCGCGACCGCGAGCGCATCGTGATGCGCCCCACCGGCGTCATTTCTTCACCGTTCACGCTTATTTCCCCACGCAGAAGCGCGCGAAGATCCGGTTCGTCACGTCCTCGCGGACGCTGCGGCCGGTAAGCTCGCCCAGGGCGGCCATGGCCCCCTCGGTCTCCGTCAACACCAGATCCGGCGTCAGGCCCTGCTCCAGCGCGTCCAGCGCCGCGCGCAGCGCCTCTGAGGCCCGGGCCACCGCGTCCCGCTGGCGGGCGTTGGTCAGAATCTCCCCCGCCGGGGCCTCGGGAAGCGGGAACAGGGCCTCGATGGCCCGCTCCAGCGCGTCCAGCCCCTCTCCGGTGACGCTGCTCACCGGGATCACGGGCAGGGGCGTGTCGATCCGCTCCGTCACCGCGCTCAGATCCCGCTTGCTGAGCACCACCAGACCCCGCTTCGCCTCCTCGGCGGCCCGCAGGATCTCCCGATCCTCATCGCTATAGTCCCGGCTGCCGTCCACCACGGCGATCACCAGCTCCGCCTGCTCCAGGGCGGCCCGGCTGCGCTGGACGCCCAGGCGCTCCACCTCGTCCTCCGTCTCCCGGATGCCGGCGGTGTCCGTGAGCCGCAGACACAGCCCGCCCAGGCGCAGCCGCTCCTCGATGGTGTCCCGGGTGGTGCCGGGCACGGCGGTGACGATGGCCCGCTCGTAGCCCAGCAGGGCGTTTAAGAGGGAGCTCTTGCCCGCGTTGGGCCGGCCCACGATGGCCGTGGGGACGCCCGCGTTCAGAAGCCGGCCCCGCTCGAAGCTGCGGAGCAGCGCCTCCAGCTCTCCCAGGGCTCGCTCCAGCGTCGCCCGGTAGTCCCGAAGCCGGAAGTCCTCGATGTCCTCGTCCGGGTAGTCCAGCACCGCGTGGTAGTGGGCGCTAATGTCCGACAGGGCGGCATAGATGGCCTCGGCCCGGCGGTGGATGGCGCCGGAGAGCTGCCCGGCGGCGTTGCGCAGGGCCTCGTCGCTCTCCGCGTCGATGAGGTCGGCCACGGCCTCCGCCTCTGAGAGTCCCAGGCGGCCGTTGAGGAAGGCCCGCTTGGTGAACTCCCCCGGCCCGGCCTGGCGGGCGCCCAGGGCAAAGAGCTCCTCCAGCAGCGTCCGCAGCAGCAGGGGGGAGCCGTGACACTGGAATTCCACGGTGTCCTCCCCGGTGTAGCTGTTGGGCGCGTGGCTGACGGTGGCCAGGCACAGATCCAGCAGACTCCCGTCCCGGCGGCGCAGGCTGCCGTAGACCAGGCTGCGATCCCCCCGCTCTCCCAGGGCGGGGCCGTGGGCCGGCGTGAACAGGCGCTGGGCCAGCGCGATCACGCCGTCTCCCGACAGGCGCACGATGCCGATGGCGGCCACCTGCGCCCCGGTGGCAATGGCGGCGATAGGTTCAGACATAAAGCTCCCTCCCCGGAACGGAAACGGGAGGGGCAAGCCCCTCCCCGAGTGGATGAAGGATTGAAGAATGAAGAATGAAGGATGCGGATTGCCACGGCCAGTGTGCGCACTGGCCTCGCAATGACACCGTAGGGACGGGCATTGCCGTCCGGGGATACGGGTGCGGGCCGGATTGGGCGGACGACCGATGGTCGTCCCTACGGGGACGAAAACGAATAACTAAAACCTAAAAACCTAAAACCCAAAAGCCTCAAAACTCAAAACCTAAAACCTACTTCTCCCTCCGGGCTTCCCGCGCGGCGCGGGCCGCTCTCTCGTCGTTTCGCTCCGCCACGTAGTAGCTCAGCGCCAAGAGACTGTCGGAAAAGTGGACGTTTTCCACAAGAACTCTGCTGTTGGGCTCGGTCAGCTCCACATTGGTGAAGTTCCAGATCGCCTCCACCCCGTGTTCGGTGAGGATTTTCGTAACGGGGATCGCTGCGTCCTTCGGCACGGTGAGCACGGCGATTTCGGGACGGTTCTCATCCAGAAAACGAGGCAGCTCCTCCATGGCGTAAACGGGCACCTTGTTGAAGCAAGTGCCGATGATCTCCGGCTTCACGTCAAACGCGGCGATCAACTGAAAGCCCCAGTCGCTGAAGCAGAAATTGTCGATCAGCGCGTGGCCGATATTGCCCACGCCGATGAGCACCGCGCGGAAGCTGCGATCCATGCCCAGGATAGAGGCCACCTGCGCGCGCAGCGTCGGAACATGGTAGCCGTAGCCCTGCTGGCCGAATTCGCCGAAGCAACTGAAATCCTGGCGAATCTGAGAGGGAGTGAGACCGAGCTGCCGGCCAAGCTCTGTGGAAGAAACGCGGCTCACGCCCTCCGCCTGCAGCTCGTCCAGCCGCCGCAGGTATCTTGGCAGCCTGCGGATCACGTTATTGGAAATCTTGATATTCTTCAAAACATCCTCTCCTTTGCGCACGGTGACCTTTATTTGTTTATTTTATCACAAAGCGTTTCATCACGCAAGGGATAGTCTCGTTTTTTCCATTTTTCGGAAGCCCGGAGGCGAAAAGCGGCGTCCGGGGCGATTAAAAGTCCGTTTTATAGGACAGCAAAGCTGCTAGGATGGGTGTGTAAACAAAAAAACGGGAGGCAAAACCAATGAACGAACAACTGCCCTGCACCACCAGCACCGCGCTGCAGACCGTCAACGAGCTTCTCTATCTTTTCGCCCTCATCCTGGCCCCCGCGCTGATCCTCTTCGTCGCATGAGGCAGCAAAAGCGGCGTGACCGATCAAAGTCACGCCGCTTTTGCCTTTTCGTCGGGAAGCTCTCACAGGAGCCTTGTGGGGATCCCCAGCTCCGCCAGGCCCCGGTAGAGCACGCTGGGCAGATCCGCGTAGAGCAGCTCCGGGGGCAGACGCCGCAGGGCTACAGCCAGCGCCGCCTCCGTCGGCAGGCGCTCCGGGTCGTAGAAGGCCCCGTAATCCCGGTTTCCGGAGGCCAGGGCCAGCTCCGCCGCCGTCCGATCCGGATCCAGCGCGCGCAGGTCGCCCAGACAGCGAGTCTCCGCCCCGGTGTTGCCCAGATAGAGCCGGCAGTCCGGGTGCACTGTGCAGTAGAGCTCCTCCTGCTCCTGCCCGAAGAGCGCGCGGAGGGACAGGCCCTCCGCCAGCCGCGCCGCGGCGGCGCCCGGCGTATGCGTCCACGCCTTCTGCACCAGCGCCACGTCCTGCCCCCAGCGGGGCAGCCAGGGCTCCAGGGCCCGCAGCTCCGGCAGGGCGGCCCGGTAGGGCTCAAAGTCCCCCATGTTGGCGTGGGGCGTATAGTTGGGGATGGCAAACCAGATGAACTCTGGCGCCAACGCCGCCAAAACCCGATCCAGCTCCTCCGCGTCCTCCGGGAAGAAGCGGTTGAGCATCAGAGAGACATTCAGCTTCGCGCCCCGGGATTTCAGATACTCGGCCGCTGCCAGCGCCCCCCGGAACGCGCCGGGCCGACGGACGATCCCGTCGTGATGGGCGGGGCCGCCGTGCAGGGTGACGCCGAAGTCCTCCCAGCCGCAGTCCAGGTAGGTCTCCACCACCGCGTCCCGATCCTCCCGCGCCAGCAGGGCCAGGCCCGTGGTCATCCCGTGGTGGTAGTGCCGGATCTGCCGCGTCGACGCTGCGGCGCGAAGGATGGCCGGCAGTTCCGGGTGGTTCATGGGCTCGTTGTCCAGGGTAAAGCTTGCGGCAAAGGGAAGCCGCGCCGCGACGGCGTCCAGCTTCTCGATGCACAGCAGGGCGTCCTCCGCGGGCATGTTCTTCCCCGGCCCGCCCTTGACGTAGCAATGCCGGCAGCGGGTGTTGCAGCCGGACACCAGCAGGTCGAAATTGAGCTCCATCCTGCTTTCAGTCGATCACCTTGATGCTCTCGATCACCGGCTGCTGATCGGCGGGGATGGTGCCGTTATTGTCGATGGGGCGGGCGTCCTTCGCGATCTGCTCCACGATCTCCATGCCCTCCGTCACATGGCCGAAGGCGGCATACTGGCCGTCCAGAGAGGTGGCGTCCGCCACGCAGATGAAGAACTGACTGCTGGCGCTGTCATAGGGCTTGGCCCGGGCCATGGAGATGACGCCCTTCCGGTGGGAGATGGGGTTGTCCCAGCCGTTGGCGGAGAACTCGCCCTTGATGTTCGTGCCGGAGCCGCCGGTGCCGTTGCCGTCGGGGTCGCCGCCCTGGATCATGAAGCCGTCCATGATCCGGTGGAAGGTCAGCCCGTCATAGAAGCCGCTGTTCGCCAGATCCAGGAAGTTCTGCACGGTAATGGGGGCGGCGGAGGCGTCCAGCTCCAGGGTGACGGTGCCGTAGTCCTTCACCGTGATCTGCACATGGTGCAGGGGCTGACTGTCTGTGTCGTCGCCCGACGGCCGCAGCAGCAGAAACAGTGCCAGGCCCAGCAGTACCGCCGCAGCGGCAATGAGCGCGATCCATTTTCCGTCCAGCCGCTTTTTCTGCAGCGGCGCGCCGCAGCGGGCGCAGGTTTTCCGACCTTCCTTGGCCTGTTTGCCGCATTTGGGACATCTCATTGCGTATCCTCCTTATTCTTCTCCGGCCTCGCAGGAGGCCAGCAGCTCCGCCGGGATCTGCCGATCCCGGAAATAGGTCTTCAGGTCCTTCTCGCCCACGGGGCGCAGCACCCGGCAGGGGTTGCCCACCGCCACCACGTTGGAGGGCAGGTCGTGGGTGACCACGCTGCCCGCGCCCACCACCACGTTGTCACCCAGGGTGACGCCGGGCAGCAGCACCGCCCCCGCGCCGATCCAGCAGTTGCGGCCGATGGTGACGGGCATGTTGAACTGGAGCCCGCGCTCCCGCAGGGCGGGCAGGACGGGATGCCCCGCCGTGGCCACGGTGACGTTGGGGCTGAACATGGTGCAGTCGCCCACGTAGATGTGGGTGTCGTCCACCAGGGTGAGGTTGAAATTGGCATAGACGTATTTGCCGAAATGCACGTGAGCGCCGCCGAAATTGGCGTGGAGGGGCGGCTCGACAACGCAGCCCTCGCCGATTTCCGCGAACATCTCCCGCAGCAGCGCCGCCCGCTTTTCTCCTTGAGCGGGACGGGTCGCGTTGTAGTCGTACAGGCGTTCCATACACAGAAGCTGGCGGGCCATGATTTCCTCGTCCCCGGGATAATACAGCTCCCCGGTGTGGAGCTTGTCTTTTTCGCTTATTTCAGCACCTCCGTATATTCGTCCCGATAGCGCTCCGCCTGACGGACGGTGTTGACCAGGTAACGCATGGCCTCCGCGGGGTACTTGCCCGCGGCGGTCTCCCCGGTGACCATCACCGAGGCTGCGCCGTCCAGCACAGCGTTGAAGATATCGCTGACCTCGGCCCGGGTAGGCACGGGGGCCTGCTCCATGGAGGAGAGCATCTGGGTCACCACCATAAAGTCCCGCCCGGCCTCCCGGCAGCGGGCGGCAATGCGCTTCTGGGCGGCGGGAAGCTCCCAGAGGGGCATGGCGTTGCCCAGGTCGCCCCGGGCAATGACGATCTCGTCGCAGCCATCGATAAGCTCCGGCAGCTTCTCTATGCCCTCCCGGCTCTCCACCTTGGCCAGGATCCGCACACCGCCGCAGCCCGCGGCGGTCAGTGCGGCGCGTACCGCGTCCAGATCCGCCCGGGAGCGGACGAAGGGCTGCATCAACCCGGTGACGCCGTATTCTCCGGCCAGGGCGATATTCTGCAGATCCTCCCCGGTGAGGGTGGGCAGGCGGATCTCTTTGCCGGGCAGGGCCACGCTCTTGCGGCTCTGCAGAACGCCGCCCCGGTTCACATGGGCCTTCTCGCCCCGGACCACGGTGAGCAGCAGCTTTCCGTCATCCAGCAGCAGTTCCTGCCCCGTGCGCAGCGCTTCCCGCACCTCCGGCGGCAGGGGCAGCAGACCGAGGGGGAGGGTTTCTCCGTCTTTCAGCAGCAGCGGGGCGGCCAGCGCTCCGATGCGCAGCTCCGGTCCCCGCATGTCGATCAGCAGCTCCGCCCGGACTCCGACGGCTTCCTGCGCTTTGCGCAGGGCCGCCAGCTCATCGGCGGCCTGGGGCAGCGTGATGTGGGACAGGTTCAGCCGTACGCCGGTCATGCCCAGACGCAGCATTTTCTCCAGCGTCTCCGCGCTCCGACAGGCGGGGCCCAGGGTCCCGTATATTTTCGTCATATGTCCACCTCCGTCATCCGGCTCAGCCTCGCCAGGGATTTGGACAAGTCCACCGCCGCATCCGACACAGGCGCCGCTCCCTCCGCCGTGCAGACAAAGCGCTCCATGGGCACATGCTCCGGCAGCACCCGCTCAATCTCGTGGGGGATGTAATGCATCTGCGTGCAGTGGGGGGAGCGGTCCACCGTGGCGAAACGCAGACTCGTCACCTGCCCAGTGCCCAGCACCGCCGTCAGCTTAGTGACGGCCATGTTGAGGTGGGTCGCCTCCAGACAGAGCGAATAGACCTGATCCGCCTCCGCGGCCAGGGCGGCGTAGGCCTCCGGCCAGACCTGGGGCAGACAGGCGCCCACGATCAGCACTCGCCCCCGGAGCGTATAAACGTTGGTTTCCAGCAATGGCTTGATCTGCATCGTTCCTTCATCCTTCGACCCGGGGGAAAGCCCCCGGAATCCCCTCAAAACTAAAAACTAAAAACTGTTTTCACGCCAGTCCCGGCTTGCAGGGACGGCCGATGGCCCGGCGGTGGGCGTAGTACAGCTCCTCGGCGGCCAGGGCCATCTTGGTCACGGAAAAATCGCAGTCGTAGGGATAGATATACCAGGTGTCCTCCAGGGTGTTCAGATCCACGCAGTCCCCGAACTTGCCCAGGTATTCGTATTCAATGTGGCAGGAGTAGAGGCTGGGCACGGGCTTGACCATCTCGAAGGGGTCCCCGTCCGCATCGACGCCCCGGACGGTGAAGCCCTCCATGTCGTGCACCAGGGTCCCCTCGCCCAGGCGGATGAACTTCTTCGCGTTGGGCAGGCTGTCCACCTTCACGGGCAGCACGCCGGAGGAATAGGTCCCGGCCTCGACTTCCCGGCGCACGTTGGCCCGCTCCCACTCGTACCAGTCCGGGATGTGGGAAAACTCCGTTTCGCCCTCCACGGCGGAGAGTTCCGACAGCTCGCTCATCTCCCAGCGCTTGTCGCAGGCCTTGCAGAAGAGCTGCGTTCCCTTGGAGTCCATCTGAAACTCCTTCCCGCAGGCGGGACACTGGTAGAGCACCTTGTGCAGGCCTTCTGCCCTGCCCTTGTAGGGGGTGCGGATGCCCCGCTCCTTCTGCCAGGCGAAGTCGTCGTACTGAAAGGCGGCCACCAGCTTTTCGTTCAGCTCGTCGGCGCTGAGCTCTTTGAGCTGCTCAGGCGTGAACAGCAGCTTGAATTCCGCCTCGGTGGGCTTCACGCCCCGGTCGTGCAGGTTCCAGAAGGGGGAGTTCACGTGGTGCCCGTGGCAGATGAGCGTCGCCACCGGGGCGCCCAGCAGCTTGCAGAGCTTGCCCAGGGAAGCGGGCAGCACCGCCGTGGTGCCGCAGAGGGAATAGCGGGCCTCGGGATAGATCATGGCCACGTCGCCGTTGCGGATGACCTGCTTGAGCTGGCGGATCAGGGTCAGGTCGTTGGTGAATTTGCGCTTGCAGATGCAGCCCACGTCCCGCAGCAGCTTTTCCCGGCCGATAAAGCCGTCGATGGCCACCACGTAATTGGCCTTGTGGGGGAAGATCGTCCGGGTCGCCACCTTGAAGTCCAGAAAGGCGTTGTGGTTGCAGAGCATGACGTAGGGCGGCTTCAAGCCTTCGGTACCGACGCGGGTGATCTTTGCCCTGTGCTTCCACACGTCCGGCAGGCTGAGGACCAGGGTCAGGGGCCGCAGATACCATTTGGTAGGTACCGGCGGCGCCTTCATGTCAAAGCGTTCCAGCGTTTCCTGCTTCATGTCGCATCCTCCTCCATAGCCAGATAGCGCAGCGCCCGGGCTTCCTCCGGGATCAGCTCCTCCAGTTCTCCGGGATACACCAGACGGAAGCCCTCGTAGCGGAAGGCCGGGGCGGTGGCGCAGGAGAGGAAGGTGCAGCCCGTCTTGTCCAGGTTTTCAGCCGCGAAAACAGAGCCCGCCGGCAGCAGTACACAGGCCCGTTCTCCCGGGCCCAGGCCCAGCAGCAGCTCCGACTTCCTCCCGTCCAGCAGCATGGTGATCTTCAAGCCGCAGCCCTCGTGAAAATACCAGAGCTCGTCACAATCGATCTGATGGAAGTGGGACAGCTCCGCCCCATCCAGCAGGAAAAAGATGCTTCCAGCCAGGGGCCTGCCATCCTTCTCCCAGCGGCAGGTGTAATCCTCCGCAAACCAGCCCCCCTCGGGATGCCGCTGAAGGCCGTAGCGCGCGATCAGCTCCTGTGCCCGTGTCATGGCCGCGCCTCCTCTCTCTCTTTTTCTACACTTTACCACGGCGAGGCGCGGGTTTCAAGGCAAAGATTGCGCAGGGCTCCGCCTGTGTTTCTCCACTACTCCCGGGCGTTTGCAAAAACGGCCGATTGTCCGCGCACAACACGAGAGCAATGTGACAAAACCGGATCCCTGTGTTATACTAATCAAAAAACCATTCATCCGAAACGAAAGGAGTGTCTGACCATGGGACTGAGGATCGCTCTGCTGCAGCTGTTGCCGGGGCCGGATATTGATACGCAGGCCGAAATCGGCGCAGCAGCCTGCCGGGAGGCGAAGGCAGGCGGGGCGGACATCGCGCTGTTTCCGGAGATGTGGAGCTGCGGCTATGAGCTTCCGGAGGATCCGGACGCGCTGCACACCCTGGCCATCGCTCCCGATGGAGCCTTCGTGCGCGGTTTCGGCCGCCTGGCCCGGGAACTGGATATGGCGATTGGCCTGACCTATCTGGAGCGCTTTGAGCCTGCGCCGCGCAATACGCTGACCCTGTTCGACCGGCACGGGAAGGAAGTGCTGCGCTATGCCAAGGTCCACACCTGCGACTTTGGCGAAGAGCGCCTCCTTACACCGGGAGACGCCTTTCGTACCGTCACGCTGGAGACCGCACAGGGGCCGGTCCGGGTGGGCGCGATGATCTGCTACGACCGGGAGTTCCCCGAGAGCGCCCGGATCTTGATGCTCCAGGGCGCGGAGCTGATCCTGACGCCCAACGCCTGCCCCATGGAGATCAACCGCCTGTGCCAGCTTCGCGCACGGGCTTTTGAGAACATGCTCGCCGTCGCGACCGTGAACTACCCTGCCGGGAAGCCGGACTGCAACGGCCATTCCACCCTGTTCGACGGCGTGGCCTGGCTGCCGGATGAGGAAAACGTGCGGGATATGCTGATCCTGGAGGCGGGCGGCGCCCCGGGGATCTTTCTGGCGGAGCTGGATCTGGAGCTGCTGCGTGCCTACCGCGCCCGGGAGGTCCACGGAAACGCCTACCGCCGCCCCCGCCTCTATGGCCCGTTGCTGGATCGGCGGGTCGAAGAGCCCTTCCTGCGTCTGGATCGACAGCAGGATGAAACGAAGGAAACCGGGCACGATGAAGGATGAGGGCCGCAAAGTATGTACCCCCGCCGGAAACCGCCTGCTTGCTGTGGCGCTCCCCCCTTGCCGAAGCGGAGGCGCCTTCGCAGAGCAAAACCCTCTCGGGCGCTGCGGTCATGCGCTTTCTTGAGCCGCTCTGCTCCCGCCAAGACCGTCGCCGCCCTCCGGAGAGCCCCGCTCCGCGCTCTGCGGCTTTTCGCGTTTTTCCCGGGAAACGCCTTGTAATTCCCCCGGGACTGTGCTATACTCCCTCCGCTGAATGCTGGAGAAACGGGGCGTCTCCCCGGAGGATCTGAAATGGAACTGACAATTTATGAACAGCACTATTTGCTGGACTGTATGCTGGAGATGGGCGAGCTGCTGCTGGACTGCGGCGCGGAGATCAGCCGCGTGGAGGACACCCTGACCCGCGTGGGAAAGGCCTACGGGGCCAATCGGGCGGACGTGTTCGCGATCCCCTCACTGCTGAGCATCACCCTCAATTTCCCCGAAACGGTGCCCGTCACGGAGACCCGGCGCATCACCTCCACCGGCGGCACCGATTTCTACCGGATGGAGAAGCTCAATTCTCTCAGCCGGGAATGCTGCCGGGAACCGCTGGAGCTCAAGGAGCTGCGCGCCCGGCTGGATCGGGTCGCCGCCGGGCGCAAGCCCTTCTCGGTGGTGTTCTGGGGCAGCGTCCTGGGGGGCGGCGGCTTTGCCGTGTTCTTCGGGGGCAGCCTGTGGGACGGGCTGGCGGCGGCGGTCTTCGGCGCGGGCATCTGTCTGCTGCAGTATGCCCTGGGCCGCACCCAACTGAACACCGTGGCCTCCAACCTGCTGGTGTCGCTGCTGGCGGGCCTCGCCATCGGGCTTGTGTCGGGCCTGATCCCGGCGCTGCACATGGACAAGATCATGATCGGCGACATCATGCTGATGATCCCGGGCCTGGCAATGACCAACGCGCTGCGCAATATGCTGGTGGGCAACACCATTTCCGGCTCCCTGCGCCTGCTGGAGAGCCTGATCTGGGCCGGCGCGCTGGCCGGCGGCTTCATGGTCGCCCTGGCCATCGTGGAAAGAGCGTTTTGAGGAGGGACGGACATGAAAGAGATCGTTTATCAGCTTCTCAGCGCTTTCGTGGGCTCTCTCGGCTTCGCGCTGATCTTCGGGATGCGCCGGCGCTATCTGTTTGCCGCTTCTCTGGGGGCGCTGCTGGGCTGGGGCGTCTATCTGCTGGCCGAGCTGTGCTTTGAAAGCAGCTTTCTGCCGCCGCTGTTTGCCGCCGCCTTTTCCGTGGCCTATTCCGAGCTCATGGCCAAGGCGCTCAAAACGCCCGCCACGCTTTTCGTGATCCCGGCCATCATCCCCCTGGTGCCGGGCGGCTCGCTCTACTATACCATGAGCTGCGCGGTTCATCGGGATCTGGCCAACGCCCGCGTCTACGGCTCGCGCACGCTGGAAACCGCGCTGGCCGTCGCAACGGGCATCAGCTTCGTGCTGGCCTTCCGGGAGCTTAAAACAAAAAGACAGTGAGGCTTTGCCTCACTGTCTTTTTGTCAGGAAGGGGGCTTCGACCCTTCCTTTGTCTCACATGCTCTCGGGGGCGGAGACGCCCACCAGGGCCAGCGCGTTTTTCAGCGTGATGCGAGTTGCGGCCACCAGACCCAGCCGCTGATTGGTCAGCTCCGGATCCTCCGGGTTATAGACCCGGGCCACGTTGTAATAGCTGTGATAGACCTTCACCAGCGAAAGGATGTAGTCGGTCATCTTGTTGGGCTTGCGCAGGGCGGCGCACTCGCCCACCACCCCGGGGAATTCCCCGATCAGCTTCAGAAGCTGCAGCTCCTTCTCGTCGGTGAGCCGGCCGTAGCTCTCCTCCCGGCGGAAGGCGGGCATTTTGGGGTTGGAAAAGAGGGAGCACATGCGGGAGTGGGCGTACTGGGCGTAATAGACGGGGTTGTTGTTGTCCTGGGAGCGGGCCAGCTTCAGATCCAGATCCATGTGGGTCGACACGTCCTTGGAGGCGAAGAACCAGCGGGCCGCGTCCACGCCGATGTCCTCGCAGAGCTCCCGGATGGTGATGGCGTTGCCGGTGCGCTTGGACATCTTGACCTCCTTGCCGTCCTCCACCATGCGCACCATCTGGATCAGATCCACCGCCAGGGTGCCCTTGGGATAGCCCAGGGCGGTCAGGGCGGCCTGCATGCGGATCACGTAGGAGTGGTGATCCGCGCCCCAGAGATCCACCAGGAAGGGATAGCCCCGCTCCACCTTGTGGACGTGGTTGGCGATGTCCGGGGTCAGGTAGGCCAGGGTGCCGTCGCTCTTGCGGAGCACCCGATCCTTCTCGTCCCCGTACTGGGAGGAGCGGAACCACAGGGCGCCGTCCTGCTCATAGGTCAGACCCAGCTCGGCCATCCGCGCCAGCACGGCGCGAATGGGGGCCATGTCGTTTTCGTAGAAGGCGGTCTCGTGCATCCAGGAGTCCATCCGCACGCGATAGAGCCGCAGATCCCGGTCGATCTTCTCCAGCTCCCGGGCCTTGCCGAAGGCCATGAAGTGCTCCAGCCGCTCTTTGGGGTCGGCGTTCAGCCACTTGTCCCCGTCCTCGGCGGCGATCTGCTCGGCGATCCGCTTCACATCCTCGGCGTGGTAGCCGTTCTCAGGCAGGGGGTAATCATCCCGGCCGAAATGCTCGAAATAGCGGGCCTCCAGACTCTTGCCCAGCATAACGATCTGGTTGCCGGCATCGTTCACGTAGAACTCCCGCAGCACCTCCCAGCCGCTTGCCTCCATGAGACGGCAAATGCTGTCGCCCCAGGCGGCGTTGCGGGCGTGGCCGCAGTGCAGATCCCCGGTGGGGTTGGCGGAGACCCACTCCACCAGCGCCTTTTTCCCGGCGCCGGAGCTGTTTTTGCCGTAGTCGTCCCCGGCGTCCAGCACCAGATTGATGAGGGAGGTGAGCGCCTCGCCCTTCAGCCGGAAATTCAGGAAGCCGGGCCGGGCCACGGTGACGCTCTCCGCCTCGGGCAGCAGGACGCGCAACCGCTCCGCCAAAGCCTCCGCGATCACCAGCGGGTTCTGGCGCAGCGTGCGGGCCAGCTTCATGGCGGTGCTGGAGGCGTAGTCGCCCAGCTTGGGATCCTTGGGCGTCTCGATCAGCAGCAGGCCTTCCTCGGGCTCCAGGTCGTAGACCTCCTTCACGGCCCGCCGCAGGGCAGACAAAAGCTTCTGTTCAAAAATACTCATAGGGGTTCCTCCGATTTCTGTCACTTAACCAATATAGTATATCACAGAAGCCGACAAAAGGGAAGAGGGAGCGTGCGCTTTCGGCCCTGCGTTTTTGCGGGCGGACGGGAGCCGGCGGAGGAGCCCCCAGGGGCGCGGCCTTTCTCCCCGCCCGGCACGGCGGCCGGATCGGGGACAGCCGTCCCGCCCGAGAGAGCCCCCCCTCACGCGCGAAAACAGACCGGGAGAGCTCCCGGTCTGCTTTGCGTCCGTATGATGGGCGGGCCGCTTATGCCTTGATGACGGTGCCGGTCTTGCCCTCCAGGGCCTCCGCCGCTTTGGCCAGGGAGGTGATGAGCGCCGTCCCGTTCTCGTTGCCGCGGACGAAATCCATGCAGGACTCCACCTTGGGCAGCATGCTGCCCGGGGCGAACTGCCCCTGGGCGATGTAGCGCTCGCAGTCGTCCAGATCCATCTCGCTGAGCGCCTGCTGATCCGGCTTGCCGAAGTTCACGCAGACCCGATCCACCGCGGTGAGGATGATGAGCCGGTCGGCGTTCAGATCCTTGGCCAGCAGCGCGGAGGCGCGATCCTTGTCGATCACCGCGGCCACGCCCTTGAGTCCCCGCTCCGTTTCCGCCACGGGGATGCCGCCGCCTCCCACCGTGATGACGATCACGCCGGATTCCACGAGCTTCTCCACCACATCGATCTCCACGATCCGCTTGGGGATGGGGGAAGGCACCACACGCCGGTAGCCCCGGCCCGCGTCCTCCACGAAGGTGAAGCCCTTTTCCAGGGCGATCTTCTCGGCCTCCTCCCGGGTGTAGAAGCTGCCCACGGGCTTGGTGGGATGCCGGAAGCCCGGGTCGTTTTCATCCACCACCACCTGGGTCACCAGGGTGACCACGGGCTTGTGGATGCAGCGGCGGCGCAGCTCGTCCTGCAGCGCCTGCTGCAGATGGTAGCCGATGTAGCCCTGGGTCATGGCCCCGCACTCGGGGAAGGGCATGAAGGGGGTGCCGCCGCCCTTGTTGGCGGAGTACTCCATGGCCAGGTTGATCATGCCCACCTGGGGGCCGTTGCCGTGGCCGATGACCAGCTCATAGCCCTTCTCCACCAGATCGGCCAGGGGCCGGGCGGTCTCCTTCACGAGACGGAGCTGTTCGCCGGGGGTTTTGCCCAGGGCGTTGCCGCCCAGGGCCACCACGATCCGTTCCGCCATGTTACTTCAGGGTGGCGTACATGACCGCCTTGATGGTGTGCATCCGGTTCTCGGCCTCGTCGAACTGGCGGGCCTGCTTGCCCAGGAACACGTCGTCGGTGACCTCCATGGCCTCCAGACCGAACTTCTGATAGATGTCCTCGCCCACGGTGGTCTCCCGGTCATGGAAGGCGGGCAGGCAGTGCATGAAAATGGCGGTGGGCTTGGCCTTGGCCATCAGCTCCTTGTTGATCTGGAAGGGCAGCAGCAGCTCGATGCGCTTGGCCCAGAGCTCCGCGGGCTCGCCCATGGAGACCCAGATGTCGGTGTACAGCACGTCGCAGTCCTTGGCGCCCTGGGCGGGATCGTCGGTGAACTCCAGGACGGCGCCGGTCTCGGCGGCCACGGCCCGGCACTTGGCGATGAGCTCATCCTTGGGCATCAGCTCCTTGGGGCCGCAGGCGCAGTAGTGCATGCCCAGCTTGGCGCAGACCACCATGAGGGAGTTTGCCACATTGTTGCGGGCGTCGCCGAAGAAGGTCAGCTTGCGGCCGCGGAGATCATGGCCGAACTCCTCCCGGACGGTGAGCATGTCGGCCAGCATCTGGGTGGGATGGAAATCGTCGGTCAGGCCGTTCCACACGGGCACGCCGGAGTACTTGGCCAGATCCTCCACCACGCTCTGCTTGAAGCCGCGGTACTCGATGCCGTCGAACATGCGGCCCAGCACCTTGGCGGTGTCGGCCAGGGATTCCTTTTTGCCCATCTGGCTGGAACCGGGATCCAGGAAGGTCACGCCCATGCCCAGGTCGCGGGCGCCCACCTCGAAGGCGCAGCGGGTGCGGGTGGAGGTCTTCTCGAACAGCAGCACGACCTGCTTGTCGGTCAGCCATTTGTGCTCCACGCCGGCGGCCTTGAGACGCTTGAACTCGGCGGCCAGGTCGATGAGGTAGTTGATCTCGTGGGGGGTGTAGTCCAGAAGGGTGAGGAAGCTCCGTCCTCTGATGTTGACGCCCATGATAGTAGTCCTCCGTTTTTGTGATTTTTTGGTTTTATGGTAAAGTTTTGGAAACGCATGGATAGTTTTGAGTTTTGAGTTTTGAGATTTGAGTTTTGAGGAGACGGGAGACGCGAAAGAACGCGAGCTCAAAACTCAAAACTGTATACTCAAAACTCAATCAGAGCTCGTCTCTGACCAGGGGCATGGACATGCAGCGGGGGCCGCCGCGGCCGCGGCTCAGCTCCGCCGAGGGAATCTCCAGCACCTCCAGACCCTTGTCCCGCAGGATCCGGTTGCTCACGTCGTTGCGCTCGTAGACCACGATCTTCCCCGGCGCGATGCACAGGGTGTTGGAGCCGTCGTTCCACTGCTCCCGTGCCGCCGCGATCATGTCGCCGCCGCCGCAGGGGATCAGCTCCACCTTCTCCACGCCCAGGGTCTGGGCCAGGATGCGGGACAGCTCCGTGTCGATCTGCCGGATGCAGAGCCCGCCCTTGTCCGCCGGGCCGGGCGTCAGCTCATACACCGTGAGGGGCCCCAGGATGGCCGGGTGGATGGTGAACTTGTCCCGGTCGATCTGGGTGAAGACCGTGTCCAGGTGCATGAAGGCCCGGCAGCGGGGGATGTCGAAGGCCAGCACCCGCCGCACCTGCGCCTCCGGATCCCGGAAGAAATTGCGGGCCGCGGCCTCGATGCCGTCAGGGCTGGTGCGCTGGGAAATGCCGATGGCCAGGGTCTCGGCGCTCAGGTTCAGCACGTCGCCGCCCTCGATGCTGGCGTGATAGTCCCGGTCGTAGTAGCGGGACACCTGCCCGGCGAAGTCCGGGTGATAGCGGAAGATGTAGTCCGCGTAGAGGGTCTCCCGCCGGCGGGTGGGATAGTACATGTGGTGCAGCAGGATGCCCGTGCCCACGGAGGCGAAGGGATCCCGGGTGAAGTACAGGTTGGGCATGGGGTCTACGATCAGGTCGTCCGGCGGGGCGATCATGTCCTGCAGGGAGTAGGCCTTCACGTTGCCCATCTCGGCCAGGGTGATGCCCTCCATGGTCTTCTCCACCAGGGCCTTGCCGCTGAAGCGGCTGCGCAGGTAGTCCGTCAGCCGATCCTGCCAGCGCTGGGTGCGGATGCCGCCCTCCTGGAGCCAGTGGTGCAGGAAGCGGTCGGTGAGCTCGGGGCGCAGCTCCAGCACCTGGGTCATCAGATCCTCCAGGTATACCACTTCCACCCCGTTTTGCCGCAGGGTCTCCGCAAAGGCGTCGTGCTCGGCCTGGGCCACCCGCAGGAAGGGGATATCGTCAAACAGCAGCTCCCCAAGCCGCTCCGGAGTCAGGTTCAGCAGCTCCTTTCCCGGCCGGTGCAGCAGCACCTTCTTCAAGCTGCCGATTTCGTTTCTGACGCAAATGCCGCTCATAGCATTTCCCCTTTCCGGGCGTACGCCCAGCGCCGAAGCCGGCGCAGAAATGACGAGTTTAGGATGGCGAAACGCCGCGGCGCAGCGATCCGGATCCCGGCCGCGCGCTCACGCAAATGCTATTATACAAAAGAATTTGGAAAATATCAACAAATATCCGGGAAATCTTCCGGAATGATTCCGGGCGGCCCCAGGGAGCGTTTTTTTGCCCGGAACAAAAAAAGTGAAAAAAAGACTTGCTTTTTTAAAAAGCCTGTGCTATTATACTTGAGCGCTTAAAAATGCGCTGTTAGCTCAGCTGGATAGAGCGTCTGGCTACGGACCAGAAGGTCAGGGGTTCGAATCCCTTACAGCGTGCCAGAAAACGGAGCACCCATTTGGGCGCTCCGTTTTCTGCATATGTGCAGCCGATTCGGACCCCTGACCTCAAAACGCAAAGCGTTTTTTGAGCGAAGCGGATCAAGTTGCGAAGCAAGCCGCATGGCGGCGAACTTCGCAGGGGTTCGAATCCCTTACAGCGTGCCACGTCGTCGCGGACTTCGTATCGTTCGCGACGGCGTTTTCTTTTTCAAAGCAAACGCCGCCTCTCATTCACTCCGTCGCTCCTCCTCTCAAAATCAAAACCGCACGGGCACTTCATGCCTCGTTTACAACTTCGGCCTTCCGCTGTGCTGGGTTTTGATTATGTGCAGAGAAACGGCAACTTTTGTTTAAAGCTTTTACATCCAAGAAAGCTCTAATTCTGCCAAAAGGACAAGAGAGGTTTTCTTGTTGTACAGCGGGGGCAAACAGAGTATAATCATCTCGACAAATCGGGCTTTGACGGTGCGAGGACGAGGGGGGGCAAATAGCGATGGAGACAGAAAGCATCGGAACCAAGATTATGATCACCGGCTGCTGCGGCAGCGGAAAGAGCACGCTGTCCCGCAAGCTGGCGGATTGCACGGGACTGCCCCTGTTCCACCTGGATATGATCTGGTGGCGGCCGGACGAGAGTCACATCCCCCGTGAGGACTTCGACAGAATCCTGACGGAGCTGACGGCGGGAGAGCGCTGGATCATCGAGGGCGACTACAGCCGAACCTATGAAGTTCGGCTTCGGGCCTGTCATACGCTGATCTTTTTGGACTACGATGAGGAAACCTGTATGGCGGGACTCCGTCAGCGGGTGGGACAGAAACGCTCGGACATCCCTTGGGTGGAGCGGAGACTGGAGCAGGAGCTGGTGGATCTCGTCTACAGTTACCGACAGGACAATCGACCCAAATTGCTGTCTCTGCTGGAGCAATACCCGGAAAAGCGGGCCCTTGTCTTTCATAGCCGGGCTGAAACCGACGCTTGGCTGGAGGCAATCAGCATCGGATCATTGCGGTAAATTGCGGTTTATCTATTGCTTTTTTACTATGATCGTGTATAATACTATTGTAATTTTTAGATCGGAGTGCAGACCCGTGATCAACAACAATACCATCGGCTAAGTGAATAAGGGCGCATCGCATGGCGAGGGGGAGGCCCCCCTCTGGGTTAGTGCGCCGTTTTTGAGTAACTTTCGGATAGTGGGAACCGCAGGATGCAGCCACGACGGGAGCTGCTTCGCTGCGGGTTTTTTATGCCCATTTTGAACCGACATCTTTGACAATGCTTTGATAATTGGAGGAAATGAACCATGACTATCACATTGAGA
>JAEEGG010004578.1_pt1 | contig 33422 bp, 24 predicted proteins | sample 9134161 | NCBI WGS metagenome assembly JAEEGG01 (sample SAMN16246543, study PRJNA631951) | gut metagenome | biome: gut microbiome; feature: rumen; material: CR-attached | host: Bos | place: Iran: Karaj | collected 2018-10 | reverse complement strand
CGAGAAGCATCTCTTTGTGCCCGACAGTTATTTCGAGGGTTCAATAGAGGATTTCTGGGCTAAATTGCCTGAATTGGATGCCGACTTCGAGGCCCGTCGCAAGGTGCTCGAGGCAGAGAACAAGCGTTGGCGTTTTGTGGCTACGATGGAGGCCGACGAGCAGAACCCGTCGTCGTTCAAGACCAGCGTCGCTTTGAAGGAGGTGCCTTATGGTCATCCATTCTATGGTCTCGAAGGTTCGAACAACATCGTGCTGCTGACCACTGAGCGTTATAAGGAGTATCCGATGCTGATTCAGGGCTATGGTGCTGGTGCAGCTGTGACCGCTGCGGGAGTATTTGCTAACATCATGTCAATCGCCAATATTTAAAAGAATGGAAAGGAAGTTATAAGGAAGTTAAAGGGAAGTTAAAAGGACAATAGTTCTGCGACTACAATAAAGGCAGAAAGTAATGTCCCTTTAACTTCCAAGTGGTCAAAGACCACGATAACTTCCCTTTAACTTCCCTTTAATTTCAGAAATATGAAGCACATTATAATTTTGGGCGATGGAATGGCCGATCTGCCAGTGGAGAGACTGGGAGGAAAGACTCTTCTGCAATATGCCCATAAACCCATAATGGATCAGTTGGCTCGCGAAGGGCGCTGTGGCAGACTCATTACTGTGCCTGAGGGATTTCCTCCAGGCTCTGAGGTGGCAAACACGGCTATTCTGGGCTATGATTTAAATAAGGTATACGAAGGTCGCGGGCCGTTGGAAGCTGCCAGCATCGGCTACGAGATGGCAGACGATGACTTCGCCATTCGTTGCAATATCATCACACTCGAAGACGGGAAGATTATCACGCACAACGGTGGAAACTTAGAGACAGAAGATGCCCGCGTGCTCATAGACTATCTGAACGAAACGCTAGCCAAACCCATTAACGACGCACAAGGTTGCGAGCGAGTGAAATTTATCACAGGCATCCAGTACCGTCATCTGCTGGTCATAAAAGGCGGCAACAAGCACATTGTTTGCGCCCCGCCCCACGATCATCCGAATGAGGAATGGCGTCCATTGTTGGTGAAGGCCGATGAGAACGCCCCTGTGGAAGAAGGTAGGATGACTGCCCAGAAGACCGCCGACCTGATTAACGAGATGATTCTGAAATCGCAGGAGTTGCTTGCTGCCCATCCCTTCAACATTGAACGGGCTAAGTGTGGCGAACGTCAGGCGAATAGCATCTGGCCTTGGAGTGGCGGCTATCGTCCCTCGATGGAGACCCTGATGCAGCAGTATCCTGATATCAAGAGTGGTACGGTGATTTCTGCCGTAGACCTCATCCGAGGTATCGGCCACTATGCCGGTTTGAAGATTGTCGAGGTACCCGGTGCCACAGGACTTGCTAATACCAACTATGAGGGTAAGGCCCAGGCAGCTATCGATGCACTACGCCACGACGATTTCGTCTTCGTTCACGTGGAAGCAAGCGATGAGGCCGGACACGATGGTGACCTCGAACTGAAGCTGAAGACCATCGAATATCTCGACCAGCGTCTCATTGCCCCTATATATAATAAGGTGGAGACCTGGGACTCTCCCGTATGTATCGCCGTGCTGCCAGACCATCTGACACCCGTAGAGCAGCGTATCCACGTAGGGCAACCTGTACCGTTTCTGTTCTGGTATCGTGGCATCACCCCTGATGAAGTGCAGCAGTACGATGAGGTTTCATGCGTCAGCGGTTCCTACGGACTGTTGAAACTCAATGAGTTCATGCAAGCCCTGATGAGTATAAAATGAATTGTAATCAGTGAATAGTAATTATGAAATATTATAGTACTAACGGAAAAGCCCCCATCGCCGACCTGCAGAAGGCCGTCGTAAAAGGTTTGGCAGAAGACCGCGGTCTTTATATGCCCGAAGAAATCAAGATACTGCCGAAGGTGTTCTTCGACAATATCCACGAGATGACCTTCCAACAGATTGCCTATAATGTGGCGAGTGCATTCTTTGGCGAGGATGTCGACCTCGATGCCTTGCAGGATATCGTCTACGACACGTTGTCGTTCGATTGTCCTGTGGTCAAGGTCAAAGATAATATCTATGCCCTCGAACTCTTTCACGGCCCCACCCTCGCCTTTAAGGATGTGGGTGCCCGCTTCATGGCGCGCCTGCTGAGGTATTTCACTCGGAGTAATCAGAATACTCAGAATAATCAGAAGGGACTGATCAATGTGCTTGTGGCGACCTCTGGTGATACCGGCTCTGCGGTGGCTAATGGCTTCCTCGGTGTCGATGGCATCCATGTCTATGTGCTCTATCCCAAGGGCAAGGTGTCACCCATCCAGGAGTGCCAGTTTACAACCCTCGGCAAGAACATCACCGCCATTGAGGTGGATGGTGTCTTCGACGACTGTCAGGCTTTGGTGAAGAGTGCTTTCATGGACGAGGAGCTGAATGCACACATGAAGTTGACATCAGCCAATAGCATCAATGTTGCCCGTTTCCTGCCGCAGGCATTCTACTATTTCAATGCCTATGCTCGTATGAAGGCTCAGAATAAGGCTGATAACTTTGTCATGTGCGTCCCAAGCGGTAATTTCGGCAATATCTGCTCTGCCCTATTCGGTCATGCGATGGGTCTGCCCGTCAAGCGTTTCATCGCTGCAAATAATGCGAATGATATTGTTTACAAGTATCTGCAAACGGGTAAGTATGAGCCTAAGGCAAGCGTACAGACACTGGCGAATGCGATGGACGTAGGCGATCCTTCCAACTTCGCCCGTATCATCAACCTCTATTCGCAGAACGGCAAGCTGACCGATGAGGCCACGCATCACCGCATCACCAACCTCATCAGTGGTGCTACTTACAACGATGATCAGATTCGCGAGACCATGCGCCAGTGCTATGCTGAGACAGGCTATATCCTCGATCCGCACGGAGCCACTGGTTATCAGGCGCTTGTTGATGGTTTGCAGCCCGGTGAGATCGGCGTGTTCTGCGAGACCGCTCATCCGGCGAAATTCAAGGAGAAGGTCGACGATATTCTCGGCATTGATGTCGAGATTCCCGATCGCCTCGCTGCCTTCATGAAGGGCGAGAAGCAAAGTGTCCCAATGACCAAGAACTTCGAAGACTTCAAGAAATACTTGATGCAGTAATATAACAACGATCCCTGCCTAATCCGGCGGGGATCGTTGTTTACTTGCATGTCATGACGGATAACCTTTATTTCCAGGATGCACCCTGACGAAGAATAAATCTGATTCTTGACTTCTTAGGGAGTTGAGGCTTCTCCCATTCGCCTCCTAGAATCTGAATCGTTGTCTCCTGCTTGGAATTGGCCTGAGCAGCAGCGATGGCGGACGCAAGGTCGAGATACTGGCCACGACCACGTGCATCAACGGTAATGTCGGCTTCCGTACGGTAAGCTTTCAACACGGGTATTTCCTGACAGAGGGCATCAGCCAACAGACGAGCCACCTGATGGGCGCCATATATATTATAATGTGTATTGTCCTGCTTACCCTTCGGTTCTGAGGGTTCTGTACCCGGCAGGAACCACATGTGGAGACGCTTTGAGGCTTCTGTGCCAAGGCCTTGCTCCAAGTCGTGGGTGATCTGATTGGCATCGACGAAATGGCAGTTCATACGTTTGGCGACATCACGGGGTGCCTGACGATAGAGTCCGTGTGTATCAATCAAAGAATCGCCCTCGACCATCTTTACACCGTCCTGAAAGGTCTGTGTGCGGAGTTTCTCGTCATCATCGTTTTCGGGTGCCTGCACGAAGAAGTTGCGACGCACCACACAGTTCATCAGCACAGGAATACCACCATGCTCACGCGTTTCGCGCACAAACTTGGCCAGGTTATAGTCGAACGTGGAGCCCGGGTCGGTATGACGATCAGCCTTGGGTTTCTCATCGTTGTGGCCGAACTGGATGATGACATAATCACCGGGCTTCATCTTCTCCAGCACCTTATCCCAGCGACCTTCATTGATGAAACTCTTGGAGGAACGGCCATTGACAGCATGGTTATCAATGAGGATATTGTCATCAAAATAGCTCTGCAGGACCATCGCCCAGCCACGCTCCTGCTTGCCTCCGGAAATATCTTTGTTGGCAGCGGTGGAATCACCGATCACGAAGATCGTCGTGGTCTTGTCGGGCACAGCTGCCACAAAGAGCAGAATAGATACAATTACAGCAGAGATTAGTTTTATTTGTTTCATATCAATTAGTTTGTAGTTTGTTCAGACCTCCCCTAACCTCTCCTACTCAGGAGGGGAAAGAGGCAATGAGTTCTTCGGGTGTGACGAGTGTCTGCTCGCCTGTAGCCATATTCTTCAAAGTCAGTTTGCCCTGAGCCATCTCGTTCTCACCAGCCAGTGCGACGAATGGAATCTCCTTGGCATTGGCATACGACATCTGTTTCTTCATCTTTGATGAATCGGGGAAGATCTCCGTACGGATGCCGGCCTCACGAGCCTTGGCTACGAAGGGCAGACAATAGGCCGTTTCCTTCTCACCGAAGTTGATGAAGAGCAGTTGGGTACCGACGACGGCATCCTTGGGATAGCAGTCGAGGGTATTGAGCACATCGAAGATGCGGTCGACGCCAAAGCTGATGCCCACACCAGAGATGCCTGGCATGCCAAAGATGCCTGTGAGGTTGTCGTAGCGACCTCCACCAGTGATGGAACCGATCTGAACATCAAGCGCTTTCACCTCGAAGATGGCGCCTGTGTAGTAGTTCAGACCACGAGCCAACGTGAGGTCGAGTTCTATCTGATTATTCAGAGAACTCAGCGTTTTCAGCGTGTTCAGAATAAATCTGGTCTCCTCGACGCCCTTCAGACCGACCTCGCTGTCCTTGAGTACTTCTGCTATCGTCTGGAGCTTCTCATCGTTGGTACCTTCGAGCGAGATAATGGGTTGAAGCTTCTCGATCTGTTCTTCAGAGAGACCATCCTCACGGAGTTCCTGATTGACATTGTCGAGGCCGATCTTATCGAGTTTATCGATGGCTACGGTGATATCCACAATCTTCTCTGCTGCACCGATGACTTCAGCAATTCCTGAAAGAATCTTGCGGTTGTTAATCTTAATCTGAACACGAACGCCAAAACGACTGAATACGGTATCGACGATCTGCATCAGCTCCACCTCATTGAGTAAGGAGTCGGAACCAACGATGTCGCCATCGAACTGCCAGAACTCACGATAGCGTCCCTTCTGCGGACGATCAGCGCGCCATACCGGCTGCATCTGATAGCGCTTGAAAGGCAGCTGGAGTTCGTCGCGGTGCATTACCACGTAACGGGCAAAGGGCACCGTGAGGTCATAGCGCAGACCTTTCTCACAGAGCTTGGCAGCGAGGTGGAGACTGTTGCGCTCTTTGAGCTCATCGTCGTCAATCTTCGAGAGATAGTCGCCTGAATTGAGCACCTTGAAAAGCAGCTTATCGCCCTCTTCTCCGTATTTTCCCATCAGTGTACCGAGTGTCTCCATCGCTGGCGTCTCAATCTGCTGGAAGCCATAGAGTTGGTAGGCCTGCTTGATGGTATCAAAGATGTAATTGCGCTTGGCCATCTCCATCGGAGAAAAGTCGCGCGTTCCTTTAGGTATACTTGGTTTCATTTTGACTATAGAGATTTTTGACTATAGACTATAGATTTTATTTGCGGACGATGGTTTGGTCACGATCAGGACCAATAGAAATGATTTTGATCGGCGTTTCAAGCTGAACTTCGAGGAAGGCGATATAGTCTTTGAACTCCTTCGGGAACTGATCCTCAGAGGTGAACTTGGTCATATCGGTCTTCCAGCCTGGGAGTTCCTCATAGACAGGCTCGATGCCCTCTTCGATGTTATATGGGAAATAGTCGATCTGCTGGCCATGCTGCTTGTAAGCCACGCAGGCCTTGATGGTATCGAAGCCGTCAAGCACGTCGCTCTTCATCATGATAAGCTGGGTAACACCATTCACCATAATTGAATAGCGCAGAGCGACAAGGTCAATCCATCCGCAACGACGCTCACGACCCGTCACAGCACCATACTCGTGACCCAGGTCGCGAATTTTTTTGCCTGTCTCGTCGAAGAGCTCTGTGGGGAACGGACCGGCACCGACGCGGGTGCAATAAGCCTTCATGATACCATAGACCTCGCCGATCTTGTTAGGACCGATGCCAAGACCTGTGCAGGCACCGGCGCAGATGGTGTTGGAAGAGGTGACAAAGGGATAGCTTCCGAAGTCGACATCGAGCATTGTACCCTGTGCACCTTCGCAGAGCACGCTCTTACCAGTCTTCAAGATATTGTTGATCTCATGCTCAGAATCAACGATGGGGAACTGGCGAAGATACTCCACACCCTCCAACCACTTTTTCTCGACCTCAGTGATGTCGTAGTCGAAATTGAGCGACTTCAAGATAGCCTCGTGACGCGCCTTGGCCTTGGCATATTTCTCTTCGAAGTTCTCGAGGATATCGCCGACACGCAGACCATTACGACTGATCTTATCCGTATAGGTAGGACCGATGCCCTTACCTGTCGTGCCTACCTTATCCTTACCCTTCTGGGCTTCGTAGGCTGCATCGAGCACACGATGGGTCGGCATGATGAGATGAGCCTTCTTTGAGATATGCAGACGTGAATGCAGATCATGGCCGCTGGCTTCAAGTGCCTTGGCCTCGTCCATAAACAGATCGGGTGCCAATACCACACCGTTGCCGATAATATTCACTTTGCCACCCTGGAATATGCCAGAGGGAATAGAGCGCAAGACATACTTCTGGCCTTCGAACTCGAGGGTATGGCCAGCGTTTGGACCACCCTGAAAACGAGCTATCACATCATAATTCGGGGTCAGCACGTCGACCACCTTACCTTTTCCTTCATCGCCCCACTGCAAACCAAGCAGGACATCAACTTTTCCTTGTTTCATTTTTATTGGTTGTTTTACTTGTCTTCTGATGTTTTTTCTTCAACTTTGTCAACTTTGCCTGACAGGTACTGCACACACCATAAATATATAGTGTGTAACCCTCCTTACGGAAACGTTTCAGATGAGTTTCATCAATGGCTTTGGAAATGAGTGGCGTCTTTAATTCCGTCACCTTACCACATTCTGTGCAGATCTGATGGCTATGACTCATATTGTCATAACAAGCCTCATAGACCGTAGAATTCTGGAAACGATGCCGAATGACCAATCTGAGTTGAAGAAATAGATTCAACGTATTATAGAGCGTCGCTCTGCTGACACGGAAGTTATAGTCCTTGATCAGCCGCTCGCTCAGTTCGTCAAGCGTAAAATGTCCTTCTGTCTTATAGATGGCTTTCAGAATGGTATAACGTTCAGGCGTCTTGCGATGATTGTTCACCTCAAGATAACTGTCAAGGATGCGCAAAACAGCTTGCCAAACGTCTATTTTTACCATATCAGCGGTGTCAGGATGGTCGTTATTCCAAAAACCGCACAAAGGTACAAACTTTCAAGGAGATAAAAGAGATATTATCTATAAAAAATCTAAATTAACCCGTTTTAATGCGCTTTTCGCCAGTCGCTCATAGACCAATCCAAGTTCTGAAAACCTTCTGACAGCAGCCATTGCCGCTTTTCTGACACCGATATTGTTTCCTTGCAGGGCGGTTAATGCCTGATCCAAAAACTCGTTGATGCCCCGTTCATTAGGCTCGCGCTTGTCCATAAACAGGCGGGCAAGGATATGGAAACCACAGTATTGATATAGTTCCTGGTCGGAAGCCATCCAGGTATAGGCTTTCTCAGGCGCATATGGCAGATACTGAAAGAGATTGAACACAGCCTGTTCTGCAATCTCCTGCGAAGTGATCTGTTCCATCCAGATGTCGATCACCTCGGGCAACACCTTGTCGGCGGGCATAATCATGGTTGCCAATATTTTACACTCGCGCACATCCTCTTTCCATAGGGCAATGGCAAGGTCGTAGTTCTTGCCGTAGGTGTCAGCCTTTTGGCGGAGTCTTGGAATGGTTGCGCCCCAGTTCAGTTTGTAGTCGATTCCCTTGTCACGCATAGATTTGGCTACCGCTCCGTCCATCATCTGACGGAACGATTGCTTAATCTCCTTCATAACATCCCTCATCTCCATTATTTTATATCTTCAATTTCAATCAAATCAACGTAGCATATTCACTGCTATATCGCAGCATCTGATGCGCATAGCTCTCGCTGTAATTCAACTGGATATCACAGATCTCACCGTGTTCGTCGAGCACAGGAAGCATCATCGGATTGATAAAGCCCTTATAGGGAGCGAGGTTGAGTTTCTGATAACGGTCCAACACCTCCTGATGGAGTGTGGCATCCACTTTTACAGCGTAGGTCTCAACCAATTGTCGTGCAGCCTCATAGTCGCCTTCGCTCTTGATACGCTGTACCTCTGCCAACAGACTGGCAATCAACGAGCGCAGCTGCACATAATCCGTGATTTCCACATATGTCTTGCCATCGCGCTTCACCATTTGGATGGCATCACCGTTCTTATAGCACCAATGGGCTATCAGGGCTCGGTTGCGCATGTGAGCCTCTTCGATCTGATGACCAGGCGTGATACGTATCAGCTGCGTCATCAGCCCATTCATCATATAGGTATAATATTGCGACTTGTAGGCCTCCTTATCAGGCGTCAGTCCCAGTTCCACCAATTTCTCATCAGCGATATAATAGAGTCCGAAGAGATCAGCCCGGGCTTCCTCAATCGTATTGCCATAGGCTTTCAGACTGTCGGGGTCCACACCTGGCAACAACTGTCCGCTACCGTGTCCTAGGCATTCGTGAAGGTCAGTATGGAGATCATCGCAGACATCCCCGTATTTTTCGATCATCCGGAGTGTCTGGTCATCGATGACAAACTCCTCCTTGAAGCCGTTGCCTTTAGCCGCCTTGTTATAGGCATCGGTGATATTACTGATAGTGATGCTCTTTGAACCATATTGAGCCCTGATCCAATCCGCATTGGGCAGGTTGATACCGATGGCCGTTGAGGGATATTCCTCGCCTCCCAACATCGCTGCACAGATTACGTTCGCAGAGACACCATGAACCACCGCCTTTTTGAAACGGTCGTCGACTGGCGAATGATCTTCAAACCACTGCGCATTTCGGGAGATGGTCTGTGTACGATGGGTGGCCTCTTTGTCGATATATTCCACGAGTCCCTCCCAAGTGCCCTTCATACCCAACGGGTCGCCATAGACTTCGATAAAACCATTGATGAAATCCACAGAAGAATCATGTTCGCGAACCCATTCAATGCAATATTTATTGAATTCGGTCAAATCTCCTGATTCATAATAGCTTATCAATCGCTGAATATATGATTTCTGCGCATCGTTTTCTGCCACTTCAAGGGCCTTTCTGAGCCAATAGACAATGTGTCGGATCGCATTACCATAGAGACCGTCAGCCTTCCATACATGCTCCTTTATCTGGCCGTTTTCCTTTATAAGCGTTGAGTTCAGACCATAGGAAACGGGTGTCTTTTTATTTTCATCCTGCTCTTTCATCCGGGCATAGAAATCCTCGGCCTCCTGTTGATTCACACCTTCATAGAAATGACAGGCTGACGTGAGGACCAAATCCACGCCATCGGCTTTATTGACGCGTTTGGGCAGGACGGTTTCATCGAAGATCACAGGAAAAAGTTCCTCACACATCTCCTCCACGCGCTCACCATCCTTCAAAGGCAATTTCCGCGCGTCCACTTTCCTGAGCACATCGCGCAGATAATCCTCAGAAAAGTCTGGCTTGAATTTCTCACAACCATAGTGATGATAAATACCGTTGGAAAACCAGATGCGCTTCAGATATGTTTCCAAAGCACGGAAATTGGCCGTATCATGAGAAATGGTCGCATCACAATAAACGACCTCCAACATCTTGCGGATGCGGAGGTTATACTTGCCATTCTGATCAAACGTAATGTCTCTACCAAAAATCGTCGCTTTCGACAAATAATAAATCAATTGTTTCTGACGAAGCGACAATCCGTCAAAACCATTCAGACGATAACGCAAAAGCTGCAAATCAGCAAAGCGCTCGTCTTGGTACATAAATTCCACAAAAAGTCCTCCTAATTTATTTCTCTTTCTTGGAACTCTTGGCACTCTTCTTCAATGACGGGTGCTGAGCCAAATGGGTAAGACGATACTCACGAGGAGTAATACCCATTATTTTGAAAAATGAAGCATAGAACGACTGACGATTGGCAAAACCTACCATATCACTGATCTCCTCCATACGAAGATCCTGATAACGCTTGTCAACCAAAAGAGTCATGGCCTCATCAATACGATACTTGTTTACAAATGAAGTGTAATTCATGTGGAAACGTACATTCACGACAGCCGAGATGTAACGGGTATTTGTGCCTAGATCCTCTGCCAATCGCTTAGCAGAATAATCTTTGTCACGGTATTTTTTCTGCATGACAATGATGTTCATGATCTTCTCCTGCATCTCGTCCATCAACCTAGGACTCACCAAACTACGGTAAGCAGCCTCCTTTTCTTTCTTTTCTGTAATGTTATACTTAGCCATAAGTTCTAATGGTTAAATTCTAAATATTTTTTGCAAATATACGAAGAATTCTTGAAAGTTCCAAGTTTTATTTAGTTTTTTTACAAAAAAATCAAAAAACGGGGGGAAATGTGTCACTTTTTGCTAAAAATAATACCTCAGATGGCTGTTTTACGGGGATTTTTTTGTACCTTTGCAGCATAATTCAAACAGAATGGCAAAAAAGATACTTTTCATTAATCAGGAGATTGCTCCTTATGTACCAGACAGCGCGCTGTCGCTTACAGGTAGAGACCTTCCAGGTTCTATTCAGGAAAAAGGTTTTGAAATCCGTACCTTCATGCCCAAATGGGGAATCATCAACGAGCGCCGAGGACAATTACATGAAGTAATCCGTCTGTCGGGCATGAATTTGATTATCGACGAAACAGACCACCCGCTTATCATCAAGGTTGCTACCATACAATCAGTTAAGGTGCAAGTCTATTTCATCGACAATGACGACTACTTCAGCAGGCGTCAGATGGAGAAAGATGAGAACGGGAAAGACTATGCTGATAATGGAGAGCGGGCAATATTTTTTGCAAGAGGTGTTCTCGAAACCGTCAAGAAACTCCGTTGGGTGCCAGACATCATCCATTGTCAAGGATGGATGAGTGCTGTTGTACCATTCTATATTAAGACGGCCTATCACGACGAACCATCATTCGCCAGCACTAAGGTGATCACCTCATTGTTTGCCAAGAGTCTTAACAGCGGATTGGATCCTAACTTCAAACGCTGTCTTGAATTCCGCGAAGCCACCGCTGATCTTTTGAAGCCATATAATGATCAGTTTGATTTCGATGAACTGGGCAAACTGGCCATCGACTATAGTGATGGCGTTGTACAGGCTGCTGAGGACATCAACAAGGAACTGCTTGGCTATGCCGATGAAAAGAACATTCCCCTACTGAAATATTCACCAGAAAACTTTGCTGACGATATCGCGGCATTCTACAACACGATTTGCCCCGATATTCTAAATAACAGTGAAGACGAATAAAGATAAAGGTTAGATAATATACATGAAACTCAAACATCTCATAGCGATTGCTGGTATTGCAATGGCATTAACGGCTTGTGATGAAGGAACGGAAAACATAGGAATGTCGCTCACCAGCAGTAATGATAATATTAATGTCACTACCGAAGAATTCAATGTAACGACAGAGTCTTTCATTCCAGACTCTATCTACACCTACAACAATGAACTCTATGTGGGTCGTGTTATTGATCCAGAGACAAATACCGCTGTGACCAACAGTTTTACAATGCAGCTCAACATGATGGAAGAGACCCACCTGCCTGATAAAGAGCAAATTCTCAGCAGGGAAGATGGCGATATCATTGCTGACTCCTGCCTGCTTGTGCTTTTCTTCGATAACACCAGGTTCTATGGTGATTCTACAACAGCCATAAAGATCAAGGTCTCAGAACTGAGTCATCCCATTTCAGATGGAGTCCACTACACCAGTTTTGACCCAATTAAAGAAGGCTATATCCGCAAGGACGGATTGTCATTGTCTCGCGTGTTTACCTATAATGATTTGTCACTCAAGGATAGTATCAAGGAATCACAGAGTTATGACAATCATGTTACTTTCAGACTTAACAAGCCATATACAGATAAGAACGGTGTCCAATATAAGAACTATGGCACTTATATTCTGCGCAACTATTACAGCCATCCGGAATATTTCAAGAACTCCTTTGCCTTTATTCACCAGATGTGTCCCGGATTTTATATAGAGATCACCGACGGTCAGGGTGTGATGGCCAATTTCTTCCAGGCACAGCTCCGTATCTATTATAATTATTTGGAGGAACAGGATGGTAAGGAATATATCAGTTACCTGGGCACATCATCAACAGAAGAGGTGCTTCAGACAATTACCGTCAAAAACGACAAGGCTGCTCTTCGGAAATTGATAGAAGAAGATCAAGAGTGCACCTATCTGAAAACACCAGCAGGCATCTTCACGGAAGTGACTCTTCCTGTTGATGAAATCAAGTCTGCTCACACTAGCGACTCGCTGCTCTCCGTATCCGTTTCATTTAATCGTGTTAACAATCGTGAGCTGCTGACGAAGTATACTTTCGCTGCACCCAAGAAGTTACTATTGTTGCAGAAAGACAGTCTGAACTCGTTCTTCGAGAAGAACATGAATTACAACAACAAGTATGCATTCTACACTACCCTCTCCAAGAATGCCTATAGCTTTTCCAGCAGCAGCGATATTAACAATCTCATTGTGAAGATGTATAACGACCGTCGCGAAGGTCTGAAGAATGATCCTGATTGGGTAGCAAAACATCCGAACTGGAACAAGGCTCTGCTGATTCCTGTCAGCGAAATAACGACTGTTAGCAGTACGAGTTCAACGGGGTCTACACCTGTAGCATTGGTACATGATATGGATCTGAGAACGACCCGTCTGAAGCGAGGCACGACAACCAGTCCTATCAAACTGAAAGTCATCTATGCTAAATTCAAAAACTGATGGCTGACGGATTCTTGGAGAAACATCATGAGGACTATGAGGCCCGCAAGGCCGCATGGCTCAGAAAGAAAAAGCATCTGCCTAAGACTGGCAAGAGACAAATAGAGCGACCCGATGATGAGTCGCTCTAATTTTTATCCGATAATCTTGAACTTGGCGAACTTCAGTAACAGTTGTTTCGTGCCAGCATTGCGGAAGGCAACGGTAGCCTTGGTGTTCTCACCCGTGCCTTCTATTTTGATCACAGTACCCACCCCAAAGCGCTGATGCTCAATCTGACAACCTTCCCGTATCTCACTCGGGGTAGGATCAGAAGCCATCGGACGAGGTGCGACAGCATTATAAACACGTTTGAAATTCGGTCCGAAGGGATCGACAGGCTTCTCAGGCTGTCTGGGAGCTACGGCCCTTGGCTTGGGATCTGCCTTGAACTGCGTAGCCACAGGCCTAGGATTCTGCATCCATTCTGGACTACGACTGCCACCATACGAACCACCTCCATTCAAACGGCCTCCGAAGCTTGGCTTTCCCCCACCCGCTTCGTTTTGAACCTCCAGCAACTCCGGATCAATATCGCGGATAAATCTCGATGGTGTGTCATATTCCATCCGTCCATACCTGAACCTATTCTGCGCACACGTCAGAATACAATGCTTCTCAGCACGGGTGATCGCCACATAGAGTAATCTACGCTCCTCCTCCAGTTCTCGCATCGAATTGGTACACATCGGACTCGGGAAGATATTCTCTTCCAGTCCCACGATAAACACTGTCGGGAATTCCAGTCCCTTGGCCGAGTGGATCGTCATCAGCGTCACTTTGTCGTTCGAATCGCCTTCATCACTGTCAAGGTCGGTCAAGAGTGCTACTTCCTGCAAGAAATCCGGAAGATACACCTCATCGCCCATATCCTCCTCACGACGACTCTCCACAAAGTCCTGCATACCACTCAGGAACTCCTCCAAATTTTCCTGACGCGAGATGTCCTCAGGGTTGCGACCAGAATATATTTCTTTGCTTATACCTGAGTGCATGATGATATCGTGACCGAGAGTATAGGCATCCTCAGTGTTTATGCGTCCTATCCATCCCTCAATCAATTCACGAAAGGCTTGAATCTTCGTCATCGTGCCTTTGCTCACGTCCATTGGAAAAAGCACAGGTTCTTTGATTACTTGCCATAGACTCACCCCGTAAGCCTGCGCGGTTTGAATGATCTTTCCTACTGTCGTATCACCGATGCCTCGTGCGGGATAGTTCACGATGCGCTTAAAGGCCTCCTCATCATTGGGGTTCGCAATCAGTCGGAAATAGGCTATCACATCCTTGATCTCCTTTCTTTGATAGAAGCTCAGTCCGCCATAGATACGATACGGGATATTGTCCTTTCGCATCTGCTCCTCAAAGCTTCGGCTCTGTGCGTTCGTACGATACAAGATCGCGAAATCGCTCCAGTCGCAATGCTCCTGACGTCTTATACGCTTGATATCCTGCGTCACAATCATCGCCTCCTCTCTATCGCTGTACGCGGGCTTCAACTGCAACTTTTCACCATGCTCATTTTTCGAGAACACATTCTTCGGTATCTGCCGTTCATTTCTCTTAATCAGCGAATTCGCCGCCTGCACTATCAACTGCGTAGAACGGTAATTCTGTTCCAGTTTGAAGAGTTTGACATCGGTATATTGACTCTGGAAGTTCAGAATATTGTCGATATTGGCACCTCTAAAGCTATATATGCTCTGTGCATCATCGCCCACCACACACAACTTCTGACGTTCCCTCGTTAACTGATAGACAATCGCCTGCTGAGCATAGTTCGTATCTTGATACTCATCCACGAGCACGAAATGAAACTTGTCAACGTATTTCTGACGCACATCCTCGTGGTTTTGGAACAACACCCACGTTTGAACGAGCAAATCATCGAAGTCCATCGCATTCGCCTGACGACATCTCTCCGCGTACCTTATATATATATTAGCAATCTGAGGCCGTTTCTGTTGCGCATCGTCAGCAGCCCACGCACTCTGCATGTATGCCTGAGGCAGCAACAGGTGGTTCTTAGCCATCGAGATACGATCAGCCACTGATGCGGGCTTATACACCTTATCATCCAACTGCATCTCCTTGATGATCGTCTTCACCAACGAACGCGAATCACTCTGGTCATAGATAGTGAAGTTCGCATTATAGCCCAGCACCTCCGCCTCCGATCGCAGGATCCTTGCAAACACACTATGGAACGTACCCATCTGCAGATATCTGGCCCGTTCCTCGCCTACCAACCTGCCAATACGTTCCTTCATCTCGCGAGCGGCCTTATTGGTAAACGTCAGTGCCAAAATCTGCCAAGGGGCCATTCCTTGTTCCAGGAGCCACGCAATCTTATACGTCAGCACCCTCGTCTTTCCCGACCCTGCACCAGCAATCACCAGCGACGGCCCGTCACAATAGACCACCGCCTCCTGCTGACTCTCATTCAGTTGTTGTAATATCTCGTTGTTCACTTGGTTCTTTTCAGCGTGAATTTCGTATGATACTGTGATGTGTTTTATTTTGTATAATATATATTCACATAAACCTGTATACCCTCTGTAGTCGTGACCATTTCTTTTAGTAACAATGTTTTGTCTTTCGCATCGAAAACTAAATCAGCAGATTCTCCATTAGAATCTTTTATTATAACTATATCGCCATTGATAATATAAGAACCAGTAGTTTCTGTCCAATGAGTATATCCATATTTATCTGCAACCCAGGATCTCACTATAACCTTATTACCTTTCTCAAAGGTCGCCTCAATATACATTGCAGAATATTCTCCTGTTTTAGTTATTTCAATATCAACAGATTGTCCATTTCCATATCCAGAGCACTTAAAAGAATGCCATGTTCCGACGATGTAACTCTCTAATGATACGGGATCATCATCATCACTACTACACGCTACCATAAAAGGCAGCATCATTACAACGAGCATCATGCTCATATACTTATTTAGTTTCATCTTATATAATTATGTTAATACAATTTGACTGTTCCTGTAACAAGGGCCTTTTTGTTATATCTTCATACTATCCAAGTTGGACTAGGCTCTGCGGCCATTGTTGGGGGCCATTCACGACCATTCTCTAAAAGATATTCTGGCGCGATATCAGCTCCATTAGCCCAGAAGAGAGTCCCATCAAGGCCAAATTGCTTAAACAGTTCTTTGTCTCTGAGTTCCTCGAACATCGGGTATTTCAGCAATGGTTCCAGATCAACGTATTTCTTCTCTCCGTTGTTGAACCAGCAAACGAGTGAATAGTCACCCATATATTCCACATCAGTTACTTTCAGCATATTTATAATATTGAGCCCATAGTATTTGTACGCTACTATGCTTGATTTTGCTGCAAAGATACGAAAAAGTATTGAAACCACCAAAAATGAACCCTATTATTTCGATTTCGTTTCTACCCATATTTTATGGGAATGATCTCCGCGTGCGGTGATGCCGGAATTGGGATCGGCCACCAACCGCTTGAGGTCTCTTGAGGCTGCGCTTCTAGACTGATTGGTGGCCAAAGCATACTGAGTGAGCGTCATGGACCCAAACTGGCCAATAATCTCCTTAGCTTTTGCCAGACGCTCTTCGCGACTGTACGGGCTTTTCTTTGGAATTTCAACGTCTACGCCAACACAGTCGAAAGATGCCTCCTTGTTAATTTCCTTCAGCAACTCTGGGGCGGGCTTGAAATTGATGCCCTTGATGCATATACGCCTGTATTTCAGCTTTGGGTCGGCATCGTCATCCCACTCCTGTTTCTGCGCAATTTCTTTTTCTGAAGGCATAGATGTGTCGAATCCCAGGGACAGGGAGAATACGCCCAATCCGTCAATCTTGATATTGTGACCATAAGGCATACAACTCTTCATCTCTGACACCAGCGCATCAAATACGGCCCGGATAATTCCCTCGTTAAGGATTCTGGAAAGCGTGCTCATATCCTGGATAACCTTGTCATAGTCGTACAAAGAGTATGTCTGCATCTTTGGATAAACGATTGACTTCCCCTCGGTCATTTCCACAGGAAGTTCCTTAAGTATGTAATTGGCCATCTTCTTAATTTTTTATTTGATTACTATTGTTTCTTTTTCGTTTCTATTTTTATATTCCAGCACTTGAAATATATGTACCACGTGCTGAAACTTATGTACCACGTGCTGAAACTTATATACCACGTCTTGCAACTTATGTTTCCGCACGTGGAACATAATTTATAACGTTGCAAAAATTCCTGGGCACAATAGTTCCGGGAACCTTTATGCCCATTATTTTGTTCTTTTCAGCGTGTATTTCGTATTCTTGTCGAACAGGCCACTAAGTGTCTTACCGTCGTTGCTAAGCATAAGCGTATCGCGCTCTTTACCGTCGACAACAATCATGTTTTTCAAGGCCTCGTCATCAACCTTAGTATTTTGCTTCATGACAACGTCTGTAGCGCTGGTAAACTCGATGGTTATCGCCACCGTCAGGGCTTTTTTCGCGACTTCAGCCTGTTTTTTGGCATTAGCTGTTGCTTTGTCCACCTCAGCAGTCTCCTTTTGCTTCAGCTTACGGCCTTTCTCCTTCTCCTTTTTGGCAATAGCCTTTGCCCGGGCTTCGGCAATTTCCTTGTCGAGGTCTGCTTCCTTTTCCATCACTTTCTCCATAATGTTCGGATGGTGATACACCCTCCCCTTAAGTGATGTCTGTGCACTGGCGCTGGTATTTGCCATCATCAATGCTATGAATGCAATAATTACTGTTGATTTCATATTCTGATGCAAACTTACATTAAGTTATTGCAATTATTCGTAGTTGATTTTCGTTTATGTATTGGGAGAATGGCCTTCCAATTTTGTGAGTATGGCCTGAAGATCTTCTAAAGAATCACGAAGTTGACAAATCTCGTCATAGTGTTTCACCTCAGGCAATGGCGTATCTAACTTGCCATAAGCCATATCATCAGCCACTAGGACCATTTGCTTCAACGGTTTCGCGGTCTTCTTGATGTAATGACAACTCATGAAGACCAAGATCAGCAATGGCAGCAGGACAATCAGAAATACGGTGGCACCATTGAGATAGCACAATACGTCAACAGCCTTACACGGCACGACTGTCACCAATATCCAGTGGGTATATTTCACAGGCTTGTAGAATAGATAGCACTCCTCACCGTCGACCAAAAACCGTTCCAGACTCTTGTTATCCTCGTTGCCGTTGATGATTCTGTTGACTACACCTTCAACGTTGCTTCCATCACATGTTCCCAACTGCATGAAGAAATTATCCTTCATGATACGCCTTCCGTCAGTATTGGTCATGTAGGTCCCGTCGCGGTTAATGATAAAGCTGTTTGACTTCATCTTGAACATACTCGCCATGAGCATCTTGCTCTTGTTAATAACTGAGTCTGCTTCGTTCAGTTTGTTGGTGAACCAGTCGAGCGAGACATCGGCCCCAAGCACGGCCACAATACGACCAGTCTGATCGTGGATAGGCACCATATAAGCAGACAGTGTGGTCTTCTGGTCATAGTGGTCATAGAACGGTGACGACCACTGTGCCGAGTCACTCTTAATAACACTGAGAAACCATTCGGCCGAAAAATAGTCACGGAGATCATTTACCCTGTCTTCCGTATACACTACATTTGGATTGGCAGCGTCGCGCCTGGCATAAGGACAGAACTGATGACCCTTTTGGGGATAGTAATCTGCAATAAAACTTACACCACAGCTTCTGACGCGCGTACCACTTCTCACGATTCGCTCCATCGTCGACTTTAGGCTGTCAGGTTTGTTCAAAGAATGCTCCAGATAATAGAGGTTGTTTGTGACGGCTACATAGACGTCGGAAATCACACGACGAGTATACTCATTGGTGATGAGCATTTTATTATGATAGATTTCTGAGTAGAACTGACGTGTTGACTGTCCCTCGAGATAGAACAGGACAAGTGAAAGCAATATGACGATTATGATCGACCATACCGACATCTTGCGCGCGAATCTACCGGCTACAGTTTTTTGTTTCTTTTTCATCGTGTTTTAAGTTTGCTGCTGCAAATATAAGAAGATTCTTGGAAAAAAACAAATTTCCCCCGCAAAAAATGCGAGGGAGCACTTGTTTTTGTCGATTTTTTCATCAGAAGCCACCGCCTCCGAAGCCTCCTCCTCCACCGAAGCCTCCGCCACCAGGACCTCCACCGCCCGGGAAGCCGCCACCTGGGAATCCACCACCAGGACCTTCGCCACCGCCTCTGCGTCCACCACGCTGACCACCGAAGCCACCACCACGACCATTTCGGCCACCAAAGAAGTTCATACGGTAGGTGACATGTAGCATAGCATAGGTTGTGATGGCATTCACTTCACGGTCGGTCCAACCATTGGCTGTCACGTTGGTTGTCAGGTTGGTCTGCTGGCGCAGAATGTCATACCATTGCAGCATAACTGTAAGCGGTTTGCCTCGCAGGAAACCTTGGGAGAGCTGAGCGTTCCACAGAAGTTCGTTGGTATTCATGGTCGCGTCGGTATAGCCACGCTTGCTGAACATGTGGAAGTCGGTGGCGAGCTCCATGCCCCAAGAGAAGCGTATGTTCGTATTGCCGCCATACTGGTAGTTCCAGGTGGTGAGGTTATTCGTGGCTTGCAGACGGTTCTCGGTACGGGCGCATGTTGCGCGACCATTGAGTGAGAAGCTAACCATCCTGACGCGGTAGCTGAGTCTCAACTCGGGCGAAAGATTATATGTATGGGTGACGTTGCGATCGGGAATAGCAGTACGGTATAGGTTGACGTAGCCCACGCGGTGATCATAACGGCCGTTGACGGAACCACTAATGTCCCAACGGTTCAGTGTGTCGAGGTTGAGGTTGAACATCACACCAAGATTGGCACTCCAGTTGCCGTTAATGTTCTCTGGTCGTGTTGTACGTCCGCCAGTCTTCTCATCATAGGTAACGACATTGCCGATAGAGTTGCTGGTGATCTGCCATCCTCCGTTGGAACTGAAACTCCAATGGCGCTGGGCCTTGGGTACTGTGAATCCCATACTGTCAGTCACGAGTTTCTGTTGTCGCTGCATCTGGAAATTGAAAGTGAGGTTCGAGGTGAACGAAGGTCTCAATCCCGGGTTACCTTCCGTAATGTTCAGCGGGTTGGTATTGTCCCGGATTGAAATCAACTGGGTGATCTGGGGTTGCTGCGACTGTCCGCGGAACTGCACTTGGAGATTAGTTTGCTGGTTGAAGCGGTAACGCATATTCAGTGTCGGTGAGACATTGGTGACGGTCCTGACAGTATCCACGGGGAGACCCAGATACTGCTGAATAAAGTGGGATTTCTGCGGTTGGATGTTAACACCGGCATTGAGGTTCAGTTTCTCGCGCACTACACGGAGCTGCACGTCGATGTTGTGACCATACTCCGTTCGTTCGGAGTAACGGCTGAGGTCTTTGCTGAGATAGCTCTCGTAGGGATTGTCGAGATATCCGAAGAGACGGCCCCATTCACGATATTCGTTGAGCACGTCAGCAAAGGCTTCATCGTAATAGACGGGAGGAAAGTCGTAGGTCGAGGGATCACTCTTCTGATGGCTGTATCGGTAGCGGTAATTCAGTTGGAGGAAAATACCTTGCGCACCAAAGGAACGCATACGGTTACGGTTACCGAAGGGCCCGCGCTGCTGCGGCTGCATGCTGTCGACGGGTTGCGGTTTCGGCTTGAAATTCAAGATGGGCTCGGTGTAGGTGAAGCCTAACTGATAACTGAAGTTGTCAGAGGGCGACAAAGAGTAGCGATTGGTCTGATAGGTGGAGTCATTTCCGAAACGGTCTTTCTGTTGGTAGAGACGTACAGCCGAAAGGTTCGCATTCTTGTTCGAGCCGTCACGATAGTCGATGTTTCCACTGATAGCCACATTGCGTCCTTTCGTTCCGATACGGCGGTTGAGCTGAAACTGAGAGCTGATATTCTTGTTGTCTCCGTAGCCGAGCGACTTGCCCTGACGGTTGTTCACAACGAGTTCCTTTTCGTTCAATAGTTTGAGGCTTTCATCACTCAGCGCATCCTCGACATAATCGAATGGATTGGCATTGAACGAGGCATTGGTACTATGGGAACGGCTGTCGTTCGAGGAGATGCTCACGTTAGGACGGAATGACAACGTAGTCAGCGAGTCGATGCTCCATTGCAGGTTCATATTGCCTGTCCAACTGTTGTTGCGCGAGTAGCTTTGGCTAATGCTGTTCGTGAAAGCACCGCCTCGGGTCTGGACGAAGTTCTCTGAAGCAGAACGGCTCCAGTTGTCAGCATCGTTACGTGTCCAGGTGACGCGTCCGCTCCAGCGCACCTGACTGCCATTCCGTTTTCGCTGGTTCTCATAACTGGCGTCAAGTGCTGCGGTCTTGGTCTCACGCTGTCCCTGGTTGTTGCCTCGTCCACGACCACCACGACCCGAAAAGTTTCGGTCGTTCACGTTGTTGGCATTGCCCATGAAGGTGTAGCGCACATCGCCAAAGGGTTTCATGGCCGTCAGTCGGATGCCGTAACGATGTTCTGTACCGTAACCCAAGTCGGGATTGGCTTGTATGCCGTTACGGGCACTGCGCTTGGTTACAAATTCAAGTGTGAAGTCATCATTTCCATCATCGATACCCGTCATACGCGAGAGATCGCTTTTGTCATCATAGGCCTTCACTTGGTCTATCACGTAGCTTGGTAAGTTCTTCATAACGGCATCATTATTGCCTGTCATGAAGTCTCGGCCGTCCATCTTGAATTTCCTTACTTCTTTGCCATTAATCGTGATCTTACCATCGTCATCAATCTTCGCACCAGGCAGTGCTTCCACCAATGCCTCGATCACCGATCCTTCTGGCACACGAAAGGCATCAGCATTATACACAACCGTATCATCGCGAATAACCATCTTAGGCAGATTAGCCGTGATTACCGCCTCGTCGAGCTCCACAGTATTAGGCTCCATCATGATGTTACCCAATGCAACATCCTTACCGCGCTCCTTGTTCAATGCCTGATAGTAGGACTTATAGCCGAGGAAAGTGACCTTCAGCAAATACTGGCCCGCTGACAAGTTGTTGAATGCGAAGCGGCCATTCTCCTCTGAGAGCACACCGTTCACAAAGGTGGTGTCGAGTTTGCCGCCTGCCTTGCGCGTCAGACGATAAAGTTGTAAGGTACTTTTGGCCATTGGTGTGTTGTTCTCTTTGTCGAGAACACGGCCTGATAATCCGTCTCTTTGGGCAACTGTTGGGAGAACGCTCAAAAAGAAAATAACTAGTATGGAGATAATGCTGCGTTGGTTCATATACCTATTAGATGAAAAAATGTCCGATTGTTTAATTTTCAAGTACTTATTTAACGTTTATTATCATCATAAGTAGGTATTTTTGTTAAAAGAATGCTAATTGCAACCCGATTGCATGAATATTTTATGTATCTTTGCAGCAGAAAAGTTTGAAACTCATGAAACTATCGAAGTTAAAGACTGGTGAGAAAGGCATCATTGTAAAGGTGCTGGGACATGGTGGTTTCCGCAAGCGCATCATCGAGATGGGCTTCATCAAAGGTAAAGAGGTTGAGGTGTTGCAGAATGCGCCCCTTCAGGATCCTGTTATCTATAAACTGATGGGTTATGAGGTGTCGCTACGCCACCAAGAGGCTGATATGATAGAAATTGTATCTGCTGACACGCCCATCGAGGCTACTCAGTTCGTCATTTCCGACAACGAGCGCATCCATGAAGACGATTATGTGCGCCACGAGGCCATGAAAGAGCGTCGTACCATCAATGTGGCGCTGGTTGGCAATCCCAACTGTGGCAAGACCTCTCTCTTCAATTACGCCAGCGGAGCTCACGGTCATGTAGGCAATTACAGCGGTGTAACGGTTGATGCCACCGAGGCACACGCCTCGATGTTCGGTTATGAGTTCAATCTCACCGACCTGCCCGGCACTTATTCACTGAGTTGCTACTCCCCCGAGGAGTTATACGTACGTGAACATCTGACGGAGAAAATGCCTGACGTCGTGATCAATGTGATAGATGCTTCAAACCTAGAGCGCAACCTCTATCTTACCACCCAATTGGTAGACATGAACATCCGCATGGTCTGTGCGCTGAATATGTACGATGAGTTTGAACGTCGTGGTGACCGTCTCAACCTCGAGGTACTAAGCCGTCTGTTCGGTATGCCTATGATTCCCACTTCGTTCAAGAGCGGCGAGGGCGTGAAGGATCTCTTCAAGGCTGTCATCCAGGTGTATGAGGGTACGCACAAGACCACACGCCATCTGCATATCAATTATGGCCACGAGATCGAGGACGGTATTGCCCATATTCAGAAATACCTGAAGGCCGACGAGCATATCACCCAGCACTACTCCACCCGATATCTGGCACTGAAGCTGCTGGAACATGATAGTCAGGTGCTGGACTATCTGGGCAAACACATGGCTGGCGAACAGCGTATGCAGGATTTCCACAATCTGACGAACGCCCGCGATAAGGCCTCTGCACGAGTGAAGGAGGAAACGGGTAACGATTCCGAAACGGCCATCATGGATGCCAAATATGGTTTTATCAATGGAGCGCTAACGGAGGCGGGCTACAAGACAGGCACGAAGGAGGATACCTATCGCACAACGCATCGCATCGATGGTGTACTGTCGAATAAGTATATCGGGTTTCCCATCTTCTTCCTCATCCTCTATGTGATGTTTGAGGTGACGTTCACCCTCGGCCAATATCCGATGGATTGGATCGACACCTTCGTGGCCTGGTTGGGCGAAACGATCAGCGAAGGCATGTCCGAGGGACCGTTGAAGGCAATGCTCGTCGACGGTGTCATCGGAGGTGTGGGCTCGGTGATTGTCTTCCTGCCACAGATCCTCATCCTCTATTTCTTCATCTCGCTGATGGAGGACTCGGGCTATATGGCACGTGCTGCTTTTATCATGGATAAGCTGATGCACAAGATGGGATTGCACGGTAAATCGTTCATCCCATTGATCATGGGTTTTGGCTGCAACGTGCCCGCTGTGATGGCTACACGCACCATCGAAAGCCGACGGTCAAGGATTATTACAATGATGATCCTACCCTTTATGAGTTGTTCGGCAAGACTGCCCATTTATATCATGATTGCCGGCACATTTTTCTCTTTGCAGTATCGCTCATGGGCACTCATGTCGCTCTATGTCGTTGGCATCATCATGGCCATCATTGTCAGCAAAATTTTCTCGTCACTAGTCATCAAGGGCGAGGATACGCCGTTCGTGATGGAGTTACCACCCTATCGCTGGCCTACGCCAAAGGCCATCTGGCGTCATACGTGGGAGAAAGGCAAGGAGTATTTGAAGAAGATGGGAGGCATCATCCTTGTGGCATCCATCATCGTGTGGGCGCTCGGATATTTCCCGCATAATGACGAACTGTCGCGCGAACAGCAGCAGGAGCAAAGTTACATCGGACGCATGGGTAAGTCTATCGAACCCGTGTTCTCCCCACAGGGTTTCAACTGGAAACTCGATGTTTCATTGCTCGCAGGCGTAGGAGCAAAGGAGATCGTGGCCTCTTCCATAGGTGTGCTCTATGCTGGAGAAGATGAAATTGACGATGATGATGATGACGACGATTTCTCGGATGACACAGAATTCTCCGATGACTCAGAGAAATACACCCGTCTCCGTCAGGCGATGCTCCGCGACGGCATCTCTCCACTAGCCGCTTACGCGTACCTTATATTTATATTGCTATACTTCCCTTGTATTGCCACCATCGTAGCCATTAAGAACGAAACCGGATCGTGGCACTGGGCGCTGTTTGCTGCTACCTACACCACTGCCGTTGCCTGGATCGTCTCAGCGCTTGTCTATCAGATAGGCGGACTATTCTAGATCAACTTCACGATAGCATAAGATGTTGCGGGCATATGAATCGTCATAGTGCCCGCTTTTTTATCACGAGAGATAGGGAAGCGGTCGCCAGCGAGAATCTTCGTTTTCTTGAAATTCACATTGAGGGAGAATGTCGCGTCTGAGGCCTCCGCACGAGGATTCAACATCACTAATACGACATCTTTTCCTGCAGCCCTCGCATAAACGAAGGGATATGACGACTCTCCTTCTCCCGGATAGATGGGCACAAACTCCGCATAATTGGCAAGTGCGGGCTCACTATGGTGCAGGGCTATCAATTGTCGTGTTTTGTTAAGCAGCGAATTGGGATTCTTCTCCTGTGCAGCAACATTGGGAGCATCTGGAGAGGGATCTACAGGAAGATAGAGTTTCTCTGCTGGACCAGATGAAAAACCAAGATTCTTGTCTGTACTCCACTGCATCGGAGTACGGGCTCCGTTACGCGGCTGATAGGCACCTTCAACCTGTGGCCAACTCGTTGGGAGTTGACGCATGCCGATTTCGTTACCATAATATAAGAAAGGTACGCCTGGCATCGTAAAGCCGAAAGCATAGATGATTTCCAGTTCTTTATCAGTACGTTTATTGCCTAGACGAGCATTGTCATGATTACCCATAGGCAAACTGATATAGCCCTTGCCGACAGTTTTCTGATATTGGTCCATATAGCTTCTGAGGAAGGCTGCAATATTACCTTTGCCTTCAGCATCGAAATAGCTATGACCCTTACTTACACCATTCAGAATACGCCAGTCTTCCTTCTGGAACAGGTCGTTATAGCCATTAAACCAATGGAAGAAGTCGACGTGGAAACAGTTGTCGAGCGCATCGGCAGGATATGACCATTCGGCCACCATAAAGCCCTGTGGATATTCTTTCTCAAGCAACTGTCGAATTTCGCGCCAGAAGAGTTTGGTCTCGTTCTCATTGGTGTTGAAGAACTGTTCGTTGCCTCTCACACGACGGGTCTTCACTAGCGCACCCGCCATATCGGCACGAAAACCATCGGCACCCATATCCATCCAGAAGCGAAGTACATTCTTCAGATCCTCGCGCATGGCCATCACATCAGGATGATCGGTAGACAACTGCCATTTTTGTTCAGGATCGGGATTGGCGAAACCGAAGTTTAGGGCAGGCTGACACCAATAGAAGTTGCGCATGAACTGTCCGTTGCGCTGGCCGTAACCCTTCACAAACTGACCTGCAAATTCCATTGGGGGATCCACCCAGTTGGTTTCTGTCCAGATGTAGTAATTGGAGTATTTATTCTTCTCCTGCTTCTGAGATGCGATGAACCATGGGTGATCGATAGCGGTATAGCTGATCACATAGTCAAAGATGACATGCATTCCCCGCTTATGAACTTCCTCAAAAAGCCGTTTGGCATCCTCATTCGTACCATAACGCGGTGCTATCTTGTAATAGTCGCGGATATCGTAGCCAGCATCCTTGAAGGGGGAATCGAAAAACGGGTTGAACCAGATGGCATCCACCCCTAGGCTCTTCACATAGTCGAGTTTACTGATAATGCCCTGTATATCGCCTATACCATCACCATCCGAATCACAGAATGTCTGCGGGTAGATCTGATAAAACACGGCGTTCTTCGCCCACTCAGGCACCTTCGGAATTTCATACTTTCCTGTAATCGTCTGTGCCGATACTGCCAAAGGCAGCATTGTTGTAACTAGAAATAATAATCTTCTTATATTCATAATTCCTTAGAAATCTGTTATTCCTTGACAATAGTAATGCGTCCCTGCGACTTGGCATATTTCTGTGGCATCGTGCTACCCAAGGTTTTGAGGTATTCAACCACACAGTCGCAATAGTTCATCGACGTAGTACTGAGTACCCGACAGCGTTTCAGCGTGTCGTAGAATCCGCCCTTGATGGTGTATTCTGTCGTAGCGATGGTGTAGCGACGCTTGAGGTCGATGGGGCTGTACTGACCAGAGGCGGCGTCGAGCACCTGGACATCAGTGATGCTACGACCGTTAGACCCTTGACGAATCTTGAACTGCAGTCCGGAAATCTGTGGGAAACTGCCGTCCTCAACTGTGTATGTAGCGCACTTCTGGAGCATATCAACAATCTGCTGGCCCGTTGCTTCGAGTGTGATCATCAGGTTGCCAAAGGGCAGCGCATTGAGTACCTTACCATAGGTGATGGATCCTTTCGCAATAGAGTTGCGGATGCCTCCACCATTTTGCAAGCCGATGTCCGTTTTCAGAACAGTACGGAAGGCATCGGTCACAAGGTCGCCAACGTTTGCCTCACCACTGCGCACCAGACGAGTCTCACCATCGGCTTCATAGATACTCAGGTCGAAGTCACTGCGACAGATCTCACGCTCAGTTACTTGCTTCATCAGGGTCATGATGCTATCGGTCACAGCCTTGATGCGTGGCTGTTGGTAGACTGCATCTTTCAGTGGAATGAGATTGGTGATACATTTACCATCGGGAGAAATAACTAACTTGCCGATGTTGGCCAATTGGGTGCCCGTCTGCGAAACAGGAATCATACGTCCGTCGAGGTTGGGAACCTCGTTGCATTCAATGGTAGAATGACTGTGGCCATCGAGCACGACATCAATGCCTCGGGTACGGGCTACAAGATCGTGACTATTGACGTTATTCGTTACGGGCTGTTCACCAAGATGAGAAATGAGTACCACGATGTCGGCACCCCGACTACGAGCCTCATTAACAGCTTGCTGCACAATGCGCGACACCTCCATCGGTTTCAGGTCGTAAAGCAAATGACCATTGTCATCATAGAACGAATAAGCCTCAGAGCGCATGGTTTCACCGGTAACGGCTCCCACAAAGGCGACACGGCGACCGCCTAGCTGACGGATAACGTATGGCGCATAAAATGGAATCGGCGATCCGGCCTCAAAGAAATTTGCACAGACCACAGGTGACTTCAGTTGGCTGAGCAGCTCGTTCATGCGAGGCACACCATAGTCAAACTCATGATTGCCCAGGCCGATGGCATCATATTTCATATGACGGAGGATGTCGACGATATACTGACCTTTGGAAATGGAGCCTGCCACCCCACCCTGCAGGAAGTCACCACAACTGACAAGTGCCACTGCAAGGCTGTCGCCCGAAGCGAGCATCTCCTGCATACCTGCCAGACGGGCATAGTTTTCGATGGCGCAGTGCATATCATTTTCGTAGAGCACCACAATGGATTTCTGCTGTTGGGCGATGGCATTGAGATAACCCAAAAGGGCCATCTTGCCACGCATGGTCTCACGGGGCGTAAACTCGCCATTAACCCAGAAATAGCGCTGGTTGAAATAAGACTCCTGACGAGGCCATCCTTTGTCCCATTCGGGATAGCAATATTTCAGGATGACCTGCGCATCGCCTCCGTTATGACCAGGCGACCAAGTCTCAGTACCATTGAAAGGTGTCTGTCCCGGATGACATTCAGGTGCACCGTCATTACGGCCTGTAGTGTAACAGTCAGTGATGTGACGCTCACCGAGACCTGTCATTTCAACGATATTGCCAGGGTTACGTCCTAAGGCCCAGCCTGCCTCCGTGAACATGACATGCTCAAGAGCACGCTTGCGGGCACCGTCTGCCAAATAATGGGCGAGCATCACAAGCTGGAGGTTCTGCGACACCTGCCAGCGACTGTCGTTAGCACTGCGACGTGAAGGACGTTCAGACATGTGGCTGATGTTATAGCTCTCGGCCTGTGCGTTGATGCTGGCGCAGAGGTTCTCATAGAGCGTAGCGTGATGACGGGGATGCGGACAGGTGAGATAGGCGGCAGCTGCCCAGACTTGACAGAAGGGCACATCGCGGGCGCCATACTGATTGGTGACACCAACGCCAAAGAATCCCTGACGTCCCTTGCTGAAGAGGGGCGAATCAGACGACTTGATCATACTCTCTTCAGCGAAAGCAGTCTCCCACTCCTGCTCACCGGTAAGGTTGTAAAGATAGGCGGCTGCCAACTGACGGAAATCGCGACCACGCATCTGGATGCTACCTACATCCTGCAGTTCATCGAGTTGCAGATTCTCCTGTTTCTCTGCAAAGCGGAAGGCCTTGATAGCTTCGGTAGTATAATACTGTCGAAGCGAGTCATTGTGCTGCAGACGGAAAGCTTCAGCAAGCACAGCGCAGTTGGCAGCATTAGCCCAGGCTGCCATTGTAGTGCAGCCAGCCTGGAACATCACCGTCCAATCGGAACAGGGATTGGTGACACCTTGTGAATAGGCCTCGCCATCGCGGATGGAAAGGAAGAAATCCACCTCGTTGCGGGCTTCATCGATGAGATCGGGAATACCGTTGCCACTCTCGCGAATGCCGAGGTTATCATCAATGAGCCGACCATCGGAGAGGATGAAGGGCAGCAACATATCATAGATATTGCTGACATGGGCTAGATGGCGGTCCCAATCGAAGGCGTCAGAATGACCACCCTTCACGATGGTATTCACAGGGTTGCCTGGCAGACGGTGCTTCCAGAAGATCGAGGCCTCGGCCTTTTTGAAGTGGGGCTCATCCCAGACGTCCATCCGCAACTCGCGCCACTCTTTGCTCCAAGGCGTAAGATCCGTCTTATAAACAGTAAGATCCTTGGGGTCTTCATCTGGAATAAACTGTGGCTGACGAGGTATAGGCCAGACGTGCTCAGGATCCTTCGGCTCACCAAGACGCATGTAATAATAGCCACGAACGGAGTAGCGATAAGGCTCGTAATATACATTCGGCGAAATGTCAAAATCCATGCTGCAGCCCACATCCTCGACCACAAGACGGTAACGGCCTGCTAAAGGACCGCGGAAGTCGATATTCCACACATCGGTGCCGATGAGGGCCTTCTTGCCAGCCTCCTGTTCAGAGGCAGAGGCAGACTTCCAGAACTTCACCGTGCCGGCACTCAGTTTCTCCTGTGTCTTTACATTGTATAAATACACCTGACGACCCTCGAAATCCTTATAGTCGCGCTGACCACCATCGCCTAACCACTGATAGAGGTCAGCAGCATGGGTCTGCTCAGAGGGCACATAGCCGATGATATTCACGTGGACGGCCTCCGACTGCGTGTTCCAGATATCGAAACAGACGGATAGCGTGCTTGTCTCGTCTACACCGATGCCCTTGGGAATGGTGACGGTATAGGTACACCCCTGTTTCATCGCCTTTGGCAATTGGAGGAACAGCCAGTGATCAAGTTCAGCCGTGAGGGTGTGGTCGAAGTTCATCGGTTTCGACTTGCGCCAGACATGCTGGGGACGCTGGGTACCAAAGGTCTTATCGTCGGAGGAACTGATCCTCCACAGCGCCGACTGCTGGGCACGATCGGTCTTGAGACGCTCACCAAAGACGAGCAGGGTGTCATCACCCTCGGAAAAAGAGTGTCCAAGATAAGCACTGGGACCCGTACCGTCATCGCGATAACGCACTTCACCATCACGGAAATGCACCATCAGGTAGTTCTTATCGATTACTTTGAGTCCTACAACTTTCGTAGCAGATACAGGCATAGCCATCATCAGGACAACACCAACGATGATAGTCTTAAGGAACTTTTGCGTCATATGTTTCATCTTATAGAGTTTTTAGTCGTGAATATGTTTGGCAAAGATACAAACTTTTTGCGAGAATGCCAAACTTTTCGTCTACTTTTTCTTTCTTTGTACAACAAATCAGTGAAAAAATGCGTTATATTATCTGATGATGAGAATGAAAACATATCTCCTGTTGACTGTCATGCTGATACTGAGCTTGGCATCAAGGGCCGATAATTTCACACTGAAGGGCAAGGTTATCGACGAGGATAACAATGCCCTGGAGCTGGTCACGGTGTCGTGTCTGGCACAAGGCAAGGTGGCGATGACCAACCTGAAAGGTGAGTTTTCCATCACCCTAAGTAGTGCAGACTCCGTAGAGGTACGCTTCTCGATGATTGGCTATGCCACAAGGAATAGGGTGTTCCGTCGTCCAAAGGGCAAGTTAACGGTTCAGATCGTGATGAAGCCTATGGAGGCCCTCCGTGAGGTAACCATTACCGAGAAACGACGACAGACAACGAGCACGGAGCAGTTGGATATCGAGGACGCAAAGCAAGGGCCCTCTACAACGGGTAATGCTGTCGAGGAATTGATTCAGCAGCAGGCCGGTGTATCATCACACAACGAATTGTCGTCGCAGTATAATGTGCGAGGCGGTTCCTTCGATGAGAACTCCGTTTATATCAACAATGTAGAGATATACCGTCCTCTGCTTGTACGCAGCGGACAACAGGAAGGCTTGTCGATCATCAATCCTGACATGGTGGATAAGATAGGCTTTTCAAGTGGCGGATTTGAAGCGAAATACGGCGACAAAATGTCATCAGCCCTTGACATCACCTATCGACGTCCGAAACGCTTCGAAGCCACAGCCACAGCCTCACTGCTAGGAGCAAGCGGGTATCTGGGCATGAGCAATAAGAAATTCGCCATGAGTCACGGTCTGCGTTATAAGACCAACCGCTATCTGTTAGGCTCCCTCGAAACAACTGGAGAGTATAGGCCGAATTTCTTTGATTATCAGACTTATATAAGTTATACGCCAAACAGCAGATGGGCATTGGATATCATCGGGTATATCTCTGAGAATCATTACAACTTCAAACCTGAAGACCGCGAGACGTCTTTTGGTACAATGGAGGATGTAAAGTCATTTAAGGTCTATTTCGACGGACAGGAGAAGGATGTGTTCCGCACCCTCTTCGGTACCGCTTCCATCACCCGCAGTTTCGGTGACTCCACAAAGATAAAATTCCTGACATCAGCCTTTCATACGAAAGAGAAGGAAACCTACGACATCATGGGACAATACTGGCTCGATGATACGGAGTCGAGCGAGCGTCTCGGTGTGGGTACTTATATGGAACACGCCCGTAACTATCTCACAGCTGATGTGGTCAGTTTCAAGCTGATGGCCAATCACAAGACACAACGACACGATATGGAGGTGGGTGTCACCTATAAAACGGAACGCATCAGCGAACAGGCCCGTGAATATGAGATGCGCGACTCCAGCGGATACTCCATCCCCCACTCTCCCGATCGTCTGGACCTGATCTATACCCTCAGTTCGAAGAACGACGTGAAGAGTCACCGCATCGAGGCATACGTGCAGGATACCTACAGGTTTGCCAAAGGAGAGAACTTCTTCACACTTAATTATGGCGTGAGACTCGCCAATTGGTCGTTCAACAAGGAAACCATCGTCTCACCACGTGCCTCATTGGCCATCGTACCCGCCTTCAATCAGGATCTGACCTTCCGTTTCGCCACGGGTCTGTATTATCAGGCACCTTTCTACAAGGAGATGCGCGATACGATAACCGAGAATGGCATCACCGTCGCCAAACTGAACGAGAAGATCAAGAGCCAGCGCTCGCTGCAGTTCATCGCAGCAATGGACTATCGCTTTAAGATGCTCGACCGTCCGTTCCGCTTCACTACTGAGGTGTATTACAAAGCACTGTCGAACCTCATTCCCTATAACATCCAGAATGTGAAGGTGACCTATTACGGTGAGAACCTGGCCTCGGGCTATACTGCAGGTCTCGACTTAAAACTGTTTGGAGAGTTCGTACCAGGCACCGACTCTTGGTTTACTTTCTCTCTGATGAAGGCTCAGATGAAGATGAACGGGATATCCTTCCCGCAACCCACCGACCAGCGATGGGCTGTGAACCTCCATTTCACAGACTATTTCCCAGGCACCGACCGCTGGCGGATGACGCTAAGACTTGCCTATGCAGACGGTCTGCCCTTCGGTGCGCCTCACAGAGGCATCGAGCGGCAGAACTTCCGTGCGCCTGCCTATAAACGTGCAGACATCGGATTGAACTACAGGGCTATCAAGGACGGAAAGGGAGTGAAGAACCTTTGGTTGGGCGTCGATTGTCTGAACCTTTTCGGCATCTCCAACGTCAATAGTTACTATTGGGTCACCGATGTCACTTCCCGCCAATGGGCTGTGCCCAATTACCTCACAGGTCGCCAGATTAACGGAAAAGTGACCGTAGAATTTTGATTCTTTCCTGCTTTAGTATAAAAAAAGCCTAAAAAAACTGGGGATTCTGCGGATTCTCCAGTTTATTGATTACCTTTGCACATCATTTATAAATATACACTAATTTTTAAAGATATGAAGATTTCTCACATTGAGCACCTGGGCATCGCAGTCCAGAGCATCGAGGAAAGCCTGCCGTACTTCACAGAGGTACTGGGCTTGGAGTGTTATGCAACAGAAGTAGTAGAGGACCAGAAGGTAAAGACCGCCTTCTTGAAGTGTGGCGAGGTGA
>JAEEGG010004575.1_pt1 | contig 33430 bp, 22 predicted proteins | sample 9134161 | NCBI WGS metagenome assembly JAEEGG01 (sample SAMN16246543, study PRJNA631951) | gut metagenome | biome: gut microbiome; feature: rumen; material: CR-attached | host: Bos | place: Iran: Karaj | collected 2018-10 | reverse complement strand
CTGCCGGTACGGGGACGCCGTTCGGGCCGAGGTATTCTTCGACCATCCCGTTCATGTTGCCCTTGGAGTTGTTGCTTCCAGAGCATCCGCCAGAACCGAAGTCTGCGCTTACGCCATTGGCGGGGTCTCCGTTTGTACCTTCTACTGTGCCGTCTTTTTTGATATCGCCCTTTGAGCCATGGAGCCAGTCAAACATCATCACGGGGAGAGTCTTGGTGGGGCAATCGCCTAGGACGCCCGGGTACTTGGTGTAAACTGTTGTCGCGGTTCCGATTTCCTTGCCGGCCTTGACCCAAATGGTATCGGCTTCGGCAGCGGCTGCATCGAGAGAAAGTAACGTGCTCTGTTCAATCGGGAGAATCTTGGTGGAGTTGTGGATGTCCGTGACGTATTCGTAGCCGAGTGTCTGCTTGAAGTAGACCTGGAACGAGCCATCGGGCGGGGTAACTTTAGATTCGAACCATCCGCAGTAATTCTTGACGGTGGACATCGTATCGGACTTGCCGCCTGCGACATAGAGAATGGCGTTCGTATTTGTCCAGGGGACAAAGAAACGGATTACTTTTTGCTTAGTCTGCTGGGTCGGTCTGCCGGGGGTCTGAGTGCCAGGATCGTCGCCAGGTGTTTGCGTGCCGGGGCCATCGTTGCCGGGAGTGGTTGTCGAGGGCTCGGTGGTGTTTGTACCGTTTGCCTGTGTAACGACCTTGTTTCTGCTAATAGTAATGGTGAATTCGCTTTCCACGGGTTCTGCGCCAGCCAAAGGCGAAATGCTGCCTATGTCAGAGTTGCATTTGCCGGAGGAAGTTCTGCCTGTGTAAAAGGTCAGTTTCGGCTCTGTTTCGGCGGTCAATGTTGCCTTGACGCTGAAGGTGCCGTCGGCCTTGCTCGTTAGCTGTGTGCAGTTGCTGGATGTGGTGACTCCGTCTACCGTTTTTTCCAAAACGACGTAGATGCGCCTTGCAGGCGAACTGGATCTTTCATCCTTGACGGTAATGTTGTAATCGGCCGCTATCGACGGAATAGCTGCCCATAAGAGTACGAAAATTAAACTTGAGACAATATTTTTACACCGCATCCACGACTCCCGGAAGATGTTACCCATATACTGAAAATACACTCAATCTAGTGATTTTTATCAAATTTTTTTTGCCTATTTGTAAAATAAATTGCGAAGACTGCAACATAGGACCGTAGTTTTTGTATCTAGGGTGAAAAGTTCCGTTTTTTACACAAAAAAGGCACCCGTAGGCGCCTTTTGGAATATTTTTGTAGACTTTTAGACTGTTATTGCAGGCCGAAATCTGCGATTGCAAGCTTGCCGTGGCGGAATCCCCAGAGGAAGTCCTGCGTGCGCTTGGTGATTCGCTTGCCGTTCACGATGAGGCGGATTTCGAGGCGGGCGATGTAGACTCCGGTACCTGCGAGGCGGCCCTTATGGGAACGCATGTTCCAGGCGAGGTAGAGGTGGCCTTCGTTCCCGAGGCAGTTCTGGGAGCCGTCCGTCTTGAAAATGTTGTCGTTGCAGGCGATTTTTCCTTCGTCGCTGTTCACGAATTGTCCGAGACTGGAGAAGTAAATCGTCTTGTAGCTGAGTTCCGTCTTGTCGGCCATGGATTCGGCGATGGTCTTGATATCGTCATCGGTGCCGTGCATGTAGTTGTTCAGGTTTTCCTTGGTCAAAAGCCCATTGTTGTAGGCATTGATGATGACTTGGCTGACACCGAACCTTTCCTTGGCTTCCTTGGGCGAGATTTCATTTCGTTCCATCATGCCAATGATCGTCTCGAGCGTGACCGTTGTCGAGGGGCTTCCGTTCTTGACGGCATCCTTGTCTGTGTAGACCGTGCTTGTCTTTACGACCTTTGCAATTTCGCTGATTTCGTTTTCAACGAGTTCGGACATGTTCATGTCGCCGAGGTAGTGGCCCTGGGTGCCATAGATTTCGCCGACCTGCGTTGCCGTGAGCGGGTTATCGCTCTGGACGAGTATCGGAACGGTTGCAGAATCGCTACGGACGATTTCCTTGGTCAATTCGAAGTTCGGCGAGTTCTTGTCCATCGTGACGACCGGAGGGCTTGTCACGGTGATGCGCTGTTCACCCGTGATGCGTACCCACGGGTTCAGGTCGTGGGCCGGGATGCCGACAAGGTCGAGTGCGAGTCCGCCTTCGGAAGGCGGCTTGATGCGGATGGAGTCGCCTACGATGGGGATGATATCCGAGATGGTCTTCTTCGAGAAGATGAGCTTCCAGCGGTTTGCCGGTGCGGTGGCGAGGTAGTCCGCTTCTTGCACGAAGGTCGAAAGCGAGCCGCTGCCGTAGCTACGGTAGCTGAACAGGTCGGAGTTCGCGTTCAGAGTGTTCAGGCCTTCGCTAAACGTGAGCGTAAGCATGGTCTTTCCGTCGGCGGTGTAGGAGATTTCGGCGGCCATGATGATGGGGCCGATGGCGTCACCGAGGAGGCCGTCCACGGAGAAGTTCGAAACCGTAAAGTCTTCGGGGTTCGTGTAGGTGTACTGGGCGGTAATCTTTCCGGAGTAGGGCTCCGTTGCGCCGCCGGTCGAGATAGACGAGCTGAATCCATCGCCGTCAGCGACGATTGAAAGTTCGCGGGCGCCTTCGGCATAAACTACGTTTGCAAGTTCATAGTGTGTATACCCGAACGTGAACGTGATGGTATTGAGCACGCTGTTGCCGCCGAGCGGCTTGTTGAAGCTCACCCAGACGCTATCACCGCGGCCGTCGCCATTTCTGTCGTAGATGTATGCGGTCTCGATTTGCGGGACTGGCGGTTCTGCGATGTTGATGTTCGTCCAGTTGACGCTCTTGTTCTTTGCAACCGACGTAGAAATTGTAATTGTCCCGTTGCTGACGGCGCCTGTTGCTTTCACGAAGAATGTGTTCTTGCCTTCGATGAGCACGAACTCGTTATTCGGGAGGGGGTTGCCGAGGGAATCGCAAGGGATGAGTTTTGCATCGTTTGTGGAAACCTGGACTGCCATGCCGCTGTAACTGCGAGCCCATTCTTCAACAAACGAGACGTTGATGGGGTAGATGCGGCCAGCCCAGAGCTTTTCGGCGCTGTTCATGTTGATGGGGAGCGTGTCGCTGCTGATGTCGCGGCTGATTTCGTTTCCAAGCGGCTTCCAGTACTTGTCGAGGCAGAGCGTGTCCTGCTTGATGACGTCGGCAATGAAGCAGTAGCTCGAGTCGATGATGTCTGCAAAGGCGATGTTCGGAAGTTCCGTCGGCGGGATGGTGAAGTACACATCCTTGTATTCCTTCGGGTTGTTCTTGAGCGAAACACGCACGTAGTATGTTCCCGGCGGGAGTGTCTGCATGCGGGAAATGTTCGTCGTGTTGATCGTGAGCATCGTGAAGTCGTTCGTAATCGTGATGCCGCTGTAGTAGGCGGTATCGAGCTTGCTCAAGGCGACGCCCGTCATCGGGAGGCTCTTTCCGAACAGCGTGAAGTTCGAAGGTCCGCGTTCCGTGCGCTTGGTTTCGGAATTCGAGGAGAAGTCGCAGGCGAGCGTCTTTTCGCGGATGTTCTGCCAGACTTCCTTCTTGATGAGTGTCGAATCGCTCGAGTGGTCCGTGAGGAACATACTCGATTCCACCTTCAGGTCGATGGACGTTCTCATCATGAAGTTCGACTGTGTGCGCTTGCGTTCGGCATAGAAAATGTGGAACGGGTAAGTCTCGCCCGGCGTGAGGTTGAGCGTATCCAGGTTGACAGCCTTTCTGACTTTCTTGTGCTGGCCACCGATATCGACGACGAGCTTGTTGTTGATGAATACCCAGACGTCATCGTCGCCATTGAATTCAAAGTACTGGCCCTTGACGTAGACGAACTCGGCCTGGATCTTCATGGTGAAACCATAGTTGTGGTAACCCGGGATGTCGTCGCCACCGCTGAGGGAGTCGTAGTGCGGGTTTTCTATGGTCTGTGCGCTATCGAGCCAGCGGAAGTCGTCGAGCAAGAAGAGACCGCCTTCCGGGCTTTCGTCATCTTTTTGACCGAGCCAGAAACCATCATCGGTAAGCGTGAGTTCCAAGTCGCGGCAGGTGACGTTCGTGTATGTATTTACGCCGTCGTTGTAAAGGACTTCGGGGAGGAACCAATTGTTAAGGTGGGTGGCGTTCGTGCAGCTGGATTCAGGGAAGTTCTTCGCTCTCACGGGAACTCCGTTCGGGCCGAGTTGCTTTTCGACCATTCCCGTCATTGGTGTTCCCTTGCAGCCGTCAGGGCCAAAGTCTTCGCTTGTGCCTATGCCGAACATCGGGACGCCGCGCATGTCAAAGCCTGTGCGGCCTGCGCCACCATCGCCATAGCTGAGGCCGTTCTTGGAACCGTCGGAGTTCATGGATCCGTCGTACCAGTCAAACATCATGACCGGGAGAATCTTCGGGAGGCATTCTCCGAGGACGCCTGGATAGTTTGTATGAACTTCGGGAGCACCGTACTGGTAAGCGACAACCCAGATGGTATCGCTGAGTGCAATGGCGGAATCCAGATTGATTGGCGTGACTGTTGTTTCGTCTTCGGTTGTGCCGTCGGACCCGACAAATGTCGAACCGATTGTCTGCTTGAAGTAGACGTTTGCGGTAGAAGGCTTTGAAACCTCGGCCTCGAACCAGCCGCAGTAAGGGGAACCCACGGCGTGCATGTAGTTCTCGCTGTCGTTCAAGAACATGATGGCGTTCGTGTTTGTCCACGGCGTCAAAAAGCGGATATGCTTTTTAGGCTTGACCGCGACCACCGGTTTAGTGTCGGAAATAGTCAACGTCTTGTCTTCATTGATGACAATCCAGACTTCCTGCTTTACGATGTTTGCTGCGTCTGTGACGTTATCCTTGTAGCCCGGGAATAGCTCTCCCAAAAGCGGCTTGTTGTTTGGGCTCAGGTCCGTGTGGCATGTGTTACCGTTACAGCCTACTCCAAACTGTAGCCTACGGACGTCTTTCTTGCCATTAGCAAGGCGCTCGTTTGTGAATTCGATGGTGAAAGTGCCATCGGAATTTTTCTCAACGGCCTTGTACACGAAATTGCTTTCATTGTCGGCATAGTACAAGACGTTGCCCTCGTAAATGATGTGTGCGACAGCAACCGTCTGCGCAAAGGCACAGGCTCCGAATATCGCCAAACACACCAAAACCCTGTAAAAAAGTCCACTGATCCTCATCCGTGACTCCTAAGTATTTATTCCCCTATCCCACAGTGTTTTCCCATACACTTTCAACGCCAAAGATAAAAATTAAATTATGTTGTCAATAGAGCTTAAATAATTATTATGCCCGAAAATGACTTGTTTGTGATAAGTTTTGGCGTTGTAAATTAAAATAAACGTTTTGCTTGCAATTTATCATAAAGAATATGCGAGAATAATGGATAATTCTGAAATAGTTAAACGTAGAGAGAATGGAGCGTCGGCCACAACCGATCAAGGCGAGTGCCGCGGCCATACTTGTATGGCCATGGTTGAGCCGTAAGGTTGGCGCTTGCGCCAGGATGGGGAGGGTGCAGGGAGGGGCCCGTGCGGCCTTCGCAACTCTGAGCTGGGGCCCCGCCCGCATGACGTACTTTTGGCATTTTTCAAAAAAACTTGGAGCATCGCTCCTCAAAAAATCCTACCTTTACACTCGTAAATTCAAAATTGGAGATTAAAATGAATCGTGTTTACCTAGTTGCCACGGCTGCCTCCAACATGGAAGCCAAAGTCCAGGAACTTGTCGACGCCGTTACCAAGGCTGGTCTCATCGCTACAGTCTACAAGCCGCTCGAAGTTTTCAATGCTGCCGATAGCGTTGCTGAAATCAAGGCCGGCAAGTCTGCCGTGCTCATGGAAAAGATTTGCGCTGATTTCCTCAAGCAGGATTTTGACGATGTCGACGCTGTTGTCGTCGAAGGTGCAACCGGCATGAACGATGTCATTGCTCACAAGTTTAACGACGACCTCGCCTCTGCCCTTGATGCAAAGATTTTTGCCGATGGCGAAGATGCCGAACTCTTCTGCCCGAAGCGCTTGCTCCGCTGCGAAAAGTGTGTTGCTGGCGACCTCGCAGAACCGGCTGCTGAACGCCGCGTAAGCCAGGCCATGTTCCGCGCAAGCCTCCTTTCCAAGGCATCCAAGTGTGTGAAGCGCATTGTGCTTCCGGAAGGTTCTGAACCGCGTACCGTGCAGGCTGCTTGCCTCGCTGTCGAACGCAACATCGCCGTGCCGGTCCTCATCGGCAAGAAGGCTGATATCGAAGCTACTGCAAAGTCTGTTGGCGTGAAGCTCCCGGCTAACATCGAAATTATCGAACCGAGCGCAGAACTTGCTGAAAAGTATGTGCCGACTCTCGTGGAACTCCGCAAGGCTAAGGGCATGACTCCGGAATCTGCACGCGTTGCTCTTTCTGACAACGTAATGCTCGCTACGATGATGCTCAAGTTCGGTGAAGTCGATGGCCTTGTTTCTGGCGCTATCCACTCTACCGCTGATACGCTCCGCCCGGCTCTCCAGATTATCCGTACCGCTCCGGGCGTGAAGTCCGTGAGCTCCGTGTTCTTCATGTGCATGAAGGACAAGACTTACATCTACGGTGACTGCGCGATCAACCTGAACCCGCTCGCCGAAGAACTTGCCGATATCGCTCTCCAGTGCGATGACACGGCAAAGGCTTTCGGCCTCCCGAGCCGCGTTGCCATGCTTTCTTACAGCACCATCAATTCGGGCAAGGGTCCGGATGCAGACCTCGTCGTGGCCGCTACTGCCGCTGCAAAGGCTGCCCGCCCGGAAATGCTCATCGATGGCCCGCTCCAGTACGATGCCGCTACCGTTCCGAGCGTTGGTGCCCTCAAGGCTCCGAACAGCCCGGTCGCTGGCAAGGCTACCGTGTTCGTGTTCCCGGACCTCTCTGCTGGTAACATCGGTTACAAGGCTGTGCAGCGTTCTGCTCACGGCACGATCGCTATCGGCCCGATGCTCCAGGGTCTCGCCAAGCCGGTGAACGACCTTTCTCGCGGCGCCCTCGTTGAAGACATCGTCTACACGATCGCTCTCACGGCTGTGCAAGCCCAGAAATAAGACCGTTCGGCTCTATGTGAGGTAGAACCTCCGACTTCGCCTCACTCTCGCCACCATGCCTCGTTGATACGAGGCACTTGTGGCTCACGGGAGACCGCTCGTGCTTTGCATTTGTCACCCCGGCCTCTGTGCCGGGGTCACCATTAAAAAAAACGGACTTTTAAAGTCCGCTTTTTTGTTTATAACAAGTTATTTCTTCTTATTCTTTGCTCTCAGCGCTTCGATCGCTTTTCGGATGTTCTCGCCGTCTTCAAGGTGTTTTGGCGAGAGCTTGTCCCTGTGCTTGTAATCGATTTTCTTCCAGAGCTCTTTTAAATGCCAGCGGGCGCGCTTGTCTTCAAGAATGTATCCGGGGCGCACGCCTGCATCGAGACCTTGTACGATAAATTCCACAGCATCGTCATAGCGTCCCTGATCGTAGCGCAAGTCGGCAAGGAAGTAGTAGTTGTAAATGTCCTTGCGATTTTGTTCAAGAGCCATGTTCAAGTATTTGTCTGCAAGCTTTTCATCCGGCCAGGAGAGGATTAGCGGCACGTAAGGCAATACAAAGTGTGCACGCCCGAGAATCTGCCAGTCTTCTGCCGCAGTCGCAACATCGCGGACTTTGCCTGCAATGCCTTCCTTGATGGACGAGAATACGTTGCGTTCAGAGCCCCACATCGAAAGCGTCGAGGCGTAGACGTGTGCAATTTCCTTGTTCTTAGGGAACTTCTCGTAGGCGCTCTTGCTTGCGTCCATCAGCGTATCCAAATGGAGCTGGCGCTTCTTCTCGTCAAACTGCACGAATCTGAAGCAGAAGTACAGCGTCTTCACGTAGCCTTCAGTCGCCGCCTCCAGAACGGTGGAATCCTCCATCGCTTTCTTGTAGGATTCCTTCATTATTTTTGCATTCTTTGCATCGGCTTTGTCGCCGTTTGCGCGCAAAGCACGTGCCGCATAGCAGGAATCCGCTATGTGCAAATGCTCGTTTGCACTTGCGAAACTAATCGCAAGTAGCAATGCAAAAACAATGTTATGCGTAATTCTCATGAATACGCTTAGACTTTCCAGTTCTGGAGCAACTTGTTCACCGTGGCAATGCGAGTCTTTTCTTCGTCGGTGCCATGGAATGTCTTGAACAAGAGATTGCGGTATTCCATCAAGGCTGTGCGGATGATGACTTTTTCTTCTTTTTTGAGCATGGTGATAAATTAATTAAAGGATTACTTGCTGCGTTTGCCCTTGCCGGAGAAATAGTCCTGCTGGCGCGTGATACCGAGAACGGCGTGCCAAAGGGGTCCGTTGGGGTTGATTTTCTTGCGTTCGCTCACGGCGTATTCGATAGGCACGTGCGAGAAAACGTTGTTCATGCTGCCAACGACCATGTCCGTCTTGCCTGCCATGCCTGCATGTACTGCGTTTTCTGCAAGCTGGAAGCAGAAAATGGCGTCAGTACCTTTGGCGGGAATGCTACGCACCGTGTAGCTCGGGTCAAAGTACTTGATGTTGATTTCCTTGCCGACGCTATCGAAATGTTCCTTGATCTTGTGGGTCAGGAATTCACCGATATCGTTCTTCAGTATGTTGCCGCTTGCGTCCCTGCGTTCTTCCTGGTTCTTGAAAAGTTCCTGTCCGGCGCCTTCGGCGACGGCAATCACGGCGTGAGTCTTGCCGCTGGCGTAACGGCTTTCGAGAGCCTTGAAGAGTCCGTCAAGCGTAAAGGGAACTTCGGGGACGAGGCAGATGTTCACAACTGTTGTTGCAAGCGATGCGTACGCTGCGATAAAGCCTGAGTCACGACCCATGAGCTTCACGAGTCCAAGACCGTTGAATGCTCCGTTTGCTTCGATGTGGGCGCTAGTAATCACGTCTGTAGCGCTGAGCACGGCTGTTTCAAAACCGAACGTCCTGTCGATCAAGTTCAAGTCGTTATCGATTGTCTTCGGGATGCCGATAATCGAGATGGGCTGTTTACGCTTCTTGACTTCTTCGGCAATAGCATGTGCGCCGCGGAGCGTACCGTCACCGCCAATGCAGAACAGCACGTTGATGTTCAAGCGCATGAGCGTATCGACCATGATTGCCGGGTCCTGCATGCCGCGGGAGCTACCGAGAATCGTACCGCCGTCTTCCTGAATGGCATCGACCACATCCGGGTCAAGCACGATGGGGGAGTAACCGTAATTCGGGTTCAAGCCACGGTAGCCGTACGGGATACCGAAGATGTTCCTCACGCCGTAGTCGAACCAGAGCACTTGTACAAGGCCCTTGATCACGTTGTTAAGACCTGGGCAGAGACCACCGCAAGTCACGATACCTGCGCGCGTCCAGGCGGGGTCGTGGAAAATTGTCTGTCGAGGGCCGGCGACTTCGAGTGAAGGTACCGGGATGCCCTTCGCCAAGTATTCAGAGATGAGATTGACGTCAGTGGTAAGGCTGACCTTGTCGTTTTCTGAAACGAAAGGAACGCCGTTCATCGGGGACTTAAGCGTGCCCTTGCCAACGGTTTCAATGGAAAGATCATAATCCAACGGATTCTTGATGATATCGTCCTGAGTCATACCGCGCCTCTTTGATTTTTGGGTTTCCGCCATACTGACGGAACGCCCTAAAAATACATAATGAAAACTTAAATGGACAGACTTGGGAAGTGTATTTTTGTGCGCAAACCGGGGTTTGCGTTTTCAAGTTCAATCGTCATATTACATAAAGCGCACAATTTCTTTACCATCGAAAGTCCGATGCCTGTGCCACTTGTCTGTCTTGTCATTTCATTTTCGACTCTATAGAATTCCTGGAAGACTTTCTTCATTTCGGAAGGCGGAATGCCCGGACCGAAGTCGCGCACGGCGAGGTACATGTCGGTACCCTTGATGCGCAGTTCCACGTTGATCATCTTGTAGTCAGCGTTCTTGGAGAACTTGAGCGAGTTGTCGACGAGGTTCATCAGAATCTGCATGATGGCGTCGCGGTCTATCATGAGGCTGATGTTGTCTGCATCCGTGTCCGAAGAGACAGTTAGTTCGAATCCCTGCTTTTCAACGTTCTTGCTGTAGGTAGAGATGAAGTCGTCAAGGACTTGCTTTGGCTTGTCCATGCGGAGCTGTACGTTCCAGCGGTTGCCATCGAGCTTCGAGAGGTTCAGCACGTTCTGGATAAGTCTTGAAAGGCGGTCTGCTTCGCTCGCGATTTGTCCGTAATACTTTTGCTTTTTCTCTTCGCTTGCGACCCAGGAATTCTGCAACAGTTCCGCGTACATCTTGATCGCGGTCAGCGGAGTCTTGAGCTCGTGCGTAATGGCGGAGACGAAGTCCTGGCGCTTTGAGGCAAGCTTCATGCGGCTCTGTGTCACGTGGTAAATCGAAATCAAGCCAATCGCAAGCACTGCAAGCATCAGGAACCCGATGAAGGTGACAAATTCACCGCCAGGGGCGCGCTGTGTGGTGTACATCTTGAATGTGATATCCGAGAGCGGCGCCTGCAATGATTCGGAAAGGAGTTCCGTCGTGATGTTGTTGCGTTCGCCGAAGGCGACAAAGGACTTGTTCTTGTGGAAGAATGCGAGCACGAGCGGGTCTTGCTGATTGCCCTTGGTGACGCCCTTGTACTTCTCGATTTCGTTTTTCACGAGGTTCGTGAGGTAGGCACGTGCATCGACGATAAAGCCCTGGATAAATACGTCTGTACCGCGTCTGACCGTGCGGTGGAAAATGATATAGTTTGAATCGACGATGGCCTGGAAGAAGTCAATTTCTGCTTCCATGGAATGTGTCGTTTCGGTGTTGATTAAGCGGACCAGAAGACCGGTTGTGTCAAGCTTTGTAGATTCAACGCCAAAAGCAAAGTCGCCGGTTTCGGTAATTTGTTCAACACGGTGCTTGCTTGACTTCTTCTTTTTGCGGGTACTTGCAATGTCGATGTCCTGCTTGTAAATCTGGTCAATGAGCCTGCTGTCGTTCTTGTGCGTCGAGTCGGCAAACTTTTCGGAGCTGCTCGATGTCATTGCAATTGCAGGAGAAGACATGGCTGCGAATCCCGACGTGTTTAGGATCAGGCTAATCTTGTTGCGGATGGCAACACGCTTTGCCCTGTCGACCATGGGGATTCTTTCGAGCACGCCATCCGGGAGAACCGGTGTGCTCAAGTTGCCGGCGGGATCCAGCTGGAAATGCCCGACGAGCCCGACGTAATGGCTTCTCTGCGGAAATTCCGCAAGCTCGGACATCGTGATTTCTTCGCCGCCGAACACAGGAACCGAGCGGATGAATCGATAGTCGGCGTATGAGCGCCTGTCTTCGATAGCGAGGTCCGCCGTGATGTTCTTGTTCAAGTTCTGTAACACAGAGAACGCGTGTTCCTTGTAGCCAAAGAGCGACGACGTTTGCAACTGTGTGTAAGAATGGCTTAAAAGCATTATTACGGGAATCGCAATAACGATAAAAATCGCCACAAAAATGAGACGATCTTTAGAGGCAAGGATAAGGCTCCGAAGAGCCTTGTACTTGCTAGAGAGGTATGTAGTGATTTTATTTATACTGACTTCTCGCATTCTGGAGCCGAGCGCATCTGATAACCTTCACCGCGGAACGTGACGAGCAGCTTCGGATGAGCCGGATCGTCTTCGATCTTCTTGCGGAGCTTGGTGATGTGGATGTCGACCGTACGGGTATCCACGGATTCAGCATTTTCATAACCCCAGACCTTGCGGAGGAGTTCGGAACGCGGAATGGCATGGTCGCGGTTGTTCCAGAGGTATTCAAGAATTTCGATTTCCTTGCGGGTGAATGCCAGTTCTTCTGTACCGCGGACGCCCGTGTATTCACGGAAGTTCACGCGAAGGTTGCCGGCCACAAGCTTGCCTTCATTTTCCATTGTCTGGCGGCTACGGCGGAGCACTGCTTCGATACGTGCAAGGAGCATCGGCACGGAGAACGGCTTCGGGATGTAGTCGTCGGCACCGAACTTGAGCCCGTTGATGATATCGTCATCGGAATTCTTTGCAGAAAGGATGATGATCGGGAGGCTCTTGTCCTTTTCACGAATCTTGTCGCAAACAGTAAAGCCGTCCATGCCCGGGAGCATGAGGTCCAGCAGTACAAGTCCGTACTGTCCGGAAAGTGCTTCGGCAAGGCCGCTTTCACCGTCAACGACGTGTTTGACGCGGTAACCGTTGAGCTCGCAGAGGTCTACGAGGCCTTCGGCAATGGCAATTTCATCTTCGATGATGAGGATGTTTGTGCTGCTTGTATTCTGAGTCATTCTTGGATACCTACTCTCTTCTAACCAACTTTTTTAATCTACAAAATTAGAGGGCAAAACCGCCACCGATTTCAAATGCAAAGTTACCGGCGTCGATATCGCTATCGTATTCACCGCCGAGGTAGCACTTGACGTTTGCATAAGCTGCAATCGGGATGATCGGGAGCTTGAAGCGGACACCGGCGAGCAAGTGGATGCCGATGCTCTTTTTGAGGCCTTCGTCCTTGGCGTAATCAACAACCTTGCTCTTAAGTGCATTGACGAGTTCGTTTTCGTCTGCAGGATAGTTGCCATCAGCAAATGCCTTGTCAAACACGCCTTCAACAAAGGCCTTGTTCAAGACGAACGTGTTCCAGTGGATGGTGAGACCGCCACCGACGTACGGACGGATCGGGAAAAGCGGGATGGAGAACGGCTTCGTGACGGAGAGGTCTGCGTTCATGCCGACGTACTTCGGGGTTGCCTTCGCAAACGGGGTACCGCCGAGTTCAATTTCGAGAGGGATCTTGCGTGCGTCTGCGCCTTCACCTACCCAGAGAGCGGCGTTGTAAGAGGCGAACTGGATGTTGAACGTGGCTTCGATATCGACGAACGGGAGAATGTCGACCCAGGCCTTGAAACCGAAACCCTGGATGTAGTCGAAGCTACCATGGCTGAAACCGATTTTTCCGTCAGTTCCCTTGATTTCGGCTCTCTGAGCTTCCTTGAGGGTGGTTCCGACGGCTGGGGTGTAGTGGGCGCCAATACCGGCGATAGCGAATGACTGAGTAGCAAGCAATGCAGCTGCTGCAAAGATCAATTTGAAGTTCATTTTTTGCTCCTAGGAATGTTTTTGACTTCAAACTAAATAATTATTTAGCAAAGTGGTATTTACATTTCAGAAAATGATGCTTTTTCGCCTATTTATGTAGGTGTTACTTGACCGCAGGCACAAAGATGAACTTCTTTTCGCCTTTTTTCACGGGGATGCTGCCAAAATTGAATACCTTGACTGTACCAGTTTCGCCTTCTGCCGTAACGGAGACTTCGTGCGAACCCGGCTCGACGGGGATTCTTGTCATCTGGATGGAGTTTGGCAAGAAGAGCGCAATGCGGAGGTCCGCCTTTTCCATCTGGTCCTGTGCGATGTCTGTACCGATGCTCGTGAAAAGATTGAATAGCGTATTGTCCGTCTTCATGGCCTTCTTTGCGGCCTGTGCTGCAATCGTGCGGAGAACGACTCGGATGGCGGTACGCGTCATGGTGTTTGCAAAGTCGTCCTTGAGGTTCATTTCAAGTTCCTTGTCGAGCGCCATCATCTTTTCGGGACGTATTCCGGACTGGTTGTCTACAGTGACGTTGAAGCGCTGCACCTGGCTCCTGAACGAATGCGCTTCAGGGAGTGCAAATGCGATGTGGAAAGTTTCTCCGTTGCTTGCACCTGCGACGGGCGGGGCGCCTACGGTCGAGCTTGTCACCTTGCCGGTCTTTGAATCCTTGTAGCTAAGGTTCAGGAGGCCTCCGCTCACATAAGTTCCGGACATCTTAAGTTCGGTGAGGATCGGTCCGTGGCCTGCGTAGCCGATGACGATGATTTCTTGCCCGAGGTCGTAAGCGGCTTTTGCCTTTGGCGTTTCAAGGGAATTGTCAAGCTTGAGCGTCTTGATGTCGTCTTCGCGGTCATTGCGTCTTAAGCATTCAATGATGAACTCGCGTGCTTCCTTGGGGAGGTTCAGGATGTTTTCGTTAAAGGCCTTGACCGTCTTGTAGTAGGCAATGGCGGCTTCGTCCGGTTCGCCTGCCATTTCATAGACGATTGCCGTGAGGTAGCGTAAAAATCCGTTGTCGTTAGTCTTGTCGTTGTCTTTCTGGTAGAGCTCCGTCATTGCCTTTTGGGCGCGGTTCACTTCGATCATGGCGCCATCGACATTCTTGAGGGCGAGGTAGTTCATGATCTGCATTTCGTGGAGCACGAGTACTTCGAAGGGGCGGGCTCTGTAGGGGCGGATGTTGTCGTTTGTGACGATGGCGGCCGCTTCATTTGTTACAGAACGTGTGTAGAGGTCGTCGTAAATCTTTTCTGCCTTGTCGAAGTTGGCAGCGCTTTCGCTGTAGTTGCCGTTATAATGGTAGAGGACTCCCAAGTCAAAGTAATAGAGGAACTCGGTCTTTTCGCCGTAGAGGTCTTCTTGCTGCTTCTTGACTTCGTTGATGGCGGCTTCGTAGCCATTGTGCTCAAATACCGGGGCGAGCGCCTCGTAGCGAGTCATGGACTTGTTTGCGCAAGCCGAAAAAAGTAACGTTGTTATAAGGAGTAATAGGAGTCGTTTCATATAAGCAAATTTATATAAAAAGTGCTCGCGGAATAGCGAGCGGGATGTGTTATATGCTATGGGGTTTGGGCTCGGAGCTTGCACCCCTCATAGCTCAAAAATTAGAACTTCACGCTGCTTTTCGCGACGTACTTCTTGATCTTCTTGTCGCCAAGCCAAACCTTGCGATGGCTCTGGATGTCGGTGAGTTCCATGTCCACCTGGTAGAAGACAACCTGTTCGCCACCTTCCTGGTCAATGATGGAGTTGATGGTGCCGGTCAGCATGAGGTCTGCACCGATTTCCATGCCTGCATCCTTTGTGGTTTCTTCAGTGGTGTTGCCCTGCTGGTCTGCAAGTTCGTCGCGCAGGTCGGCACGTTCATTGGAGTTTGCCACGAATTCAGCCTTGCTGGAGTTGATGAGGGCGCGTTCGATATCCTTGATGAACGTTTCGACGCGGATGTGCTCGTGGCTCTTGTTGCGGACCTTGCCAATCACGATAGTCGGTACAGAACCCTTCTGGGAAGCGAAGTCGTTGTACCACGGACGGCTGAGGCAGTCGTTGATCATTTCTTCGGCGACAAGGCGGGAATCGGTATCGTTCCAGCTGCCGGAGAGGTCGGTAACGGCGTTGGTGTCGAGACGGGTTACTTTTTTGCCTCCGTCACTGGCGCAACCAGAGAATATAGCGAGGCCTGCACAAATGGCGAAAATCCAAATTTTTGACATTTTTTTCTCCTAGATTGGAAATATTTATGTTATAAACATACAAAAAAAACTTAAAAAAAACTCCCCAAAAGGGGAGTTCTTTAAAAAAAGTCGTTGTTTCCTAAAGATTAGCGCTTTTTCTTCTTGCTCTTGGAACCGGTCGTTGCATCGAGGAATGCGTCAACAGTTTCTTCGCCCTTGATGGTCACGAGAGTTTCTGCACTCTTGCGGTTGCTGCATTCGGCGCGGATCACGTGGTCACCGGCGTCGAGGTTGCGGACGACGAGTTCTGCACCGTCGGTCTTGTCGGAGAGTTCACCGTCAACGTAGATGCGGCAACGCGGCGGGTTCGTCGTAATCTTGACGTGGCCCTTCGGGATTCTGGTGCTGAAGTCAAAGTTGTTGCGGCTGTCCTTACCCGGCCAGATATTCACGCGCTTGTTCACGAGTTCGAAGCCTTGGTCGATGACGACGAGCGTCTGGCGGCCGGAAGTGACTTCCTTATCCTTGATCGGGCTCTTGCCGAGAGGTTCACCACCGAGGAACACGTCGCTGTTAGGCGGTTCAGTGATGATATTGACGATTGCGGACTTGCCGCGCGGAGGTGGATCTTCTTCGTCAGCGACAGCGGTCGTGAAGAGGAATGCCATCATCAAGGCAAAAAAGAAAAGCTTTTTCATGGGTTGTACTCCTGATTAGCATGTAAAAGAGTTAGTTCACACCTAGAATTTAATTCTTTTTTTACAGGACAAATGTTAAAGTGCCGTAAAATGTGCGTAAATAATAGGTGTAAAATTGGTCTAGTTTAACTACTTTTATGTATATGAAAGCTCTTTACCAGAAAATTCGCAGTTTACAAGGGAAAAATTACGGTCTTTACAAGTCCTTGGCGGACCGCTCATGGGATTTTGGAGACTTTGTGCTGGAATTCCTGCATGTGCAGGGAGACCCGTACGCACCGGCATCTCGCGTGATGATCAAGGCGAGTTTGTTAATGCTTGGATTCCCGAGCGAATGGGGTGGCTCGTTTGAACGCCGCCTGGCACTGAGCGATTACCTTTACCGCAGGCTTTCAGCGCTTGTGCGTGAAAAGTACCCGGACAGGGATGCAGCGGTCGTCTTTGATACTGCTGGACCTGAAATGCTAGTGCGAAACGCACTCTGGGTGGACAATGGCGAGCTGCGCGCTTGTTTGCAGGTACGCCTGCCGGGCGATGGCCGTAAGATTCAGGCGGAAGCCGCTGCCGAGATTTTGACGATGGTGCTCCCGGATTTGGTGTCGGCTGCGCTTTATAATTCGGGTGAATCGAAGAAGGACGGCGTGGAGCCGGAACTTGTCGAACATTACCGCGTGCTTGCCGAACGCAAGGAAATCTTGTTGCAGCTCGAGGAACGTGGACTTTGTGCGTTTGTGCCGGATGGCGCTGTGCTTCCGCGTGCATCGGGACTCAGTGAACTCCCGATGGAAGGGGCGGTTCCGTTTGTATCGCCTGAAGAAATGGCGGTGACGCTTATTGCTAATGGCCGTGAAATTCGCGGCATGGGAATCCCGAAGGGAATTACCGTGATTTCGGGCGGGGCATTCCACGGAAAATCGACTTTGTTGCAAGCCTTGACGAAATCTGTTTACCCGCATATTCCGGGAGATGGTCGCGAAGGCATTGTCGTGAGCGAATCGGCGGTGCGCGTGGGCGTCGAAGACGGCCGCAGCGTGCGAGGCACGGACCTTTCGCAGTTTGTGCGTGACCTGCCGGGCGGAATCTCGACAAAGAACTTTACGACCGCTTGTGCGTCGGGCTCGACGAGCGAGGCCGCGAACTTGATGGAAGCGATGGAAGCGGGGAGCGATGTCTTTTTGATTGACGAAGACTCCTCTGCGGTGAATTTCCTTATTCGCGATGTCCGCGTGCGTAAGCTTTTGGGCGATGACCGTGAACCGCTTATTCCGCTCACGGACCGCATCCGTGAAATCAAGGGGCGCAGCTTTATTCTAGTGGCGGGCGCCTGCGGGGACTTTTTAGACTTGGCGGACAACATCATCGTGATGGCATCGTACAAGGCGGAATGCGCAAGAATCAATGGAAAGAATGTAGCGGCCGGACTCTCTGATAGTGCTGTTGGCTCGGCTGCCGGTGATGGTGCAAAAGTTGTGCCGGGATTGCCCGCATTTTTGGAACCTGAGTGCCGCGACTTTGCCGAATACGTGAAGCCATTGCTCCCGTCACTTCGCCCTGCGTCTGCTGTGGAGCGCCAGGTGAAAGTGAAAATCTCTGGCGATACATTACTGCAAATCGGTTTCCTTGTCTCGGATACGTCTAAGGCGGGTGCGCTTGTGGATAAGCAACAGCGATTCGGTGCAGGCTTCATGTTGTTGAATCTTTGCCAGAATGCCGCAAGCAATAACGATGCTAATGGCGAGTCTGCGAAGGCGACAATCATGGAACGCATCAATGCGCTCTGCGAAAAAATCAAGAACGTCGGGTTCCGTAACTTGCCGCAAGGACTCAGCCGTGAAATGAGCCTCCCGCGTCCGATTGATATCGCGTGCGTGCTCTATCGCCTGCGAGATAACGGAAGGTAAGGAACATCTCTCAACAAAAATGTCCACACCTGAATCAATTTTTTGAGATATTTGCCCCATAATAATTTATTTTCCGAAAAGGTATTTAAGTTTTTGGGGTGTAAAATGAAAAACACAAGAGTTTTGCAAGTGCTGGGCGTTGCGCTAGGTTGCGCTTGCGGCAATGCTTTTGCCATTACGGCGAATCCGAACGTGAGTCTGGGTAAGAACCTCTACGTGGCGGGTGCTGTCAATTCTAACTGGAAACCTGAAGTCTATACCGATGGAACGCTCGACTTTAACCAGGTCGCGTCGGTGTCGGATTTTGCGCTGAACGTGGGCGAGGGTCCGACAAAGCTGTTCATCACGTGGGAAACGCGTGGTGACGAAGCATGGGCGAGCGAAGAGTTTGTGCATGCCGCGAGTTGCCAACATTCCTTTGCCGAAGGTGCGACTTTAAAGAACTTCAAGGTGATGACGTCGGCAAACACGACGAACGGCGTGGATGGCGATTGGGAGACGGTTGCCGAAGTGGGCGAGAGCGGGGTGACATCCCGCGGTCTTGCGATTGATTTTGCAGGCAAGTCCTGGTTCCGCATCGTGGCGGAATCTCCGGTAAAAAATCTCGAAGAAGTCGGTGCGTACGACATCAGCAATGGCGGGGACGATACGTGGTTCTTCATGGGTACAAGCATCAGCCAGATGGGCATGAAGCAGTTTACCGTCGATTCGAATTTTGCGCAGTTGATCCATGCACGTTTTGCGGATTACTACCCGGCGATGCTCCGCGGTGGCATTGGTTGCGTCACGAGCCAGGGTGTTGTCGATGCGCTCAAGTATTACGCGGAATACGTAGGGAACGTGAAGTTCTGGGCAATTGAAATGGGAACAAACGATGCCTGGGGCGGCAGCAATGCGAATGTCGAAACGTTCACGAAGAACTTGCAGACGATTATCGATACGGCAAAAGCTCATGGCATTACTCCGATTATAGCCCGCATGATTGCGACGAATCCTGAAATTGCAAAGTGGCAGGTGCATCAGGATTACCTCGATGCCATCGACAAACTCACGAAGGATAACGAACTTCCGGAAGGTCCTGATTTCTACAATTACTTCTTGGAACATCCCGAAGAACTTTCTGCAAGCGATGGCGTGCATCCGGCAGAACCTAAGGGCGGACAATCAATGCACCGCTTGTGGGCGGAGGCCGTGGCGCCTTTGTACAAGCATGATCCGTGTGCCAATAGACCCGACGTTGTTGGCTGTGGAGGCACGTCACTCCCGAAAATGCACAATGTGAATTTTGCATTGCCGCGCGTGAACGTGAATGGTCGTGAAATTTTGATTTCTGGATTGCGTGAAAATGATCGCGTGACCATCATGGATGCGATGGGACACGTCGTATGGACGGGCTCGGCGGGAATTCCCAAAATGCCTTCAGGAAATTACTTCGTGAATATTCGCGGTGCAAATAGCAATTACTCGACAAAGGTGTCCGTAAAGTAAAAAATAGCTAACACTCCTTTTTGGAGTATTCTATTTTGTGCCGATTTACGTCAGTTTTATGTGTCAAAAGGTGACTTGCATCACCTTTTTTGATATGTCAAATTTCATACATTTTATATCTTTACCCCATAATAACCTATTTTTATAAATGGTGGCTAAAATAGTGGGGTGTGGTATGTCGATGTCTAAATTTACACAGATGCTCTGGGGAGCTGCGCTCGGTTGTGCAGTCGCTTGTGGTAGCGCATTTGCTATTACGGCAAACCCTAATGTGAGCATGGGCAAACCCCTCTACGTTGCAGGGGCGGTGGCCAATGATTTAGATCCTTTGGTCTATACAGATGGTAAATTGGATTCTAACCAAATTACCATTGTGAATGATTTTGCGTTGAACGTGGGTCAGGGACCGTCCAAGTTGTTCATCACGTGGGATACGCGTGGTGACGAAGCATGGGCTAGCCAGGATTACGTGTATGCACAGGGTTGCTTGCATAACCTTGCGATTGGTTCCACGTTGCAGAATTTCAAGATCATGACGTCTGCCAATTCCACAAACGGTGTGGACGGTGACTGGCAAATCGCTGCTGAAATTGGCGAGAGCGGTGCAGCCTCCCGTGGTATAGCCATTGATTTTGAAGGGATGTCCTGGTTCCGTATTTTGGCTTCGACTCCGGCAATTTATTTGGAGGAAGTCAGTGCGTATGACATCAGCAATGGCGGTGACGATACGTGGTTCTTCATGGGTACAAGTATTACCCAGATGGGCTTGAAGCAGTATGCGGTGGACTCGAACTTTGCGCAGTTGATCCATGCGAGGTTCCCGAGCTATTACCCGGCGATGATCCGTGGCGGTGTCGCTTGCGTCACGAGCCAGGGCGTTGCCGATGCTCTTAAATATTATGCAGAATACGCGGGTAACGTGAAGTACTGGGCGATTGAAATGGGTACGAATGACGCCTGGGTGGGTAACGACTATACCGTTGAGCAGTTCGCGAGGAACATGCAGATGATTATCGATACCGCAAAGGCTCATGGGATTACTCCGATTATTGCCCGTATGATTGCGACAAACCCGGTGTACTCTGGCTGGCAGGTTCCCCAGGAATTCTTGGATGCGATCGATAAGCTGGTCAGGGATAACAACTTGATTCCGGGCCCGGACTTCTACAACTATTTCTTGGCGCACCCGGAACTCATTTCTGAAGACGGTGTACACCCGGCAAATCCGGCAGGTGGTGCGGCCATGCACCGCTTGTGGGCCGAAGCTGTGGCTCCGCTGTATATGAACAAGAAACCGGAACCGGTGATTGGCGCAAATGTGGGTACTATTGGCCTCAAGAAAATGAACGATGTGAAGATGGTACTCCCGAAGGTTACGGTGGACGGCCGTTCTATCTCAATTTCCCGTGTGAACGAGCCTGTGAATGTTAGCATTGTGGACTTGTCGGGACACGTCGTGTGGAAGGGCCGAATCGGTAACCCTGCGGATGGCTCGCTGGAGTCCTCGAATATGTTGGGCGAAGTCCCTGCGGGTAATTACATCGTGAAGATTCGCGGTGCTACGACTTCGTTCAAGACGCGAATTTCAATACGATAAATTTTATGGAGCTCGGTGAAATTGCCGGGCTCTTTTCGTTTACGCTTTATCCTTGATTTTTGCTACATTGTCGTAAATTTGGAATGCAATTATTGGTGTTTTAGTACGTTTGCTTTATATTAGGAATATGAGTTTGTTGAGAGTTTTCATTTGCATGTTGCTTGCGCTTAGCCTTGTGGGCTGCGCTGTGAGCCGGAACCCAAATCCCATGATCCGCTATGCCGCGAATACTGGGGTGACTTTAGCGGGGCCGGGCTTTGCTGCAATGTGTGTGGCGGGTTCGTTAAGCGAAGAGGGTTCTTCAAGTAAAGATGTCGAACAATTAGGATTGTTTGGCCTTGCGGCTGCAGCCGGAGGTTTTGCCATTGGAGCTATTCTCGGCGGGACCGTTGGATTTTTCAAGTGGATGTTCAACGGATTTCAAGATGACAATATGGCAAGAGCAGAGCCCTTGCCAGAAGATATTTTACCGCCGACGAGAGATAATGAATACGGCGGTAGATTATAGTAGAATGGTGGCGGACATGTTTTTGTCCGCTATTTTTAATGCGCGAGGTGCAGCTTGCGGAGAACCTTTCCTAAGAGCTCGTTCAGAATGTCTTTGGCATCTTTGCTGCCGAGGTAACGCTGGATGATGAGCGTAAGCGTAAAGAGTGCAATTCCTGCGGCGCAAGCGTAAACGACGAGCGTTACAAATCCTGCATTGCGGACAAAGTCTCCAGAAATGTGGTCCAGGCCGACTGCAGCTGCAATCATGATGCCAAAAGCGACGAGGGCGCGAGCCATGTTGAAAAGAGCTTCCTTCATGCCGTCGGTGCCGTTCTTTTTAGCCCACATGAAAATCATTGAAATCACTTGCAGAATGGCGCCTGTAGCACCGATAATCGGGACGCTCTTGATGCCAAGCCCCACTTCGGGGGCGCCAAGCAAAATGTAGGCGGGGATGGTCGCTGCAAAAATGCCGGTGTTCAAAAGTGTCGGGACCCACATGCGTTCACAAGCGTAGAAGCTGCGGACGAGAACCGCCTGCAGGCAAAGCCCAAGGCTTACGGGCAAGTACCAGCGGAGAATTTCAGAAATCGCTTCGGTCGTTTCGCGGTGGAAAGCGCCACGTTCAAAGAGAATGCGAACAGCCGGGAAGCTCAAAGCCCACACAGCGACAACTGCCGGAATCAAGATGCAGAACATGCGCGAGAGGCTCTTCCAGATTTTGCGGTTGAGTTGCGGGAAGTCGCCTTCCTTGACAAGACGCGCCATGTCGGGGTAGCTCGTGACGCTGACCGAGAAACCGAATACGGCAACGAGCGTGTACATGACGCGGTAAGCGTAGTTGAGGCTTGAAATGCCGCTTGTGCCAAAGTTTGCGCCAAAGCTACGGATAATAAATTCAAGGCCGAACATGGAACCCACGCCAAGAGACATCGGGAGCATCATCTTGAAATAGCGGATAATGTCCGGATGCTTGGGTTCGCAGATAAGTTCATAATGGACTCCGCCACGCTTGGCTCCAAAAATCTGGAGTGCGAAAAATCCGATGAATGCGCCGACCGGAACGCCCCAGGCAAATCCGGCGAGACCGTAATCGTTGCCGGTGTAATTCGTGAGCGCAAGGCCTGCGGCACCGCCACCGACAATCGCAATGTTGTAAATAAGACCCGTGAGGGAGGGAATCAGGAACTGCTTGCGAGTATGCTGGACCGCGACAAGGATGCTACCGACAAAGATGAAGATTTGCCCCGGAAGGATAATGCGTCCGTAATAGGTTGCGCGTTCCAAAAGCTCGGGCGTCACGCCATCGACGGTCAAGAGCGAGATGAGTTCCTTCATCCAAATGAATGCCGGAATCACGAGAATCAACAGTGCAAGCCCGAAGGTGTTGAGCACGTTGCTGAAGAACTTCCAGCCCGCCTTCTCGTCACCTGCGACTTTGTAGCCCGTGAAAATTGGAATAAATATAATGGACAAAAATCCGGTGCTGACCACGTGATTCAGGATGTCTGGAATCATGAAGGCGAGGTCAAGGGCGTTTTTCTCGAGCGACACGCCGGCGGCGTGGGCGAGGAGCATTTCACGGAAAATCCCGAGTACGCGGCTCAGGAGCATCGAAACGGCAACAATAACAGCGGCTTTATTCATGTTGACAGAAAATTTATATATTTCTTACCATGAAAAAGATACTTTTACTCCTTACTTTCCTCGCCCTTGCGGCATTTGCCCAGAACTACGACACTATTGAACCGGAGAAGAAACTCCAGCGCCCCGTCTATAATTTCCAGACGGCTGCATTCGGTTTTTCTTTCTGGAGCAACTACCATGACGACGAGAAGAACCCTGAAAAGGATTACGTTACGGCATTCCCGCTTATCCGCTACGGTCACATTTGGGAAATGACGACTCACGGTGCAATTACGGCGCTTACGACTTGGCATGCTGAATTTGGCTCGGACTGGGAACTTCAAGGTACTATGACTGTTGGTGGACGTTTTTCTCCCCTTGATGAAGTCGTTTCTCCGTTTATCGGTGCGGGTATTGGTATTGGCATTCAGATTGACGCGTTCATGGACGACTGGATTGGCGCATTCGGTCTGTGCCTGGGCGGTGAAGCCGGTTTGAACTTCTTCCACACTTCTGCCGTTCAGCTTGAAGTCGGTGTTGGTTTCAACATCCTTGCGACGAAGGTGGACTTTGGCAAGAGCTTCAAGAGCTGGAACATCTTCTTCGGTGTGAACTACTAATTTGAAAAAAGTTCTTTAGGAATTGCGCGGCGAAATGTCCGCGCGATTTTTTTTATACGGCGATTTTGAAATCGTTTAAAAGTGTGCGGCGGTTGAGCTTGCCTTGTTGTTGTAAGCGCTCAACGAGAATGCCTGGGCGCACGTGGAATAATCCTGAAAAGTGCTGGATGCAACGGCGTTCGTTAAAACGGCCGCAGCAGATGAGCTCGCATTCTTCGGCTTCGGAGAGGAGAATGTCTTGCGCGAAACGGTCGGCTTCAAGTTCAAGAATGTCTTCAGGGCGTGCCGCGTGCATTTCAGATGCTTTTGCAGTTTGCGAGAGTGCGCCGAGTTGCAGGCAAGAGGTGTGCTTCGCGTGCAAGAGCAAATGCCCGACGGCATGGAACAAAGCTTCCAAAAATTTGGAATCTTCCATCTTAGTTGTCGGGAACTGGATGATAGGGCGTGAGCCTCTCCAGTAGAAAGCGCATACAGGCGTTGGAGCCGTGAGGAACGGCTCTACTTCGATGAGCTCGATGCCGCAAGCGTGGAGCGCTTCACGGGCGATGTTGCGGATATCCTTTTTGTGGAAAAATGTATTTGTCCGCAAAAATTTCAGGTTAGAAATAATGGCGTTTCGATCTGGCGTGAATTCCGTGGCCGAACGTTTGACCTGGAGTTCTCCGAGGCGGATCCAAGCGGCGTAAGTCTGCGGATTTGCAGATGGCAATGTGGCGCAGTAATAGTTTTCAAATCCGGCGATGCTCCCGATTTGCATGAACTTGAACACGACGCGAACGAGGTCTGCGTCCTTGACGTTCTCGGGAATGTGTCCCATCTTTTGCAATGCGCGGATAGGAAACTTGCGAACCCACGTTAAAATTTTTTCAAGCTCTTTTTTGTCTTTGAAGAATGTTGGGAGGCTGCGTCCGGAATCGCTCTCGAAAGCGAGCTGGAATGCGGCTTGCGCTTCGGCGGTTGCGTGCTCCATAAGCCCACTGCGGGAACAGCCAAGACGACGCAAGAGTTCGTCTTGCGTGATGTGCTCCCGTTTTTGAAGTTGCTTAATGGATTCTTTCAAGCTCATGCTTTTAAAATAAATAATTAACGCGCTTGGTGTCAAATTTATTTCAGCAATTCTTCAGGGACGCATTCGGCCATCGCTTCGTATGCTTTGGCGCTCGGGTGCAAGTGATCGCCTGAGTCAAATCCTGCTGCAAAAGCTTTCGGGTCGTCGTGACCGCGCACAGCCTTGTCGAAGTCTACGCAACCGTCAAAATCCGGTGCGGTGCGGAGCCATTCGTTGAATGCCGTGCGAATGATATCGCGGTTTTCGTTGTAGGTGCGCCAACCGTAAATCGGGAGGAGCGTGCCGCTGTAAATCTTGAGACCGAGTTTGCGCGCGTGCGTGATGTAGAGCGAACGTACACCGTTGATGAGATCGTCTGCGGTAGGCATGTCGCTCCATGGGCGGAACTTGTTGACTTCTACGCCGACAGGGTGGATGATGTCATTGATGCCGTGTTGCACGATGACGGTGCGGGCGCCTGCGACATTCATTTCGATCGGGAAGCGCGTAGCGCCTTTGAGACCGTAAGCGGCGTAGGTGATGCAACTGTATTCGCGGAGAATGCGTGTGCCGCTCACAGCGCGACGGATGATGGCAACGTTGTTGAACCCTTCGCGTGCGCAACGCAATGTGAGGTAATCGGGCCAATCCTGTGCCGTGATGGAATCACCAAAGCAGACAAGTGCAAAGTTCTTTTCTTCGGTGAAAATGTCAATTGTGTTGAGGAAATAAATCCAGTTTGTTTTGCGCGTGAGGTCATCGGGGAGTGTGGCCGACTTTGCAAAATTGCCGTAGCTGTACTTGCCGCCGGAAAGCGGTCCCGTGATTGCTGTACCTGCGTTCATTTGTGTGAAATCTGCGAAGTAGAGGCTTACATCAAATGTCTCGCCTGCGGTCACGTTGAATGCAATTTCGTCACTCAGAATTTCTTCGCCTGGGGGAATGCTTGCAGAAGTCTTTCCGCCGAAAGTAATTGTTGTTGGTGCGTAGGCCGTGTTTGTGGATTGCGCGGACTTTGCAACGTATGCTTCGCTAATTTGTACGGACTCTGTACCCGTGAGGTTTGAAAAATGGAAACGCAACTTGCTCCCTGAAAAGCAAGCCCGAATCGGATAGCGGAGAGTCAAGTCTTTAGCGTAAGTCGCTTCTTTGCGGTCGGTGATGGATGTGGCATTGCCCCAGCAAGCCACCCATTTTGAAAATTTTTCTGGCATATTCCAAATTATAGTAAATAGCGGTGGCTCATGGTTTTATGAAAAATTTTTTTCGTTGCAGAACGTAAAAAACATTTATCCAGATTCGATGCCGATTTGTTGGTCTCGCGAAATTGAATGTGCTAGTTTGAAAGAAAACAAGGAGGACATCATGAAAAACAAATTCCTTTTAATCGCAGTAGTAGCATGTGCCATGTTCTGCATGAATTGTGGCGAAGAAAACAAACCAGAAGAAACCGAAAAAACAAAAGTTGAAAAGTCCAAAGAAGACGAAGTTTCACTCGTAAGTGAATCCGCTGTTGCCTTGACGACTACGATGACTATTGACGGTTCCAAATTGTCAGATGGAGGCAGAGAGAAGGTAAAGGCCAAGAGGGCCGCGCCTTCGAGCGGTGCGCTGAAGTTGTTGGCTTCATCATCAAAGCCCGCGACGTTTCCGACTGACGCGAAATACTCAAAGGATATAGATAAAGTTCTTAAAAAAGTAGAAGGTATACGCACGACCGGAAAAGCAACTCTCGGTGGCCGCCGCGGCAAAGTCGCCGCTGGGTTTAACGAAGGTGTTGCAGGCTCTGGCGGAATCGGCGATGGATTGGCCGGGCTGATGGCCGGGAGCACCTCGCGACTTTCTGAGTCAAGAAGTGTCGCTAGAAAGTCGTCGGTCAAAGCAAAGTCAGCACCGAGAGCACGCTCTAAATTTGCCGAAGCCTCGGTTAGCGAAGTTTATCTGATGTCAGATAGTGAAGACCGTGGCGAATGGCGTGATGACGAATCTACGTATAGAAAATCCAGAAGACGCTATGGCGATTCCAATGAACGTAGATCGGGACTCCTCACCGCTGGTGAGTGGAACGATTTGGAACATTGGTATTTCTGGGACGATATCATCAATGACGAAAACTTCAGCGACAAGACTGATTACTGGCAGTTCTTCCCGAAGAAACTCGTGGCCGTCAAAGTGGTTGACCAAAATGGCAAAGGTGCTGCAAACGTTTCCGTCATTCTCCTCAATGGCAAAAAGGTTGAATTTGTTACAAAGACAGATAATGCCGGGCGTGCCTATTGTTGGATTGGCCTGATGAATGGCGAGTTCGATGAAGTCAGGGCGAGAGACCTCACGTTGATTGTTGATGGCTCGCTCATCAAGGAGCAAATTCAGATTACTTCTAGAGGCGATGAAAGACTCAACATGAACGTTGTCATGCACAAGAACGTGAAACGCCCCAAAGCCAGTGCCGATGTTGCGTTTATCGTAGATGCGACAGGTTCAATGAAAGATGAGATCAAGTTCCTCAAATCGGACCTCAGCTATATCATTGACCATGCGAGCTCGGAAAGCAATATCCCGCTGCGTACGGCTGCAGTGTTCTACCGCGACAAGGGCGATGATTACCTCACTCGTCATCATGACTTCTCCAGGAATGTGTCCGTGATTCAGGATTACGTTGCGGAACAAAATGCTGAAGATGGCGGCGATTACCCCGAAGCTGTACACTCTGCGCTTGAAACTGCGCTGAAGAAACTTTCTTGGGATGAGTCGGCCCGTGCGCGCGTTGCATTCCTGATTCTCGATGCGCCTGCGCACCATGAAGATCAGGTTATTGAAAGTCTCCAGAAGTCCATCACGCTTTTTGCCTTAAATGGCATCAAATTGATCCCTGTGGCGGCAAGCGGTGTTGACAAGGATACTGAATTTATGCTGAGATTCTTTGACCTTGCAACGGGTGGCACGTATGTGTTCCTCACTGATGATAGCGGCATCGGCAATTCGCATATCAAGGCGACTGTGGGTGACCACAAAGTGGAACGACTCGCTAACTTGATGGTAAGACTGATTAAGAAATATGTAGAGTAGTACTCGGCGAGACTGCTCGCAAGATGCGCCGGCACTAGGTACAACATTTCATTCTCTGGCTTTGGAGGGAGCCGGAGAATTTTTTATTATAGTGGCTTTTCCCCTTTTCTCGTAATTTCAAATTTGCACTTGTTCCTATAATAGTCTATATTCACTTTTGTCCCGCATAATGTGGTGAATGTTTTTTATATGGAACAGAAGTTTTTTAATAATATGACGGAGAAGGTCGTGGACGACCTTCGTAAAGTTGTTATTCCCGGCTCAAAAATTTCGATAGCTGCGGCTAGTTTTTCGCTTTATGCGTTCGAGACTTTAAAGGATGAGCTTTGGAAGATTGATTCTTTGCGGTTTATTTTTACTTCAAGGACATTTGTCAAGAAACAGGTTTCAAAAGAAAGTAGAGAATTTGACATCTCCCGTAACGCACGAGAACAAGCACTCAACGAGGAGCAGTCTTCTCGCGAGCGTTCGCTGTTCGGTAGCGAATTTGAATTGAAGTTGCGCAACCAGCTGAACCAGAAAGCGATTGCGGTGGAGTGTGCGGAATGGATCCGCCAGAAGGTAAAATTCCGGACGAACATAACCGACTTGAACTATCAGACGTTCATGCATGTAAAGCAGCCCGATGACGACGCGCTTTATACGCCGTTCAACGAGTTTTCGGCGGTGGGACTCGGTGTAGAAAAAGGCAACAACATTTCCAATTTTAGCATGAGGGTTTCGGCCCCGCTTTCTAACGATTATATCAACAAGTTCAATGAATGTTGGTTCGACGAATCGCAGTTTGAAGAAGTGACCCAGGCGGTCATGGATAGCATCGCTACGGTCTATAAAGAAAATTCTCCCGACTTCATTTACTTTGTAACGCTCTACAATATTTTCCATGAATTCTTGAACGACATCAGCGAAGATGTTCTGCCGAATTCGGCAACGGGTTTCAAGGAAAGCGCTATTTGGCAAAAGCTTTACAACTTCCAGAAAGATGCGGCCCTTGCTATCATCAACAAATTGGAAAAATACAACGGTTGCATTCTCGCCGACAGCGTGGGTCTCGGCAAGACGTTCACGGCGCTTGCGGTAGTCAAGTATTACGAAAACCGCAACAAGAACGTGCTAGTGCTTTGCCCCAAGAAGTTGAACAACAACTGGATGACCTTCAAGAATAACCAGACGAATAACCCGCTTGTTACGGACCGTTTTCGTTATGACGTGCTGTACCATTCGGATTTGTCGCGTGATTCGGGGAGCACGAATGGCCTTGACTTGAGCCGCATTATTTGGAGCAATTACGATCTTGTGGTGATTGACGAATCCCATAATTTCCGTAATGGCGGTACGGCCACAGGCGATGATTTTTCTGCCGATGAATTTGACGATGATATCGACCGCAAGGAAAACCGCTACCAGCGCTTATTGAATCAGGTCATTCGCAAGGGCGTGAAGACGAAGGTGCTGATGCTTTCGGCAACACCGGTGAACAATCGCTTCAACGATTTGAAGAACCAGTTGCGCTTGGCCTACGAAGACGATTCGGAAAAGATGGATTCTTTGCTGAACTTGAACAACGGCATTGATTCCATTTTCAAGCAGGCGCAGAGTGCCTATAATGCGTGGGTAAAACTCCCGGCCTCTCAGCGAACTACGCAGGCGTTGCTTGAAACGCTGGATTTTGACTTTTTTGAATTGCTTGATTCGGTGACGATTGCGCGTTCCCGCAAGCATATCGAAAAATTTTACGACATCAATGAAGTGGGTAAGTTCCCGGAGCGTTTGCCGCCTATTTCGGAATCTCCAGAATTGACTGATTTGGCTGGGATTTCTTTCGATAGCATTTATCTGCTGTTGAGCCAGCTGCAAATGAGTGTTTATAGTCCAGCGAGATTTGTGCATCGCAGCCGCCTAGAAAACTACATTGATAGTTCTGAAGAAAAGGATTTACTTTACGGTCGTGAACTGGGTATCCGAAAACTCATGAGCATCAATATGCTCAAGCGTTTGGAAAGTTCCGTCTATTCGTTCAAGCTGACATTGAACCGTTATTATGAATTGGTTCAGAATACTGTTGACAAGATTGAAAAGTACAAGAGATGTGTTGAGGCTGGCAAAGAGGCAGCGGATGCAGATGTTATTTACGATATCGATAGCGCGGCTTTAGAAGATGATGAATTTTCCGTTGGCAAGGACGTTCATTTTAAATTGTCCGATATGGATTACATTGGCTGGCTGAATGAACTCCGTCAAGAATTAAATGTACTTGCTCAATTGCAAAAAACGGTTGAACAGCTTTCACCTGAACATGATGCAAAACTCCAAACGCTTTATGACCGAATTTGCAACAAGATAGAAGCCCCAATCAATCCTGGGAATAAGAAGATAATCTTGTTTACGGCTTTTGCCGATACTGCGAAATATCTCTATGAACAGCTCTCTGCGAGATTGAACAAGGAGTATGGAATTCATACGGCTTTGGTGACGGGCGATATGGACGGCCGCACGAACCTCCCGAATTTGCGTGCCGATTACGATACGGTTTTGACGTATTTTTCGCCGCAGTCTAAGGAACGCCATTTGCTTAGGAACATTGTTCCGGGCGATATTGATTTGCTGATTGCGACGGACTGCATTAGCGAAGGCCAGAACTTGCAAGATTGCGATTACCTGATCAATTACGACATCCATTGGAACCCGGTGCGCATTATTCAGCGCTTTGGGCGTATAGACCGTATCGGTAGCAAGAATACTCGAATCCAGCTGGTGAATTTCTGGCCCAACGTGAGCCTTGATGAATACATCAACCTGAAATCGCGCGTTGTTGCCCGAATGAAAATTTCGGTGATGACCGCTACTGGCGATGATAATCCTATCAGCGCCGAAGAGAAGGGCGACCTAGAATACCGCAAGGAACAACTGCGCAAGTTGAAAGAAGATGTGGTTGACCTTGAAGATATGAAGGGCGGCGTGAACATTGTTGATTTGGGCTTGAACGATTTCCGCATGGACTTGCTGCAATATCGCGAAACCCATCAGGAAGTCGAGAATGCGCCCACAGGAATTTACGCACTTGTCAATGCCGACGAAGCGGGTGAATTGCCTCCTGGCGTGATTTACATTTTGAGGAATCGCAACAATGCGGTGAATATCCGCAGCAAGAATCGTCTGCACCCCTTCTACATGGTTTATTTGAGGCAGGATGGTAGCGTCGTTTGCAACCATCTTTCGCCGAAAAAGATTCTTGACCTGATGCGCCATGCCTGTCGTGGCCTAGCGACGCCGAATGCCGAACTTTGCAAGGCCTTCAACAAGGAAACTGCGGACGGGCGCAAGATGGGCAAATACAGCAACCTTTTACAGCAGGCAATCGCCTCGATTATCGAAGTCAAGGAAGAATCCGATATCGACAGCCTTTTTGGCGAAGGCGAGACCACCGCACTCACCGGCGAAATCCGCGGCCTGGACGATTTTGAACTCGTGACATTCCTGGTAGTCAAATGATAAACCTGCCCTCTTCGACATTCGTGGGCAAGGTGGTGCCCAAGGAAAAGTTCTACAGCAAGTGCGCCGTGAATACGGCGACAAAGAACCTTTTTGTCAAGTACGTGGAGCAGATTGTGTGGCAAAATAAGCTGACCGCGCAGACCATGGCCGCAGAAAAGGGTTTGCTGGTAAACGAAATCGACGTCTTTGAAGTCAAAATGAAATCGTTTAATTGCCCGCACAAGTTGTTCGAATTCATCGACCAGAATTTGCACCACCACAACATATTTGTCTTGACTTATGACGACAAGGCAAAACTCTTCGTGAACTTCAAGGAAAAAGAGAAGGACGAAACTTTCCTGGAATCCTTCGAAACTCAGTGGAAACCAGCCGAAGAACCCATTTTTGACCTTTCTGGCGGCAATATGGACGAAATTTACGAATCCATCGTCCGTAGTGCCGGAGCCCCGAACATCATTGCGGATTTCAGCTCCCTGAGCCTGCAGAAAGCCGAAGTGAAGCAATCCAAACAGTCTTTAAAAGACTATATTGTACAAAATAAGCAAAATCAAAAAATCAAGGCCCAAATAGAAAAACTGGAGAAGAAACTCGCCAACGAAAAGCAGTTTAATCGTCAGATGGAAATAAGGGCGGAGATCAAGAAGTTGAAACAAATCTTATTAAGAGGATACAATGGATAATAACCAATACAACGAACTTAAGGATTTCTTTTCAAGATGGACGTTTTGGGGAATATTCTTGATTTTTTCAAGTATTTTTTGGTATAAATGTCTAGAACCAGATGATACATCCATACTATATTTTGTACAAACGATAATAACAAGTTTACTTTCAACAATAGGGATCTCTATTTTTGTAGGATCGGTCTTTAATTGGATTATAGGAACAAAGAATTTTTCTGAATACGTTAAGAAAAAAATTATTAACGTTTTGGTTTCAAGGGATTATATTGCTGATATGGATGCTGATAAGAAAAAATCCGTATTAATGTCCATAATGCGTCCTAAAAAATCTATATCTGCCATTTATTCTAGAATAGACGATTACTTTAAACTATATGCAAAAAAATCAATAACAATGTTTAAAGAACAGCAATTTCGTTCGAATTTATGCATCAGTGGGAAAGCCAAAAGAGACCATGATGGTCGTGTGTATATGGATTATCGATTAATGTATAGAACATATGTTATTGATTCTGAACATAAGGATTTGGAGGTTGGCTTTAATGAAGATGAAAAAACAAGGATTAAGTCAACTAGGGTTGCTTTACCTGATAAAGGATATGAAGAACTCCAAGAAAAGAGAATTCCAAAAGAGCAAGCTGCTTCAGAATATCTTCGATATGATTCTGTAACAAAAATGGTGCGTGTTGCAGTTTTGCCCAATGAAAAATACTATCAAGCCAATTATTTAAATGTAGAGCATGAAGTTGAGGAATATGGAAATGATCATTGGATTAATTTTTCATATCGATCTTCTAAGCCAACAGATGGTCTGTCCATGACATTTGATTGTGACGACGATCTTATTGTAAAAGAAGCTGTTCCATATGGCCCAATAAATAGTTTTGATATTAAAATATCAGATGATAAAAGAAATATTTCTGTTATATGCAGTAAATGGATGGATCCTGGTTATGGTGTAAATATATTAATTGCAAAAAGATCAGAAGTTGTGCCTGCCGCAGTTGAGTCCCCGTCCTCTGAAACTGGAGAAACTGAGTTGCAGCCTGCTCAAAAGCAGGAGCCAGCTTAATCATATCTATGATATCTTGATAAATGCATAAACTGACAGCACTAATATCAATAAAATCCTTACCATTTCTCCATTTTTAATATCTTTTTGAAGCAAATAACCCCCAGGTACTCCCCATGGACAAGATGAAGTTTGAAACTCCCGATATGGCGCAGATGAATGTCGAGAAGATTGCTGCGCTGTTCCCGAATTGCGTGACCGAAAGCAAGGCCAAGGATGGCAAGCTGAAGAAGGCGGTGAATTTCGATGCGCTCAAGCAGATGCTCGGCGAGAGCGTCGCGGAAGGCGACGAGTCCTACGAATTTACCTGGGTCGGCAAGCGCGACGCCATGGTAGAAGCCGCGAAACCCAT
>JAEEGG010004574.1_pt1 | contig 33431 bp, 25 predicted proteins | sample 9134161 | NCBI WGS metagenome assembly JAEEGG01 (sample SAMN16246543, study PRJNA631951) | gut metagenome | biome: gut microbiome; feature: rumen; material: CR-attached | host: Bos | place: Iran: Karaj | collected 2018-10 | reverse complement strand
TCACATCGGTTTTGAGACCATTCTTCTTCATATCCTGAAGTTGCTCCTTTGTGAGCGTAAAGTCCAAAGTATAGTATTTGATGGCCATATTGCCACCAATCTCATTGGCAATATCAGCCAACTGTACCTTATATGGGTCTTGTTTCTTATCCATCATACAATCTTTTATTTCAAAAACGAGTGCAAAGATACAAATAATAAATCACATTCTTTACTGTAACAATGATTTATTAAGCTTTTTTCTCCTCTCAGTTGAATTCCCAATAAGTCATACTATAAGATTTATCAAAAACCGCGCCATCTTCTCAGACAGCGCGGCACCTTGGGTATATAGTATCCAAATTCTGAGAGTCCTCAAAGTCCGGCCAAACTATGACACAAGCCTCGGGGAAGGGATATACGCCTATATCCTTAAAGTCTCATGACTTGTTTCTATTATACTTATTATAAATTGTCACCTAATATCCTAATTTATCCATATCTATATCTCCTTCGTAATCACCGTACATGCCTTCTGTCATTGCAAACCATGATTCTTCTCTTAATTCGTCTTGATAATCCCTATAATCCATTCCTGACAACTCTTTATCTAGTTCTTCTTGCTCTTTACGGGAAATCTCTTCTTCTCTTAGACGAATCTTTTCTTGAAGTACTTCAATATGCTTATTAACTAACGATTTGTCTAGTTCTGAATGGTAATAGTTATTCTCATCTTTTACATATTCTTGACCTAAAGTAACTCCTACTTCATAATCTTCTATTTCTTGACAAGTCAATAGTATTCGGCAAATCTCTACTACTGATATATCTTCCTTTACCAATCTTCTAAACCAAAAAATTCTTGGGTCTTTAATACCTCTTTCTCTTATCTCGTCATAATCGAATAAACGACCTACATCTTGATTGAAATGGTAGATGATACTTTGGATTGTAAAAATCCTTTGTTCTTCATCATTGGATTCGAGCATTTTTAGGTATTTGGAGACCAATGTTTCGAATTTCTCTTTTACATACTTCCTACTCTCATCACGTTCAAAATCTTCGTAATCTTTATCATCTCCATAACGCCCATAGCCCCCAGAATTACTCCAAAGAACAAGATAATACATTCCCCTCAGCCATCTGTTACATTTTTCAGCTTCTGTTCTTTTATCTTCCATAATCATTTAAAAATTTTAGGATAGTATTCAAAATCTTCTGTATATTTATTTGTTTAGTCGTTCCATGGCCGAAGCGTCCAGCCGATACACCGTCCACTCCTTCATAGGCACGGCTCCAAGTGAGAGGTAGAAGTCGATACTTGGCTGGTTCCAGTTCAGACACGACCACTCCATGCGTCCACAGTAGCGCTCTCGTGCTATCTTGACAAGATGCAACAGCAATGCCTTTCCATAGCCTTTGCCTCGATCTTCCGGCCAAACGAACAAGTCTTCAAGATACAATCCAGAATGTCCAACGAACGTTGAGAAGTTGTAGAAGTAGAGCGCGAAGCCTACCTCACGCCCGTCCACGACAGCGAAAACGGCTTCTGCTCTGTGTTCATCAAACATTTCCCGTTCCAACACATCCGCAGAAGCAATAACCTCGTTCTCCATCTTCTCATATCGGGCAATCCCCTTTATGAAATCCAGCAGCAACGGCACATCTTGCCGTTCAGCCTTGCGTATCACAAGATCATTAACCTTCATAAATTACACTATTATTACTAGCTATTGATACATATTATTGTAGTGAAAAGCTTCTGTTACCAACTAAAAACCAAATTTTTCATAATCAACATCTCCACCTGGATAGTCGCCATACATTCCATCTGTCATGGCATCCCATGAATCTTCTTCTGTCCATTGATAAGGTTCTTCTTCTTCACGTAGTCTTCTTTCTCTTTCTCTATCTTTTTCAATTTCTTCTTCTGTTTTTATTAAATACGACATATCTTTTCCAATGTTAGAATTGACAATGTCAATTAATCCAATATTGTTTTTCTTGAACATTTCGCCAATCTTCCAACTATTACTAAAATATCCATTTTCATATTTCAATGATTCACAATGAAATGAATAAGGAAAAACCTTTTGGTTCTTCTGATTTATTATTATACACTCTCTACTGTATTTAATTCTATTAGTTCTTACGCCAACAATTCCCCAATGGAAGGAGTCTGTATCATCCCAGCCATTATGATATCTTTCTGCTTGATAATCAAATGGAATGATTACATTCTCTTCAATATCAATATATCCCAAGGTTTCTCCATCTAAAGATGCTGCAAATAACCCTTCGCTATATTTTCCTATATACCGATATTTGTTCTGAGGGATTACTACGTTGTCATTCCTGTCTACCACATAATAATACTCCATATGCTCTGAAAAACTCTTTTTTATTTTAAATCCCTGTCTATTATTGTTGTCATAAAACTCTGGGTTATTAAAATAAACGATCCTTCCTTGGTGATCCAATAATAATTCATTTTCGAATAATGCTTCGTCATAATAGTCCATCCATTCTGACTTGCTTGCGTGTGCATATCCATTATTATAATTATCAACCCACGCATATTCAAATGGCACCACAATATTATTTAGGAAATCAACAAATCCCCATTTCCCGTCCTGCTTAACAGCCCATAAGCCTTCACTTATTATACTAGCATCATCATACATCGGCTCAATTGCCATCTCCTTCCTATTAGAATAATAGAGTCCCCATTTCCCCTTATACTTAACAGGATAAAAGTTGTTAGTCGGTTCTTTTATCTCGTCATATTCCAAGGAAAGATTCACTTCTTTGGTCCTAGAGTCGTATATTCCCCATAAACCATTACTTTTGACTATATAAAACCAATTATGAGGGGCAATGATATCATCGAACTCAAAAGGGACACTCCATTTAGCACTTGGTATTCCCCATTTGTATTTCTCATTTAAGGCAGCATATGTACCACCAAAAGGACTTATTTGAATATATTCAGCAGGTATCTTCAAGGAAAAGTCATGACGATTAACGTCTATATAAATAACACCAAATCGAGTCCCTTTCTGAACAAGGTGTTCATGCCTTTTCCGTCCATAGACTATTAAAGCTTGGGATATACTATCGAATGTATCTAATATTTTATCCAAATCCTTATTATACTTTTCGACATACCACGCATTAAACTTTCTTGTTGCATCGTTTATTCCATTACTGCCCCAATACTCTTTTTCAATTTCATCGACAACTTCTTTGCAATCTGTCGTAGGGTACATTTTTACATTCAATGGCTCTTCCATAACTATATTTTTAGTTTGATATAGTATATTTTATATCCCCTGGGGTGGAAAATAGAGTATACAGTCCCTTAATTGAAGTCTATATAGCTTAAAGAAATCCAATCCCAATATCCCCTGAACATTCATAGTAGACATAAAACTTGACAACAAGAACGGAGGAACTCCAAACTTTAGAATGACAGGTCTATTTGCCATGAATTGAATGTCACATTCATAAATATCTGTACTAAAATGTCCAAATAGTGGAGAAAAGTCTTGCTTTGTGTCAACAGGATTTAAGCCCTCAACAATTGATTCATCGATATAGGAGATCTTAGCACCTGTATCAGCAATAAGACGTACAGACTTCCCATTTACTTTTATCTCTATACATATCAAATTGTATGGAAGTTTGAATGACGGTAAATATGATCCATATTGTGCATCATCATCTACAAATATGAAATTGTTACGCAAGTCAAATAGTATTGGGTGTTTACTGATGATATCCATTCCAAGTATACCATGAACATTGCATCCCACCTCAGTAGTAAGGTATTCTGAAGTTACGTTCATTATAGATTGGGGGACGCTATAACTATCGCCACATAAATCAATCTGTCCTGTATCATGGAAACTTGTAGGACTACCGGTGTCAATCAGTATTCTTTGGTGATCATCTATTATAAGATGCCCATTATTCAGTTGGACTTTATATTCTGTAAACATATGTATTCTTATAAAATGAATTATTACTCGTATGCAACAAAAATGTTATTTTCCCCAAAGTGATATTTTCTAATTTTGATCTTATTCTTATCTTTGAGCAAGTAATTACAAAATTCTAATGAATTGAGAATAGAATTATTCAACTCGGCGTTGGGAAGTACGATTGTTCCATCTGTAGCAGTAAAAACACAAGTCAAAACGTTTGTCTGTCGATCTTTTCTACTTTCGATTGAGCATTCTCCATGTAATGCAGAAAAAGCAGAATATGTCATCTCTGGCCCGACCCAACAATTATCTTCGTAATACTCAACAAGTGTAACCTCTTTGAAAAATGCGGATTCTTCCAAGAACAACTCGAATAACGGCTTACTACCATATGGAACTTCAATAGTTCTCAATTCTTTACAACCAGAGAAAGCCCCTTCATCAATAAATCTTATATTATTATGTAGTCTCAAAACTGCTAGGCAATTGTACTTATAATCTGCATAGACCAAGCCTCCATTCCCGTCTGGCTCATAATGGATGCGTATCTCTTGCCGCCCGAAAGCATTGCGTCTTATTTCAACACATGTTTCAGACACTTCATATCTTTCAAGTTTCAGTTCACAAGGGAAAGATATTAAGCACTTCTTGTCCTCTGAATAAATAGCCCCATCAGAGTCAATATACACATTTCCTTCAACAATAGACTGGCTGCGATAAGCTCTTTCAAATGATTCCTTTTTCCCTTCAGGAACCGAGATAATAGCATTATGAGGTAATGGTAGTTTTGAGTTTAATAAGGGAATATGCACAACATGAGTAGGAAACCATACCCATTCAGAATCATATCCATCCAAATCTATTAAGTCGCTGCAATAATCACAACATATTCTCTTTAAACCCGGATGTAAATAGACTTCAGATGGAATTGGCAAACTATAATAAACTAATGTAGAATAATCCGCTGTATACAGCCCTTGTTTATACCATACAAAACTGGGGCTTTTACATTCGACTTTATACTGACCAGGAATAGCTCCAGTTCCAATGTGCTTTACGGAAGCAGGGATAACTATTTTTTTTAAATAGTCAGGTTCATGCCATTCATCACTTTTCCGAATAAAAGCTCCACCGCAGATAATTTCTGTGCCTTCCGGAATGACATACTCTTCATCAAACAACCAATCTATTGTTCCAAGAAGTATTTTTTTGTCCTTACTATACTGAACACCATTGTTGTCTGACCATATATCATCTCTATTCACTCTTGCATCTACTCTATTCTCAATATTGGGTTTTGCAAGATACAACAATCTTGATGAAGTATTAAATAAACCTTCATCTAATAAGGCGATGTTAAAAATGCTAATAAGCAAATTTAACTCACGATCATCAGAAGGATATAATTCTTTTAATAGTTCACATTGACTTATATCTCTATAATCTTCTTCAGAAAACAACAGTCGATCAACTGAACCATATTCTCGCCAAAATGAAGGCTGTAAAGCAATGGCCTTCAACGAAAGAAGTATAGTTGCTACGGAGAAATCATCAATATGTTCATTGAAAAAATCTTCTGTTCTAGACGGATGTCGAAAGTTTGGGCTACCAATTTCCCTTGCTTTTTGTCCCTTCATAGAAGGAACATACATTCCGTCATAATCTACTAGTGTCAACGTTCCATCATCTTTTACAATTATATTGTCAGGTTTTATGTCACCATGAGCAAAAGGTTGAGGAAGTATCCACATAGCCAACCGACTGAACTGATAAGCTATTAATGATAATTCATATTCATTATATATGTTCTCTTGTATGTATTTATCTAACGTTTGCCCTTCTACCCAATCCATTAAAAGCACAGGAAACTCAGTTTCTTCAGAGTTGCAACTGTCAACAAACAGTTCTTTATCTAGATACTTAATTGTTGTTAGGAAGGTTGAAGAAACATATTCCAGTTCCTCAGCTATCTGCCGATATGCTTCAGAACGTCCTTCTTGTTCTTTCAAAAAACATTTTACAGCATAGAACTTACCGGAATTAACGTCTTCCATCTTGAATACAACGGCAAAGTTACCACTACTCATGATTGGATTGCTGCCTTCATCAAGTACTGGACGTAGATGACTCAACTTCTCAAAGTTGTCTTCCGCAGCCTTGATTGCATCTACATATTCAGAAATCAGCGGATAGTTCATAATCATTCTTGGTTTACAATATTATCGAATCGCTCACTAACCTCTACCATCCAATCTGGAAGTTTCTTCAGTGCCTGAAAGACCAACGCATCGGGCATCTTCTTATAGTATGCATATGCCATCGGACCGGCGATTGCAGCAAGAGTGTCAGCGTCACCACCCAGAGAAATCGAGAGCTTTATACAATCAACATAATCTTTTGACTCCAGAAAGCTGATTATTGCAGGTCCTACAGTACCAGCACATGTCGAGTTAAATGTATATGAATCGTGGAAATCGGCATATTTCATGTTGGACCAATCAGGATAATACTGGTCTAGAATGTGTTCACGCACGAACTCCTTATCTTTCCCATTTTTCAGATGGAATATTGTGAGAGCAGTGGCTTCAGCTCCTTTAAAACCTTCAGGGTGATTGTGGGTCGGTGCTGCTGTTTCGTGCGACATACGTATACATTCTTCTTCTGTCTTTGCTAACCAACCTGCTGAAGAGCAACGCATGGCAGATCCATTGCCAAGACTACGGTAAGGCTGTGGATTATGACATGTCATCCATAACTTGAACTTGCTCCCAAAGCCTGCATGACGATGTTCATTAGCACACTTCCACAAGTTCATGGCCATATCAAGATGGTCAATAAAAGCCTCTGCACATGCAAACGTAAGTACTGTATCATCAGTAAAGTGTGCTCTACTGCTGAACATTTTCACTTTATCGTAGTCCTTTATACGATGCGTTTTGCCTTCATATGCACTTCCTGCAATATCTCCTATGGCCTCACTTATCAGATAATTCTTCATACGCCCATTCTTTTTGATGTTGCAAAGATACTAAAAACCACTTACCACCCTGCGCCTTTTGAATCCACAAGCCTTGTGGAAATCGCATTTTTATAGAACCTAATCGCATCCTGCATGATATCATAGTGGTCAAATGCCAGATGTGGCAAGTCCGACAGTAACCACCATTCTGCCTTGGCGGCATCGTCCTGACCAATAACGACTATAGGTTCATCAACGATAGCGAGGTAAGCAACAGTAACAGTCCTTCCTCTTGGGTCGCGATCCACCTTCGAATAAGCTCCTATCTGTTGTATCTTCGATACCTGTAGCCCAGTCTCCTCCTTCAGTTCCCTTACGGCACACTGCTCAGTAGTCTCATCCATATTCATGAAACCACCGGGGAAAGCCCAACCTCCTTTGAAAGGGGCGTTCCCTCTCTGAATCAGCAGTACCTTTGGCTCAGCCTCTCTCGTTATTACGATGCAGTCTGCCGTAACTGCAGGTCTTGGATATTTATATGTATACGCCATTTGAATATGAAGCTATTTCAAAAAGAAATGTACTATTACTAAGATAACAAGTGCAGCTATGATTAACCAACGATTGATGCTTATTGATTTAATTGTTTCCTCTTTTGAACGGGCAATCTCTGAAAGCAAGGATTCTTTTGATGATTGCAGATTTGAATTGAGTCGATCAGTTGCTGACTTTATATCATGACATAAAGATTTCACCTCTGAAAGCTCAGAGTTGAGATTGTCGGCTTTTCCTTGAAGTGATGCAATATCAGCACTCAAACCTTGATTAAATGTTTCAATCCTCTCAATAATGTTCTGAGCATTATTATCAATGATTCTAGGAATCTCAGAAACCGTTTGCTTAATATCATTCAATACAGCATCTTGGCCTTCTTGAGACTCCTTCAAATCTTTTGAGATTTGTGCTAATCCCTCCTTAATGGATTGCATTTCTGCTGTGGCTGTTTTGATTTCATCACGCAGTTTGTTGAGTTCCTGAACACGCTCCGTGAGGATAGTGTTTTGACTCGTAAATTTCTCAATAGTACTCTCAGACTTACTTTTAAACTCATTTATAGATTTATCTACGCTTGAATTGAAAGTCATAATAACGGCTGAACATGAGGTGTTTATTTGAGATATAGCACGCTCAAATTCTTCAGAAAGAGCAGTTCCCCGCGAGCTTAAATCACCTTCCCATGATTTTAGTCCGATACATAGCTTTTTAACCGAGGATACATATTCTCCAACTACCTTTTGAAGCTCTGCACTTGCATTAACAGTGCTTTCAACTTGTTCTCTTGCAGTATTTATACTCTGCAAGTCTTTCTCTAATTGCAATAGAGCTTGGTTAATCCTATCTTCCATATTAATCTATGTATTTATTTTTTATATTTGACAATTCATCTTTATGTATCTCCACAATTGCTGCATTTTTCAGTAAGTCGCCATTGTTTGCAAAATAGGCAGCCACATAGGGATTACTATTGAATTTCTTAAATATGTCCTCCCAAAAGACTTTTCGGTCGATTCGGTGACAAAAATCTTTCATACCATCAATGTAATAATTCTCTAATTCACGTTGCAAAATAATATTGTTGTTAGTACCAAGGAACATCAGGCAGAAAGCACCCAACAAATCTATTTCAGGGATGCTGTCTGTAATTGACCTTCTAATCAGGCGCACGGCACCATAAAGATGCTTTGCATTATCAATTTGAGTAGACCCTGCCTCAGAATGATTAGAAATCCATTGGTTATCTACAACCTGCATATATTTGAATAGATTGTCCACTGATGATTTCTTTCCTTCATCTGTGTCTGTAATGAGCGAATAATCATCTCCTTTAACAGTCTTATAATCCCTTCTTGCATATTTTGAATTGAAGTAGAAGTACAAATCGTCTTTGAGAGCTTCATTGACTTTTTTCCAATCTTCCTTCTCAGCAGCGCCCCGAACACAAAAAGCGAACATGTCATCAATAGCTCGTTTCCTTTTGACTGCAATCTTGTCGTATATGAAATGAGTTAGATAGCCAAGACATTTGTGTATCTCATTATCTCCTTTATACGTTGGTACTTCTTTTATAAGTTCACCAGCTCTTTCTTCGGAATAATAACGTCTAAGATATCGTTCAAGTGCATTATAATAATCACCTGCTTTCTTTTTCTTTGATACGATTCTAAACAATTTATTGTTATAGTCCTGAGTAAAGTCATCTATCAGTTCAATGCAACACATTCGATAAATAGCTTTGGCTATATCAGCATATTCCGCCTTAGTATATGAAATGTACGATATGACGACTTCACCAACTTTTACCGATTGTAATGTGGTGAGGAATCCGGCAATAGAACTTGTCATACTATTGTTTTCCTCACCTACAGAGACTTCCATTTTACGCTTGCTCAACAACTGATACATACATTGTTTCTCAACAAGTTCCCCTTTGAAATTGTTGTTGTAGAAGAACATGACAGTATCGTAATCAGCATTTAAAAACTCATAGTTTTCATTTGTGAGGAAATCGTATTTCTTTTTAAATGTTTCCAAATGTTCATAATGACTCCATCTGTCTTCAGTAGGAACTTTGGCCAATTTACAGTCATCATAATACTCGCATTTCTGATTACATATGATTCTATATTCCTCGCTGTCCTTTGGCTTGTCACAGTTCGAACATCCATAAGAACAGCAATTTTTTTCGAAACGCTTGCATGAATCACCACATTGCTTGCATTTTAGTTTCACAAGATCACTGGTCTCGTCACATATTTCAAAATCTTCTACAGGAATCCCTTTCTTAACAGAAAGTTCTTCAATGTCATTGGCATCAAACCATTTGTCCTTATTAGTTTTGTAGTGTGGCGAATCTGGCTTTACTCTTGCTATTTGGTATTTGGACAGCATAATTACAGACAAAGCCATACGCTGGTCTCGACCTGCTCGTCCGGCTTCCTGCACGAAACTCTCAAGAGAACTTGAATAATTCAGATTAATGGTGTATCGGACATTAGGTTTATCAATACCCATACCGAAAGCCTTTGTGGCTATCATTAATGGGATCTTATTGTCTCGGAACAATTCGAGATTTGCAAACGAATCTTCTTCACGCTTATTTTCTTTTTGCTTATTATTTCTTTCGTCTTCTTCATCATCATTACTCCCCACAAAAGTTCCAATTTGCGTGTTGGGATGCTTTTCTTCAATGTCAGATTGATTAGTAAAAACAGCAACGCCGGTATTATCTTTGTGGGGACAGAACACGATTCCGCCATAATCATAATCTTCCTGTGATGTCAAGAAATCATCGGGAATATCAGTCTGTAAAGGCTGTGTTTTCCGACCATCTGCTCTTGGCCCGGTTGTATATCCATCTATTATTGTCTTAATCGACTCAGCCGTTAACAATTCCCCTAAATATGTAGGCATTTGCGATATAAGAGAATTTAGATGCGCTTTCTTTGCATCAAAAATCGCCCATTTATCCAACTTGATGGAGCCATCATTTTTTTTCTGAGTGAACTCTATGGGAACAGGTTCTATTTTATATTGTATTTCTAATCTGTTAGTGTCCCCCTCTCTTACTATGGTTTCTGCATCAAGTGGAAATGCACCATTGCCTGATAATTCTCGCTCCACATCAGCTAACACGTCAAAAGAGGCTGTAGCCGTTAATCCGAATAGTGGTATGTGACTTCTCAATTCATCTTCTTCATCTGGTTTGGGAAGGACATATTTATATAAATTTCTTCCTAAATGGAGATATGAGAAGCGGAAATCATGTCCCCATTCAGACACACAGTGTACTTCATCTATCACGCCATATGAAAAATAGACGCCTGTTTCTTGCATATTCTTCAAACGCTCTCTAAAGTCTAGGATAGACAGTCTTTCTGGCGACATGAACATAAACAGTAATTCTGATTGCTCCAGTTGCTTCGACCTACGTTCACGTTCTTCAATCCTATATTTAGCTATAGCACTATAGCCTAATTTCTTGATAGGCTCAGGTACCTCTATAGATGAATTAATGTATGAGCAGCAGTCTATACCAGCTCCTATCAGACCGTCATATTGGTCTTTCATTAATGAACGCAGCGGGTCAATAACCAGAGTAACACCAGGTTGCAGCATGGCAGCAATCTGATAAGTAAGGGATTTACCACCACCTGTTGGCAACAAACCTATTACCGACTTATTCTGTAAAGCGCGATTTAGAATTGGCGTTTGTCCAGGACGGAAATTCTGTTTACGGAATAAGAATTGGAGGAAATAACGCAAATGGTTCACATTTTCCTCTACATCATCATAGCGTCCTTGTGAATTGGGGAATGCAATTGGTTTGTATGTAATTCGACTGGAAGTGTATATTTGTCTCTCATTCCTATGATAATGAGCCGATCGAACATTAAAATAGCAATTGTTCTTACACTTATATTCGCTGAAATTAATCTTTTCTAATCCATTACGCCGTAATACAGAAAAATCAATGACCATGTCATATACGGTGTTTGAATTATAATCATCCACCAATACCTTATTCTTTAGATGTAAGGGCGATTGGGCAAATTCCTTAGAGCTGACGATAGTAAGTTCGACTTCAGGAAATCTTATGTTAGAATAGTCTGCACTCAGCTGTGTAACATGATTGAACATCTGTCTAAGTTCTTCAAAGGCTAATGCCGCGCAAGGGACATCATGCTCTTTCACTAATACTTTCCAACTATTTGAAGTGATATCTAATTTTTCGGTCATCAGAGCCTCCAAAATAGTTTTTTCCAGACGAGCGACTGCAACAGGCGAAAGTACGAGTTGTATAGTTCTAACCCATTCGTCATCAAACTTCTTATCAAATACTTGCTGGCATCTCTCAATATATTCGCTTCCTAAGTAGGAATATTGACTGTATGGCTTAGCAATTTCTGTTTCATTCAATCTGATGCAATGCCAATGAGCATCAGAAAGAACTTTATCACGTTGATGATCAAATAACAACTGAGCTGCATTTGAATGATACTTCTCACCATCTAATTCAACTACCCATCCATGTAATTCTGTGCCATTGTTATCTTTGATACCATATGGAAATTCAACTGAGAAGTCAACGCGTTGTGAATGATGTTTGTTATTGTTGCTGATTGATGCAAGAGATCTTTGTGGTTTAAGGAGTTGGCGTAGAATCGGAGCCGCCTTTTCAGTAATATATGTTTTTTCCAACTCGCTATCCAGTACGGCAACGTTGTAATTGTCAGGAGTAACATCCCATCTTGAGTCAATAAGATGCATAGCCAAAAACAAGTCCTCATATTTGAGTCCATCAAGATGATAATTTATTCCACCTAGATTATCTTTCTCCAATACGTTCCCCAAACCTTTAAAAGCCTCTTCAATGAATGGGCTCGCCTTTGTAGGTAATCCCCTTGTAACAATATTATTTAGAACAGCTAAAATAGGATGTACGTCCTCATAAATGCTGGCACCAATATCAAATGGCGTTTGCACCTCAAACTCCGACAGATTCCTGTATAATCCTTGTAATTGCTCTTTGTCAACATTGAGAAATGCCTGGCGAACAGAATCTAATTGGTAAGCTGCGTGGAACTGTTTAGGCTGATAATAGTCTACAAAAATCAATTCACACTCATCACCATTAACTCTAAACACACGGTTCTTGGCAGTATAATTATACCTCTTTATTAGCTTTCCTTCTTTGTCGTATTCTTGTTTTGAATGCAGATTTGAAAAAATTGAATCGGCTTCACTGAAGTAATTCCAGAACAAATCAATTCGGTCATTCCCATAATTTAATGGCCCCCAACAAAAGAAATAATGTTGCCCTTGGAGATTATTCTTTATCTTATTTGCCAGCTGAAGCAGATCAATCGATGGAATATCAAGAATGTTTGAAAAGAGATGTAGTGTAATTGGTTGTGTTGAACCAATTTCTTCCGTTGTAACATCATCAAGATATTTATTGACTATAATCGACTTCGTTTCATCTCTCAAGAAGGCATCGACATGATGTTTTGCCCTTCGTAGAGCTATTGGAGAAGGCTCTATTAAGATGACTTTTTGTATTAAATTAGGGCTAATACCTGTTTTTTTGAAATAGTCGATCAAGCAGGTTGTTGCCAATCCTTGACCACATCCCCAGTCGATTATTTGAATATCTGAGCTTCGGAAAGTATTAATGTTGATTTTATCAAGTACCTCATTAATTTTGGCTTGATGCATATTTCCGTAAGCAGCAATATATGCACAACACTGTTCCTCAGTAGTTAGCACAGCTCTACCATGATCAAGCCCAGGGTAAGTCCATGGACATAAATAATACCTTTGTGGCAAGAACCTTTTGTTTAGCTCTATTATTGAGTCAAACGTATAATTCTTAATCTTAAGCAATTCTTCATAATATGTCATGTCATTTCCCTGTTATGGTTTCTGAAAATCTATTCTCTTGATGACGTTTCCAATTCTGTAATGCCAATTGTTTGGTAGTATTGGCATAACAGTATTCGCAAAGATGAGGGCAGGTATTATATTCACCAATGTCCTTTGATGCCATACACTCACAGAATTGACGCTGGCCAGGATCCTTTTTGTGAGTACTGATAAAATAATGATTGTGAGGAAGAAGTATTGCTCCTTCTGGAAGTTCTGACTCACCGAACAAGTTTGGTGCAGGAACATCTTCAATCTTCACTTTCATGAAATCCATAAGCTCTTTATCATCCCACGCTAAACGAGTGATCAAGTCACCATCAATACATCGATTATGTTGTATGTGATATTTTTCTATATCGATCTCTTCGCCACATGTCGCAAGTTGGAAGTTCCAGCCACGTTCCTGATTCATGGACGAAAGCCTTTCTGCGAAATCCTCCATCTGTTCAGTATCCCATTCATGATACGGAATACCATTAACTTCTAGATTATGCTTAACCTTCTTATACATGGCTATATCAGCATAACTGAACACCAACTTTTCGGTATAATCTTTCAGTTGGTCACCAATATACTGAACTTTCCGAAGCAAATCATCCACGGATATATCATCCGTCAGAATCATAGGGTCAAACCTCCAGATGACTGCGCCCTTACCTAACTGCTCAACAAGCAATTTGAATGTTTCTATGCGTGTAGCAAGGGAAGGAACCTTTTCCAACTTCTCTTGCTCATAGTCATTCAGAGTATATTGAATGTAGCACTTGATGTTGCGCTCTTTAAGAATATGCAGATATGGCAACAATGGACGAGGATTCTTCGACCAGAACACAATGATGCGTGTATTTTCATATGAGACATACGACTTCACACCATTGAACGGATTCGTCCAAGCAGAATAGCCTTTCTCTAAGCGATGGAAAAACCAATCAGCATAGAATGCTGGAATGTCTGTACTCCTACTTGCAGAGATAATGAGAGGAACTTGTGCTTTCACAGGCTGCCCATCAACGATTATGTCTGTATATTTCCACGTTGCCATAACTTGTATCAGATATAGTTACATTCTTTTGAAGAGTTATAAGAGCTTTAGAATAGTCCGACATTATTTTTCAGCCACAACAATTCACGTTCAATGGATGGATTATTTAACCCTAATGTCTGGGCTTTTTTCAAACATCTGAATGCTTCATTATATTGTCCTAATGATGAATATGACATGCCCAAATTTGAATATATCTGTGCATCTGTAAATGGAGATCCATTTTGACATACTTCATTCAAAGCGGCTTTATAATATCTAATAGCAGAATGGAAATCTTTGACATGGGCAGATTCTATCGCACGTTTGAATAAAGTGGCGCGCTTGTCAGATTTGATTCGGAACCATTTAAGTCTCATACCCATTTCTACATGCTCTGGATCTATGTATCCTATTCGTTTTCCAGGCTCCGTAGGTATTTCATAGCCACATTTTTCTGCAACACGTTGAGATACTTTGTTAGACATGCAAATATCCAGCGATAAAGTCAAAATAGAAAAAGAACTAAACAAATAGTCGGATAAAGCGTTTAATGCTCCGGTCGCATATCCTTGTTCTCTATATTGCGGAGCAACTGCATATCCAATGTTCCATGCTATGTCATTAATTGATTGGATTCTAACTAGCTCAGCTGTGATGAAACCAACTTTTTGGCCTATAGTATTGTATATGACATAATTGACTCCTTGTTTTTTCTCATTACATACAACCAAATATGGAACAAACGCCCTCATATTTTTAGCGATGTCATCTCTTACTATGTAATATGACTTTATGTCTTCATCTAAAAATAAAGACTGAATATATTCAGAATCATTTAATGATACTGGTAGCAAATATCCATTACCAAAGTTTATTCTTGATTCCATTGATTCAAATAATTAGAAAATATTAAATTACCAGTAAAATGTTATATGCATTTGAGGTAATTATTTGAAAACAGCACGGACAGAGTAGCCATAATACCTAAGACCGTGATCAAACACATTAATGACATTCGAATCAAAAGCGATTGACCAAGCTCTGTTTGATGCAACCATATTTGGGGAACTAGTCCAGTAACCACCATTGTCACCCATCATTAGATGATTACTACTTTGAGCATATCCAGCAGCTGGTAGAAAAATTCTTGCCCCATTCTTTTTACTAACACCTAATCTGCCATTAATACCTGTATTTTCGTAATTGGTTACCCATTCCCAATTACAGTTATCTATAAGTTCTTGGGCTTGTTCGCCTGAAGGTATTCGCCATCCATCGCCCAAAATATAGGTCGCTGCATCATAATTGGCAGACAATACATTTCTACTATTTACATAATCTTCCATTTTTAACGAAATAATGTCCAAGTCATAAGTTTCGCATGTTCTTCCAACATACATGCTTTTAGTGCAAGTGTCACCCCATGCATAATATTCGCCAAATTCCGAGGGCTTGTTAGCTCCAATGTTACAAGATGCCCATTTTGTTCCAGAAGGAAGTCCAAGATCAATTATTTCCATATGATTAATATTTATTGAATGTTATTATAACTATTATTATCCAAATCACTTTTTTCGCTCTAACATCGCCTTTCTCTCGTTCTTTCTATACTCTTGCCATAATCATGAGTAAGCTTAGAGTATGGCTAGGAGCAGCATAGAAGCAGCCTATAGTATGACAGGCCATAAAACCTATATCAGACCACGTTCTCGGAGTCGTCTCATCATCTCTAGCTCTTCCTCTGTCGGAACTGGCGCTTCTTCGGGAGAAAACTCCACATAATCATAATCATTGAGCCATGTTCGGAAGTACCCCTTTATCTTGTCACAAACCTTTTTGTCATTCTCAACGATGCTGTCAAGATTCCATTCAGGCAAAGAGGAGCTGCCGAGTTTACTGCATATTGCGATTTTAGATTCTCTGTACTTCTCTTTCTTCTTATCGAAGTAGTTGTTGCTAGCAGAGATATTCAGTTTCTTCTCCAATGGTAACTTATTACCAAGGTGTTCCAATTTAGCATCTGCCTCTTCTTTGTTGAGATTGTAATATCTGGAATCCCATGTCTGTGGGAATATATGTTCTATCTCCCAATATGAAGGCAATAGACCTTCTTGGCCATCAACGGAATATGCCAACAGCTTTAATAGCATACGTTCAACCTTCTTGTGAGATACGATAAGGAGATTGTCCGTCCTTAACTTCTCTGCTTGCGCCTCATACTCGTCCTCTGTGCTTCTCGTTTCAAATCCGGCGTTGAAAACAGGATGACAGGAGTTGATAATCTGAACATTGAGTTTCAGAATATCACCCTTTACGGCACTAATGGTTGGCTTCTCTAAATATCTCGTCAGCAACAAAACATATAGTTTGCGAATGAACTTCAAGAAAATTTCCTCAAAGTCATCTTGATGCTTGTATTGCATATAGAATATGGAAACTGGATATTTCCAGAATTCATTAGGATAGGAAGATAAACAATCGAGCACCTTCCGGATTTCCATGTTCTGACTCCACGATTCACTTTCAATCGCTTCACGCCCATTGACGACCTCCCAGAGATGAAGGCTTTCAGACAGGTCGTCAATGACATCCACTGTCAGACGATTCTTATTCTTCTCCAAATAGTACTTTCTCACACCTGGTGTGGTTGTCTTTTCATCGCCTTCCTTGGCACGAAGATAGAACATGTGATAATAGAAGAGTGATTGGATGCTTTCATCAACCTTGGATGCATCAGCTTCCAGAGTCTTCCACTTATCAATAAATGTTCTCTTGTCGGCGTCGTCCAAACGTTTGTAGATGTACGACTTGAAAATGTCGGCATCAGAAAGTGGCAGACCTCTGTTGTTGAGGGTGTTGAAGATAGTCAATGCAGTTTCCTGGTCATCAGCCTCGATAGGAAGTAGGATGGTGTAGTTCAGCAGAGCTACGATGAAATGGAAAATCTGATTAGGACTGTTTTGTGATTTGTCAGTGTATAGTTCAAGGAACTTGTTGTAGTTTTTTGAATAATTGTCCTCAGCTCCTTGGACTGTAGTACCTGTCTCGAGAATATGACGCAGAATCTCATTGCCCGAATCGGAAACAACATCCGACCTCAGCAACATCTGGCTTCTATCTTCTCTTCCAGTCATCTCGTTTTCTTTCCACAGAGCTGGCTTAATTTTCGAGATAAAGTTATTCACCTCCTCCGTTTTGTTATCTTCGTTTTCGAGCATGGAGAACACCGCTCTTAGAAGCAGGAACAAAGAGGTAATTCGTTGCTGTCCATCAATTATCTGCCTCACACCATTCTCTTTATATGAAACCACACAACCGAGGAAATAACTCTTAGCACCATTGGGCTGTGTGCGATCGATGGAGAATCCCCATATGTCATCGAACAGAGTAATAATTTCATCGTCACTCCAAGAGTAAGGACGCTGGTATTCTGGAATCAGGAAAGGAACTTCCTGACCACTTTTCAACAGTTGTAAGACTGTCTGTTTGTTAACACTTATATTCGCTTCAGCCATATTGAAAAAACAATTAAATTAAAATTTATCTTACACCAATGGTGTCATTTATGTGAAAGAGAATTGTTATAACACACATTTCAAAATGCCAATAGTTCTGTACTCTGTCTCACCATCAAGTTCTATAGTGTCGTAGTCCTTGTTCAACGGAATCAGCTCAACCTTGGTATGCTGCCAGCCTTCTTTTGTGACCTTTTTTTCGCTTTGATACTTCTTGATGGTGTACATACCGCCATAATCAATATCTTTCTCATTGCACTCAGTTAGTACAATCTCACCATTACGGCTACCAGCCCGATACCACTCGAACACACAGATGTCTCCATCCTTAATCTTTGGAAGCATTGAATCGCCCTTGGCATGAACGGCAAAGTGACGCTTCGAGTCAGGCGTAAAGCCATTGCCTGAAGCATCGACCCAACCTTCTTCCTCAGGTACTTCGCCATCTTCAAAGTAGCCACAGGCTGCACGCAGGGTAAAGAGTGGCACGCAACCCTCACGATAATCGGAATAGATAGGAATAGTCCTACTAGGCTCTTCTGCCGCCTTTAACATTCTGCTTTCTTCTTTGTTTACAGTATCTATTGTTTCTTTATTCTTCAGTGTTTTGTACACCTCAGTTACGAATACTCCCAGCACCTGCTTTTTGATTTCAGGATTACTAAGCAACATCGAGAAGAAGTCTTGGTTCTGTTCTAAGCCTTGTACCAATGCATCATCTATATCATCGAAGTATGAGAACTTGAACTCATCTTCTGAATTAACCAATGCTGATTGCTGAAGTTTCTGTGACTTGAGTAGGATCTCCTTAATCTGGAGCATGGCCTGGGCTGCCACATCCTTGTCGAAGTGGTTGCCAGTACGGCTGTTTATTTCTTCGATAATCTCCGACAGCTTCTTTTCCTCATCTTCCGACAATTGCGCCTCCGCTTCTGGCAGTTTAACATATGGATTGGCAACAAGATTTGGCTTCTTGTATTCGCCTTGCAACTCATTCTGGAAATTATTGGCTACAATCTGGTCTTTTAGAGAAAAACCTTCACCAGACTGGTCTTTTTTGAACCACGATTGCAAGTTGGAGCAGAACTTGTATTTCTTGTGCAACTGTACATCCTCAAATTGGCTTGCCATAATGAGAAATTCATAAAAACGCACAAATCGCTTCAGGTTGGCTATAAACTCTTTCTTATCATCCTCTGGCAAATTGTTGGCTTTACGTTCTGCCTTCTGAAGATAGCCTGTCATCTGCATTTTCTGCCTGTCGGTGGGCTTGGCTTTTGTGATGAGTTCAGCAAAGTTGTCAATATCATACTCGTCCAGCACACCATAGCCATCTAGCTTTGTTTCAAGCTTATAGATGTCGCTTGGAGTAATATTGTTGTCAAGAATCGTTGCCGTATAATAAGGAGCAAACGATTTTTTGATGTCCTCATATGTGTTGCAGAAGTCGAGCACAAAGGTTTTCTTCTTATATGGCGGACAAATACGATTCAGGCGCGAAAGCGTCTGTACGGCAGCTATCTTTTTCAGCTTCTTCAGTACATACATCGCACACAGGCGAGGCTGGTCAAAGCCGGTTTGATACTTGTTAGCGACAAGCAGAATGCGGTTTTCGTCTTTTTCGAATTCATCAGGCAGAGCTTTCTCCGAGATACCATTCATCCCCATCTCAGTAAATTCTTTCCCTGGTTGTTCGTCCAGCTTTACTTTACCTGAGAATGCGACGAAACAGGACATGTCGCTGTAACCATGCTGGCTGATATACTTCTCAAATGCCAATTTGTATTTCACCGCTGCAGGACGTGAAGCAGTCACTACCATCGCCTTGGCCGTTCCTCCCAGTTCCTGCATCACTACTGAGCGGAAATGGTCGATGATAATCCCTGTACGCTTTTCGATATTCTCATCTGTGAGATCTACCAGGCGAGCAATCTTCCTTTTGGCTTTGCCTGATTTGTACATTGGGTCATCCTCAATGACCTTGTTGATGTCAAAGTAGGTCTTATATTCCATGTAGTTCGTCAGGACATCAAGGATAAACTCCTCTTCTATAGCCTGCTTCATGGAGTACAAGTCGAACGCCTCATTTTGCCCACTCTTACCAGGGCGACCGAACAAAGCAAGGGTTGTAGGTTTGGGCGTTGCCGTGAAAGCAAACATCGACACATTCGGTTGTTTACCGTTGGCTCGTATTTCTTCAACGAATATATCATCCTTTTCAAATTCGTCGTCATCAACTTCGCGTCCTTTTCCCAGCACCTGCGTTACAGCTCCCATGTCCTTACCAGCCGTTGAAGAATGAGCCTCGTCGATAATAACGGCAAAGTGCTTGTTGTTTATCTTCTTGATAGTATCTACAATATAGAGGAACTTCTGTATGGTAGTGGCGATAATTTTGGTGTTGCCCTCCAAGGCTTTGCGTAGGTCGTCCGACGAGCAACTGTCGTCCATCACCTTGATAAGACCCGACTTGTGGTCGATTTGTCGAACTGCATCTTGTAGCTGCCGATCGACCACAACTTTATCGGTAATAATAACAATATTGTCAAATATCTGCTTGTCTTCCAAATCATGCAACGAGGCAAGACGATGCGCCAACCATGCTATGGTCTTCGTTTTACCTGAACCAGCAGAGTGCTGTATCAGATAGTTTTGTGAAGTATGATTAATAAGTAAATCGTCCACCACCTTGCGAATAGTACGTAACTGGTGGTAACGTGGGAAGATTGGATGTTCGACTGTACGCTTTTTACCTGTCAGTTTGTCTTTCTTTTCCGACTTCTCCACAAAGACAAATTTTCCAATGAGGTCATAGAGTGTATCCTTGGTGAGAATGTCCTCCCACATATAGGACACAGAATAGCGGTCTTTGAATATCGGGTTTCCTTTACCAGTATTGATTCCCTCACCGCGACCAATATTGAACGGCAGGAAGTATGTTTCCAGTTTATTTAATTCGGTGGTCATATATACCTCCTCCAAGTCCATCGCAAAGTTCACGAAGCAGCCAGCTTTCTTCTGGAACAAGCGGGTCTTTGGGTCGCGGTCGCTTCGATACTGATGGATAGCATGGGTGTAGTTCTGTCCGGCTTGGTTGCATTTAAGTTCAAACGAGATGATGGCCAGTCCGTTGAGGAAAATGACAAGGTCAATGCGCTCCTTGTCGCTTGCCCAAACCTCTTCCATAACCGAGAAGATGTTTTTGTTTACCTTGGCAATAAGTTTCTCATTCATCGATGTGGCGGGCTTGGTATAGAGCAGGTCGAGTTTCACGTTAGCTATCTCGATACCGTGCTTCAGTACATCGATAAGCGAACGTGACGATTTGCAGATTTCAAGGTTTAGGAAATTCAGAAAGCCCTCACGATAGTTTTCTTTGAGGGTGTTCCTGACCTTGGCCATCTTCTGTGGTTGCGTCTCTTCTAGGAACTTGAATAGCATATCAGGATCCATCGCAAACCGACGGTCGTATTCGGCTGCATTACGCACTACATAGTTGTTTTCAACCAAACGCTGGATGATAAACTTCTGGTAATCTTTTTCGGTTAGAATAGTATTCATATCACTTGTTTTTTGCCGGTTACATATTCGTAAATCAATGAAGCTTTGTATGACTTCAAGGTTTCAATCTGAGTCTGTTTATCTGTGATGGCCTGATCAATGGCAGCGCATTTTTCGTCAAGATAAGTGGCAATGGCATTTTGTTCCTCGATAGGAGGTAATACGATACGTATTTCCCCCAATTTCTTCCAACTCAAATCACAAGAACGGACTCGAATACCAGTAGATAAAGCAAGAAACACATCGCCGTATGCCATGTTACGCAGATAATACATCAGATACCGCTTGTTATGGTCAGAATCAAGGACGTTCAACACAGGAGTGCCTTTTCCTCTGGAATCAGAAATCCCAATAGATCCAGCAAAACCATCCATACCATGAACTACCAGATCTCCAGGCTCTATCCCTTGATAGCCATATTCTTTTGCAGACATGGTAAAGCCATCTTCTCGGCGGTTACTACGTAATGTGACTTCTCCATCCCTAAAACATGTAATGACCCCGTCATCCTCTTTTACTGGTCGCTGCAACAAACTGAAAGTGTATTTACCTTTTTGAATTCTCCAATGTGCTGGAATTGTTTCTGCCCAAGGTATCCCTGATTGTTTCTTTGGGACATCGGGATTTAGTCCTTGTGTGACCATTTCAGCAATGATGGATTTCTTGTATTCAGCAAGGTTATTGACCTCTGCATCCAAATCAGCCAACATTCCATCAATTTCTGCACATTTGACATCAAGGAAATTTGCAATTATTTGCTGTTCAGAGAGAGGAGGGAACGCTATATTCGCATTATTCATAACACCCATCGTTATGAATCCCATTGTTGTTTCATGAATTTCAGCACGAAGGGCGTTTGTTAGGCTTATAAAGTAGTAATAAGCAAATATTTTGCTTATTTTCTCAGACAATATAGTTTTCCAGATATGATAATGGTATATTACTTTTTCACCATGCCAAATTACAGGAGCATACGACATAGACCATGAGTATAACAAATCACCATCTTGGCAATATTTGTTTGGGTCTAATTCTAAGCTAGAGGTGTACCATATCGGATTTGTGAACAGATTTCCTACACGTAAAATTTTGTATTTCCCATCTTCCTCAAATTCACTATCTTTATATGCTCTTCCATTTAAAAGAGTAATTAAATACTTTTGCTTACAACAAGTCCAATGGTTTGGAATCTCACCAATCCACTTTACTCCACTATTTTTCATTTCTCGCACCATAATCAATCAAAGATTTTGGTTACACGTTTAGCAATAGAGGCCTCCAACTTTTCAAACTGTTCTTTGAGCACGCTGCTATCGGTGGGCTTCTGATATTTGTAAAAATAGCGGGTGAAAGGTATCTCTGCGCCAGTCTTAATGACGGGCTTCTTCTTGCTGAGGTCTTCCTCAAAGAAGGCTTTAGCATCAGGAATATGTGGCAGCACCTCACGCTTCATATAGGTGTCGATGTCTTCATCCAAGCGTACAATCTCAGTATCCTTTGTTTCCTTGTCGTAGATGATGTCGCCTTTCTTATCGCGCTGTATCTCTGCGGTCTTATCCATTACAGACAAGCCATTTGCAATTGTGGTGAAGAGCTTGTCTTTTGGTTGTATAAGACCCTCCAATACATTCTTTAGTACGGGCTCGAAGGCCTCAGGCGACATATATACATTATCCGAAATGGCTTTGTGCAAAGCTGCCAAAATCTTGTTGTACTTTGATTCGTTGGCTTTGTATTCCTCCACCTTCTTCAGTTCTTTATCGGTGGGCTCATCCTTTTCGTCAATCTCGTCAATCTTGGCTCCATCATAAAGAGAGTTGAGTGAGCCCGACAGAAGCATCTGCTCTATGCGCTCCTCATTGATGGCATAACTGCGCTGCAAGGGCTGCATCACCGCATATTCGCGATAGATGAACTCTGTGTTGGGATAGATTTTACAGAGGTCGTTCTCTTCAAAATTGAGATATAGCTCTGTAATTGCTTTGCGTTCCTCTGGACCTATTTCGTTCTTCTTATTCCCTAATGGCTTGAGTAACTTGTGGCACTTAGAGGTGGCATCAATCAACTGTATTTTACCTTTGCGTTCTTCACGCTTATTCATCGACAGCAACCAAATGTAGGTAGCGATACCTGTGTTGTAGAATAGGTCTGTAGGCAAAGCGATAATAGCTTCAATGTAGTCATTCTCCAGGAACCAACGACGTATCTGGCTTTCGCCTGAGGCTGTACTACCAGCGAAGAGTGGTGAACCGTCTTCGATGATGGCGGCACGTCCGTTTTTCGGATTAAGTTTGTCGATGGCCGACTGCAGAAACAGCATTTGCATATCGCCAGAGCCAGGCAATCCTGCGCCCCAACGACCAGAGAATCCTTTTTTGTATTCATCCTGCACTGCATCTTCAACACCTTCACCAGCATCCTTACCTCCCCAAGCCTGTCCAAAGGGAGGATTCTCGATAACGAAACGCATCTTTGTGTCGGGGAAGGCATCGGCCTTCATCGTGTCCTGCAATCGGATATTACTGATGTCCTGTCCCTTAATAAGCATTTCTGCGAGACACATGGCATATGACTCTGGCACTATCTCATGTCCGAACAAACGGATATTTGCGTCAGGATTGAAGCGCTTGATGAAATTGTAAGAAGTTGAAAGCATACCACCAGTACCGCAAGCTTGGTCAAGGATAGTGATTTCTCGTCCGGGTTGCAACACATCCTCGCTGCCTTCGGAGAGTAACACGCTCACCATTGTCTTGATGATATCACGTCCCGTGTAATGGTCGCCAGCATCTGCATTTTCAGAGAACTTACGGATAAGTTCCTCAAAGATATAGCCCATTTTCATGCCGTCAATCGTCTTCGGGTCTAGGTCGAGTTCTGAGAATGCCTTGACGACCGAATAAAGGCGGTTGTGTTTATCCATCTTTTCAATCTGCCTATCAAACTCTAGATTGCGAATGATTCCTTGCACATTGGCAGAGAATCCCTCGATATATGAGGTGAGGTTGGCAACAAGATGCTCTGAATCGTTGCAGAGTTCTGCCAGATCAAACCGTGAAGTATTATAGAACTGGTAGCCAGAAAGGCGTTGCATAGCCTTTTCTGGATAATTAGGATTCTTCTTGAATTGCTCAACCACAGCTTGCTTAGTAGGAGCAAGCGCACACTCAAAGCGACGAAGGATAGTCATCGGAATGATGACATCCTTGTATTTGTCGCTCTGATACGGTCCACGCAATTTGTTCGCGATAGACCATATAAAGTTCACTTCTGATGAAACATCAATGGGCTTGTCATCCCACATTGGATCTATATGTACTTTTTTCTCCATAATTTACTTACTTAGATGATTTTCTGATTCACCTGTTTGTTCAACAATTTTAAATCTAGCACGCAAAGGATAAGACAATTCTGTTCTTTTATCCTCATTCTTAATTACATCATACAGTATTACAGTTTTTCCAATTTTATCTATAGCTGCCTTAAAAGAAAGAACACATTCGTCGCAATAACAATTACCCTTGGGGTCTTGTTTTATTTCTCCTTTGAATCCCTCGTAATCGGATGCAGAAGCAGCGATAGCACTTAAAACCTTCTTTTTCGCTTTGTTTGCAGAGATGTCTGAGTTTTGCTCGACAAACTTCCCAAAGAATTTTATTACATGGCAGAGCTGTAATACATAGCTGAAGAATAATTCCTTTTCGTTTTCTGTTAATGCTAGATCCTTATCATCAATCGTATATGGAAATGCTTCATTTGTATGTGAATCAATACTGCCAAACTCAATTATATTCTTAGTAATATTCCCAAGATATTGAGGAAATATTGTTTCTCCACCTTTCCCTTCAGAATCATCTCCAGCTTTTCCGTATCTTATATGGCTGTGTTTTGTGTTCATTCCAGACATATATCGATTCGACTCTAAAAGATTGATCTGGTCATCACGCTCAAAACATTCCTTAGGAAGAAGTCCAACCTTATTGGCGGCACGAAAAACATACTCCATCACCTTACGCAAAGGATTCCCCTCATAAACATAGTTTGTATGCTTTTCAGGAAAATAAAGTGCGCCCAACATAGAAAGCATTAACTTTCTTGCCTGTTCATCAATTAGGCTATCTTTACCAAGATATGCAAATACATCATTATGACGGAATAAAACTATATTGTTAGCTTGCTCCTTAGCAACCTTGACAATATTTTCATACAAAAAATGGGAATTTCTCAAATCATCATCAGGAACGTCCTTAATATACTCCATTTGTCCCCACTCAGGAGTCTGATGGTGATATGCTGCAATCTTGATAGTGTCTGAGAAACGACTCATAGTTCCAGCAGAAAGAATATACCATGGAATGAACCTGTTCTTCTTTCCAAATATCGATGTTAATGAAGGCAATACAACGTGGATAAAGCCCTCCTGGATATCTTCTGTAGGGCTTATTTTGCAGAAGGCATCTAGAATAATAGCGGAATAATCATCGAAGTTGTTCTTCAGAGCAACTTCAGCATCCTGCCAATTAGTATAATGATCGAGAATGATGCCATATTCATCTGCATCCTGCTTAGTACCTTTGACGATAGCGTCATCGTCATCTACCCAAAGAACTCGATATGTCATTTCGTTATTTACCATATTGCCAAAAGATTTATTTATTCCCAGTCAATACTCACGACTCCAGTATTATGAAATATGAGCCTATAAGTTACAGGAAAGGTGTTATTTGGTTGAGAAACAAATTCTGCATCGCCTTCAAATTCCTGCATTAACCGTTTCACCTCATACCCGCCTATTCCATAATGATTCTTCCCATTTTGGGTGGATTTGTTGTATGTAAAAACAAAATCCTCACTCACATTTTCTGTCACAGGATTACCATTATTGGAGATACTAATAACATAATCAGTACCATCCATAGATAGCTCAATCTTAATAATATTACTATCGGGTTCGTTCTCTCTACCGGCAAAGCCATGGCTGCAGGCATTGCTTATAATATTATCAAAGATGATGGTTAAGGCATCTGGGGCGAAAACTGCATTCTCAATTGTCAAGTCTTCCAATTCTTTACCCACTTTCATCCCGGTAAGATGACCTTTTTCATCATATACTTCTTCAATTTGTGAAGGCACGCTATGATGATGACTGGCTGCATCATATTCATAACGAAAGATGGGGCTTTTATGACTTAAAATGTAGTCCTCGATGAATGTTGTAAGAGAGATTTTCTCTGTCACAAGACCATTACCACGATCAAACTTGCTGATTTGTTGCTGTAATTGTTCTATGGCTTGTTGAATATTACCATAGATATCCTTAACAGCAACCTTCTCAGTTCTGCCAATAATCGCATTATCATCAACTAAGCCGTTGCCCTCTTTCCTCGCCCGCAGAAGAACTTTCCACCAGTTGCTTAAGTTAAAGATTGTCTGGCCAATGGCATGCTTTTTCATATGCATGTCTTTACGGAACTCCTCATAGGTTTCGATTATCTTACGGTCAGCATCAGTAAGACTACTTCGTGTGTCCTCTTTTATGAGTGCTTCTTGTTGCTCTTTATTGTTTGGCACAATAATAACAATAGACTTCAAGTCCGACTCTTTAATACGAGAGATTGTCATCCCAGTAACCATCATACGTGCTTGAAGCGCTACAGAATCAGACATAATGCAACGGAGAAGATAGTCTTCTGAGAGCTTGTCTGAGATTAACCTAACAGGAATAATCTCTGGACGTAAAGAGACGGGAGTATCGGATGATACGCCATGAAGTCTTCCTACTTTAAACTTGCCACCTATAAAGCCAATAAGAATGCAATCTGTTGTAAGTAAGCGATATTCCACTCTATGACTATATGGGATGTCTTCTCTATTTATATCACAATTCAGATAAGAAGATGAAAGCTCCTTCATACCAATAAGCTGACATCCTTTCTTTTCCATTTCGCTATATTGTAATAAAACTGATTCGGACTCTTTCTGCTCAGAATTCATTTTCGATGACGGATTATGAGCAAGCCTATTTCGTTGAGACACAACAGAACGAATTTTCTCATCTATCTGAAGATGAACAGTTTCTATAACATTAGACAAACATTCAGAATGCTCATCTTTCCTGGGCTTTGGAAGTGTTTGAGAAATTAGATAGCGTGATGGAAGCAAATTAACATCACCAACTAATTCTGAAGCAGTTCCACCCCACACATATTTCTCGTCAGCTTGTATTATCGACTCTAAAATACTTTGAACTTTAAGTTCGAATTCTTTGCTGCCAGCTACATCACGTCGAGTACAGAAATTCTCACTCGAAGCATCCATCAACAGGACTTTACCCTGAGAATCTTTGCTCAAAATGAATAGACAAATATCCAGAGCCGAAGCAACGAATGGGAAAAGTGCACGTGGAAGAGAAATAACAGCAGCACTATATTGATTGCGATAATCCCACAATATTTTCCTCATATCAAGCCATCCAGAAGATGCAGTACAAAAAATCGTAGGTAGGATACAGCACAAAGTGCCATTGTCTTTGAGATATTTTGTTGCAAGCTGATAAAAGATATTTGCGACCTTAAGTCCAGCCATACCAGCAATATAAGGTGGGAATGAGAAAATGTAATCGTACAACTTACCTTTTGGCAAGACTTCATTCAGATCTCCAGACAACCTAATCTCCTCACTTATTCCAAAACAATCCAGATATATTTTGGATAAAGCCCATGTCTCAGGATTCTGCTCAAATCCATTGTAATTACAGCTAGGATTTAGCAAGGCGAATTGTGCTGATGCAGAATATGGAAGAAATATATTACTTCCCTCCTTTACTTCCAAAATTGCATTGCACAAATCCATTACAGATTTGGGAACCTGCATAGGATGGTCGGCAGAAGGGCGAATCTGTCCCAGATCAGGGTCCTCTTTTGTATAACAATATCTTATAGTTGCCTTACAATCTTTCAGAAGAATAGCTAATTCTTCTTTTGAGAAACTATCCTCAAGATTGATAGTATAAGACTTAAGGATATTGAGGATTTCGGGCAGTGCATCAGGTAATTGTGCATATAATGACACAACTAGTTTGTCCTTCATGTTGCTGAATATTGACTTAATACCGTTAAGGTAGTTGTCTACGATATTGCGACCTGCTGTGGAAAGATTAGCGAACTGTAACATGCTCAAAAAAATTAAAGTTTAACGTCCATAATTTCGTCATTCTCACGTTTGACGCTGCAAAGGTCGGAACCATGTGTGCAGTCTTTCTGCACAAGAAAATATTTTTTGTAATTTTCTTCAATTTTCTTCTGAAAATGGGCTCTAAAAGTACCTGGAGACAATATTTCCACGTCAGCTCCAAACGATAAGAGTTGTTGGTCAAGTTCTCTGTTAGGGATAACTGTTATGCTGACGATATGGTTATCTTCATCTATTATAAGTTGAGAATGGTGCAGCGGTTTAGATACAACATACATAAACCTGCTTTCAGCAAATTGTAGTCTTATATCAATCGGCTCGGCTTGGTGAACTGTCACGCCGACTACATTATCAAAGTAATGTTCGAAGTCCACAGTTAGGTTAGGGATAAAAGCTATATCGGAAGCTATCTGTATGCTAACAATTCTATCTAATGCCAAATTAGAAATCTCTTTGCGATCATTGTCCAAACCAAACAAGAACCAACGATTATTGTACTGCTTGACGTAATAAGGATGGACAGTAAACAAGATGTCTTTACCTCCATTCTTATAGTTGTGATACTCTATATGCAATGACTGATGATTTGACGCAGCATCAATGACATCGGATAGGAATTCAAGCCCCTTCAGATTTGGGTTTTGTTCAAAGCTGATAACGTTTTCTTTTTTCCCTTTAAGATTGAAACGCCATTCAAGGTTGGATATGACTTCCTCCACCCACTCGTTGGATGGCAAGCCTCTGAAACGTCCAAGTGTAAGAATAACTGTTTGCAACTGCTGAGCTTCCTCATCTGTCAATGGCTGCTGGTTGATAGAGAAATCGGAATACTTATAGCGGTAATAGACTTTCTTTCCATCCTTTTTACGTTCCAAAGGTATACTCCATCCTGTGTCGCTTTCCATGAACTTGATATCTTCGAATATCTGACGACGGCTTACTCCATTCGTTCTCGATCCATTATAATATAGTAATGCCTCTTCACATGCATCAATCAAGTCATCGATATAATACCGATGGCGATAATCGCGGAAGCACTTGTCAAGTGCCTGGTAGCGAATAGCAGCATTTTTGTTAGTAGGCATAATTATTTTAACCTTAATAATTCATTTACATCAACCTCTAGACATTTGGCAATGTCTATAAGATTCTCTAAATTAGGTTGTGCATTATTAGTACACCATTTGGAAATGGTTGCTGGATCTTTGCCAAGTTGCTCAGCAAGCCACTTGTTCGTACGTTTCTTTTCTGCTAGAACGACTTTTAGTCTGTTCAGGTCTTTAGTTTCCATTTTGACACCTTATTAATTATTAGGTGCAAATATAGCATTTTTCCTTCAAAAAACATTCTAAAATCAGAAAAATATAGCTTGTTTCATCAAAAAAAAGACTTTTTAGACAATTTTGCAACTGTTTTTTTAGCTATTTGTGCCAATTCTCACATTTTTTTCCTATCTTTGCGCTGATATAATTTGAGATTATTTTCCTCCTTTTTCTGAGGTATTATAGATTCATTTGGGAAGAGTATGAAGACATATTTGGAAATACAAGTGCCATTACGAAATGATGCTGTTTGGTTCAAAGATTTAAGGAATATCTGCCAAAACATCGATGTAAGATGGCAGATGGGGTACTATCATATCACGATGGCATTTATCGATGAGACACCCATAGGTGTTGATTTACGTCCTTTGCTGGAGACGCACCTTTGCGAATTTGCAGCTCCAACACTAACTTTTGATAAATTGGATGCTTTTACATCCATGTCAGGAATGCATGTCATCTATCTTAAAGCAACAGAAGTTCCTAAATCTTTTATGTCTTTGGTTCATGCCATCCGAACAGATTTGAGATCTGCTGGTTGTGTGATGAACTCAAACTTCCAATTACATGTCACGTTAGGACGAGTAAAAGACCCTCGCACTCAGTTGTCAACACTTCACAAAATGCTTGAAACAGTATGTCTCAGTGCTTTTTCACTGACATTGATAGATGTGGATTATAGAGTCTTTCGAGGTGGGGCGATATATGAAGCGAAGCTTGCGATTAAATGATTTGTTCTCCTTGTCAACCCTACATCATGTCTACTTGTCGTCAACCTGTTCGTATGTTTTGTCATCCACAGTGACTTCCACAAACTCAGCATTATCGCCAGTCAGCAGGACGTCTCTTTCAGATTGTCCGGCATCCTTACCGTGAATGTGGACGTACTTGGCATCCTTGCCTGTCATCAATATTCTTCTTCCCATACTATTCTCCTTCTTCTAATATTAGTTAATTACCTATTTGGGGCTTCATACTCTTCCGATGCTCTTCAAAGCTCTTGATCTCAGCATCAAGACCTTTCTCCAAGACCGTTGTTGTGACATAGCCGACATAGCTGGCCTTTTCGATAGGACTCCAATCGCTAATCTTGCCCCAATAGGCAATCAGCAATGCTACAGACTCTGCGAATATATCCAGTTCCTCCGTTGGTTCCAACTTGCAACTGTTTATAGCCTCATTGAGCTTATCAGCCAACATGCCAACCTTTTCACGCTTGGTCAAAGCCTTCTCCTTCTTCTTAACCATAAATATCTCCGCTACCAGTTGAAACCATGCCTGTAATGTGCTTGCAATGAACGTCACCAGAACCGGTGTTGACATTTGTTGCAGTGTCACACTTCACATCACCACTGCCAGTACGAACGTTCTGAACAGTGCCGTTCACCGTGACATCACCGCTTGTAGTAGCCAAGTTCTGCACATTACCATTTATCTCGATGCTTATGACATTGCTATCCTCATACTCTCCTCCGATGGTGTCCCAATCAACGGCCTTTCCGTCGGCATACCAGCGTCCATCAATCTTCTCGATGGTTTCACCCTTGATGGTATATGTCTTACCGCCTCGCTTGATATTGACGGAACCGCCCTTGATGATAGTACGCTTTCCTGTCGAAATCGTCCGTGTACCAGCACCATGGATGATGGTCTCGCCACCTGTAAAGTCATTCTTGATATTGAAGCTGCTGTGACTCTTTCTGCCTCCAGAGGTAGTATGATTCCCGTAGACGTTCTCTTGGTGCTCAACGACCTCATTGACTATATCGACAACGCCTTTGGGATTGCCCTTCCGGTTTACTATATTACAGTCTATATTGGCTATGCCGAATACTTCAAGCATTTCTTTGGCCGAATCATTAAGCGCATCTGAGACTTTACGTTCCACCTCTTGGATGGTGTCAGCCATATTCTCCGTTTGTTCTTGTTTCGGCAGATCGGCCTCTTGACCATCCACGTACCAAACACCATCCTTACGCTCAACAAGCCTGCCTGTCAGTCGGTATTCCTTACCGTTGATCCGCAGGCTGATGTCTGCATCCTCATAACGAACATCCTTGTCATCCATGAGAGTAACTATAGCACCATTATAGGTGCTTGTTCCGAACCTATTACGTGTCGTTCCCTGGTGTACAATCATCACACCGTCTTTCTTTTTCTGTTCTTCTACCCACTCTTTGAGGGGCTTACCTTGTATGTTTATGTTCATATAATACCTATTTTTGAAAACAGACGCAAAGATACTAAAATTACCCGAGAATATGGTAAATAATTAGATTTATCTTTCAATTTTAACCATTGCAAGGCTTGCAAATATATTTTTGATTATTATTTCTTTGCTAATTTCGGAAATTAATGTAATTTTGCAGCCGAATTTCAAATAATAGCAATGCTGAAACAAAGAATGAACATATCGTTGAAACCATTATTCCAGAGCTCGAAGAACTTTGGACGGACATGTTATGTTCATATGTCAAAGCGCCAGACACGTAGCTATTACGTGTGTACTTTCCAACATACAAGAATACCAGATTTGCGAAATGCGTCATAGATGCTGTTGACGCTTTGCAGTCAAAATAGCAACAGGAAGTTGGAAAGTAATCGGTAACGAAGCTTTCCAACTTTTTTGTTGATGCCCATCATTCATCTTCTCCATCCTTAGCTCTTGGGTAGAATTACAATGATTACTAACCGCGCTCGATAGCGCATAAAATTTAAATGTAAAAATGAAAAAGGAAATCAGACCTGTAGTGTTGACTCCGCTCAATCCGGGCGTGAGAGTAGTGAACAATCCATTATTTGCCGTTGCACATAAACGGTCAACATGTTATCGAAAGAGTTTATTTACAAAAGGATAAGGAACAAGAATTATGAACAAACAAGAATTTTCATACAACAATGCCTGCAAACAAGAATGCGTTAATTCGCTACAAGACTATAGACAGATGCCTGAGGAACAGGTACAGAAGATGGACGATAGAGGACCTGGTTGATGCCTGTTCCGACGCTCTATACGACATGGAGGGTATAAGGAAGGGTATCTCTCTCAGAACAGTACAGGGCGATATTCAGATGATGCGCTCTGACAAGTTGGGCTACAACGCCCCAATCGAAGTGTACGATCAGCGTTACTACCGCTACGCTGACCCTCAGTACTCAATCACCGACATGCCACTCAGCGAGGATGATTTCCTGCTGATAAAGAGGGCTGTAGATTTGCTGGGAAAGAATGAAAGCCAGCTCCAGAACGGTGAGATATGTAAGGTACTCGTGAAGGTTAAGAACCGTTTGAAGGCTATTCTCAACTTCGCATAATATAGAGGCTCCAATTCTCAAAGTCAATGGAATTGGAGCCTCTTACTGTTGAGTGAGGAGTCGGATTTGAACCGACGAAAGACGGTTTTGCAG